>RCUH01000612.1_pt1 | contig 34255 bp, 38 predicted proteins | sample 2166191 | NCBI WGS metagenome assembly RCUH01 (sample SAMN09932848, study PRJNA488358) | compost metagenome | feature: garden; material: soil; isolation source: compost soil in an enriched community after 214 h of incubation | place: Germany: Experimental Botanical Garden Goettingen | collected...
CCGCCACCGTGGAGGGCGCGCTCGAATTCATCGACGCCGCTCGGCCCACCGTGGCCATGCTGGACATCAATCTCGGCGACCGGCACAGCTATCCGATCGCCGACAGGCTGGCCGAGGTCGGCGTTCCCTTCATCTTCGCGACCGGCTACGGCGAACAGGCAAACCCGCCGATCGAGCACAGGGGGCGCCCGATCGTTCAAAAGCCCTACACCCTGGAGAATGTGGCGAGAGCTTTCGACAGCCTGATCGGCGAAACCACGTAGACGCACGGTCGCGCGCGATCAGGGGGATTTGTGATTCACACGGCTGCAGACACGAGCTTCCTGAATGGTCCGGGCGAAATGGCCCGGCTCATCCGGGATCATGACTGGTCGACGACGCCGCTCGGCGCCAGGTCTGCATGGCCGCAGAGTCTGACCACCATGGTCGGCATGATGATCGCTGCCCCGAACCCCATGGTTCTGCTCTGGGGCGCGTCGGGCGTCCTCCTCTACAATGACGGCTATGCGCGTTTCGCCGGCAAGAGGCATCCTGAGCTCCTGGGCATGGGCGCCCGCGAGGGCTGGCCTGAAATCGCGGATTTCAACGACGCCAATATTCGACGCGGCCTCGCAGGACAGTCCTGGTCGCTTGAGCGGCAGGAGCTGGTGCTGGATCGGGGAGCCGGTCCGGAATCCGCCTGGCTTGACCTCCACTACGCTCCCGTCCCCGATGAAAGCGGCCAGCCCGCCGGCGTCATGGTCTTCGTCTCCGAAATCACCGAACGCATCCGTCTCGCCGCTCACGAGGCCGAGGCGGTTGAACGGCTCGAGCTGGCGCTGTCGGCCGGTCGCGGCGTCGGGGCGTGGGATTGGGACATCGCTTCCGACCTCGTCCGCGCCGATGAACGCTTCGCCCGTCTCTACGGCGTCGATCCCGTTGTCGCCCGAGAAGGCGCTCCGCTCGAGGTCTTCTTCAGCGCCATCCATCCCCAGGATCTTCCGGCGGTCCAAGCGGCGATTGCGCGGGCCATTGAGGCCCGCTCGGCCTTCAGCGAAGAATACCGTCTGGTCCAGCCAGATGGCGAAACGATGTGGGTCGTCGCCGAGGGGCGGTGCGTCTTTGACGCCGAGGGACGTCTCCGCCGTCTTCCGGGCGTCAGCTTCGACATCAGCGAGCGCAAGCAGGTCGAGATCAGGCAAGCCGCCCTGCTCCGCCTGCACGACGAACTCACCGCCCTGGACCACCCGGAGCAGATCCCGGCCGCCGCCGCTCGCGTCGTCGGCGAAACTCTGAACCTGGCTGCGGCCTATGTCTCGCTCGACAGGGGCGCGAAGCCTTGCGGGTCTGAGCCGGATCGGACCGTGGCGCTCGGCGCGAAGCCGCCGAGGCTGGCCTGGTCGCCGCGAGAGCATCCAGAGGTATTCGCGACCTTGGCCCAGGGGCGCGCCGTCGCTGTCGCCGATGTGGTTCAGGACGCCCTCACGCGCGGCGAGGCCGCCGCCCTGACCGCTGTGGACATCCATGCCTTCGCAGCCGTGCCCCTGCTGGAGCGGGACCAACTGGTCGCCATGCTGTTCGTCACAGACGCCCGCCCTCGCGCCTGGAGCCAACTCGATCTGGACTTCCTGCAGGATGTAGCCGCCCGAACCCGGAACGTCCTGGAACGTCTTCGCGCCGAAGCCGAGCGCTCCGAAAGCCAGCAACGCTACCAGACCCTGTTCGACACCATGGACGAGGGGTTTTGCGTCATCGAATTCATCGATGGGCCCGACGGGCCGCTCAGCGACTACGTGCATGTCGAAGCCAACGCCGCCTACGCCGAACACGCCGGGATCGGAGACGTGGTCGGCCGCCGGGTCCGCGACATGGTTCCGGCCGAGGCCGACAGCTGGGTTTCGCTTTATCGGGACGTGCTCCAAACAGGCCGGCCGATCCGTTTTGAAAAGGAACTGGAAGCCACCGGCCGATGGCTGGAACTGGCCGCCTTCAAGGTCGGACCGGCCGGAGGTCGTCAGGTCGCCGTTCTCTTCAAGGACCTGACGGCGAAAAAACGGGCTGAAAGAGCGCTGGCGGATCTCAACGCCTCGCTCGAAGCCCGGGTCGAGGCGCGGACCGAAGAATTGCAGTCCGCTCATGCCGCCTTGCGTCAGAGCCAGAAGATGGAGGCTGTCGGTCAGTTGACGGGCGGCATAGCCCACGACTTCAACAATCTTCTGGCCGGTATTTCCGGCAGCCTGGAATTGATCGCCAAACGGATGGCGCAAGGCCGCGGAGCCGAAATCGGGCGCTACGTCGAAGCGGCGCAGGGCGCCGCGCAGCGGGCGGCCACCCTCACCCAACGCCTTCTGGCCTTTTCCCGCCGCCAGACCCTGGCCCCTCGCCCGACGGATGCGAACCGCCTGATCGGCGGCATGGAGGATCTGATCCGTCGTACAGTCGGGCCTGCCATCGACCTCGAGGTCGTCGGCGCAGGCGGTCTCTGGTTGACCGAGATTGATCAATCCCAGCTTGAGAACGCCTTGCTCAACCTCTGCATCAACGCCCGCGACGCCATGGCCCCCGGCGGAGGACGGCTGACGATCGAAACGGCGAACAAGTGGCTCGACGATCGTCATGCCCGCGAGCGCGATCTCGCTGCCGGGCAGTACATTTCCATCTGCGTCACGGATACAGGCTCGGGGATGTCCCCCGAAATCATCGAGAGGATTTTCGAACCCTTCTTCACCACCAAGCCGATCGGACAGGGCACCGGCCTGGGTCTGTCCATGATCCACGGCTTCGTGAGGCAGTCCGGCGGACAGATCCGCGTCTATTCCGAACCGGGTCTGGGCACCACCATGTGCCTCTACCTGCGGCGCCATCACGGAAGTCTGGCCGAACCCGACCCGCTCGTCGCGAGTCCGGAGCCAGGGTCCGGTCATGGTGAGACCGTGCTGGTCATCGACGACGAGCCCTCTGTACGAAGCCTCGTCGCAGAGGTTCTGCGCGAGCATGGCTACGCCACGCTGGTAGCGGGCGACGGGCCTTCGGGCTTGCGCATCCTGGAGAGCGAGCACCGGATCGATCTTCTGGTCACCGATGTCGGTCTTCCCGGCGGCCTGAATGGGCGCCAGGTGGCGGACGCCGCGCGCATGAGGCGCCCGGAGCTCAAGGTCCTTTTCATCACGGGCTATGCCGAGAACGCCGCCGTAGGCAACGGACTGCTAGAGCCCGGCATGGAGGTCATGACGAAGCCGTTCGCGATGATGGATCTGGCGGCCAAGGTCACGACCATGATCGAGGCGTGAGCCGCCCTGTCGGCGCCCACGGCCAGCCGACCTGGCAATCGCCTCGGCCGCCGTTCAAGCGCCCTTCTACCGGCAGGTAGCCCCGGGCTCGCTTTCATGCTCCAGAGCATCGGCCTCTCGTCTGTACCGCTCGGCGATCCTAGCGAACCTCTCTCGATCGGCCTTGAAGGGCGACAACCTCGCCATGTTTTCGGCATTGAGTTGTAGCCGGCGAAGTTCGGAAAGGCGGGAAGTACGGGTCATCAATGAACTCGGGAACTGCAGTCGTGCTACCGCTCTGGGGAGAATCCTGGGGCGGAGCCTGATACGGTCCGAATGAGACCCTGGATGAGCTGAGCGTTCCCGGGCGCGAGCCAACGTCTTCGTGTAGTGAGGCGTCGGAACGCCCTGGGTCGCTGTGATCTGGTTTGCCGCCGTCAAACGAGGGGATCGACACGATCAACGTCTCCTAGAGACCGGATGCCGGCCAGAGGGTCCTGACGCCGCCGCGGATAATCGCTGCACGCCTCCAAGATGGCGCCGGCTATTGAGGCTCACCTGACGCAGGACCTAGAGAAGATCACAGACATGGCCGCAGCTGACCGCGCGACGTGGCGTCATCATCATCGCTGCCCGGCGCCTGTGCCGGTGCCCTGTACGTGGCGCGATAGCGTCGGGACATTCTCCTGCTGCACCACACCCCAAGCGCTGTGCGTCAGGCATTCTGCTCACCGACAACCCAGCCAGGCTATTCAGGCCGGTGTGCTCACTGTCAGGCCATCAGGAAACTGAGACGAAGAACGCCGTTTATCCCCTTGACGCCCATACGCATGCAAATCGAGCGGAGGTGGGACCGGACCGTGTGTATGGACATGTCCATCTTGCGGCTAATGTCCTTGGGCGCTTCGCCGCTGGTCAGTCGAACAAGCACGGATTTCTCGACGCGCGTCAGGCCAAAGACACCGCCCACAGCTGCAACCTTGCCTTCGTCCAGAGGCTTGACCGGGCGAACCGATGCGAAAGCCCGGTTCGGCGCTTCGGGTGCGGTAACAATATCCAGAATGCACCAGGCGTCGTCTCCTGCGCGGAACAGGATGCGACCCGCTTTTTCGCGCTCGTCGGCAAGCCGTTGGAGAAGCATGTCCAACTCGAGGCGGTTGCGATGTGAGGAGCAGATAAACACCCCTCCGGACCCGAGCATCCCGCATGCGGCCAGGGCGCGTGCAGCGGCGTTGCTGCTGAGAACGCGACCGGTCAGGTCCAGAACAAACCGCGCCGTTTCATCATTTTCAAACCAGACCTCAGCCTCAGAAGAGCGAGGGATGGGCCTCGTGATCGGCGATCTTGCAAAGGAGCGTCGCTCGCTGGGCGGCCCCATTTCCCCCCGCAGACGGTCATCAAGCATGCCAACCGGCGCCCCGACGATATCCTGATTTATCATAGCTTCCCTGCTCCGGACGGCCCCGTAAATCGGCGGACTCAGCCCCCTTACCTACAAGCTGCAATCACATTGCCGGCGCATTGGTTCGCCATACAAGAACACAGAGCAAGACAATTCTAAGAAATAATAGTTTCAACTCAGATCAAAGCCAAAATATTAACCAGCAAGCTATCACACCAGTTCGACATCATTTGATATTTATCAATAAAAAAATATTCATTACCATCAAGGCATACAACCATCACTTAAAAATAACCCTAGAAATTAGATTTAAAACTTAAAAGTTAATCTTAGTTATCCAAATTGGTACTTGTTAATTTGGCGAAATATCAACGGTAATCAAGTCTTCGTACCTCCCGCCCATCTGACCATTCACGAGCCCCAAGATGAAAGTCATGGGCAGGGCGAGTCCCGAGAGGGTGCGAGGAGGATCAATTTCTTTTGTCCAAAGCGCGGTTAGATCGACCTGATCGCCATCAAGCTCCACTGCATAAGGCACGACGGTGGCGTTCTCTACGTCTCCCAACCGGCGCATCACCCCGCCGTGCTCCGACTTAATCGTCAGAGTGGAAGGGGCATTGGCCCGAACCTGGACAAAGATACGCCGGGTCGCACCGGTCGCCGCCTCGCCGAAATCAACGACCTCGACGCTGGACCCTTCACCAAACGCTCCCGCCGCCCCGGCCAGGTTCAACTGGGCACGCGGCGTGGACTGCAGGACAAGACGCACGGGAACAGGGGAGATCAGCTCGACGCCGTCGATGTTTTTTATGACAAGACGCAGATCGACGCCGTATTCACCGGCATCGGCGACAGCGCCCTGCACCACGACGGCGTCCATTTGGGCCACCCCCTTTTGCCCCGCCGCCAGAAGGTATTGGAAGACGCTCCTCTGGACGTCAGCCGCCTGAACGCCCGAGGATTCACGGGGGCGAAATCGAACCCCTACCCCGCCGAGCTTCACGTCCGTCACCTCAATGCCAGCCTCATCCGTGAATGAAAGTCGTAGGTCGCACGCTCCCTCGCCCTTGTTCTCCAGCGCAACGTCCAGGGCGCCCGGCGTTGGGCTGCGCGCGAATGGATTGTATTCGATGCGAACAGTTTGAGCCGCCTCGACAAGCGCCGGATTGCAATCTTGCGCATGCGCATTCGTCGCGCTCAAAAGCAGGGCGAAGGCCACGCAGCCGCCCCTCAGCCACGCCCATGGCCCCAGCAGGTCAGGGCAACGACCGCGACACTCTGATTTCACCGACATCGATTATTCCTTCCACGTTATCGGGGATGACGAACTCCCCGAGCACTTCCCCCTGGACAACCAGGCGATAACGGCCAGGCGCCAGGCCATCGGCGACGAAACGCCCGCCTCTGTTGGTGAAGAACGGCTTGCCCGGCGCGCCTGCAGGCGCATCGGTCGCCATGATCGAACCGCCAACCAGGGCGATGGGGCCTGCGGGCGAAACAAGAGTGCCTCTGGCCGTGTGCGACGCGTCGCTGCCAACGACGACCCGATATCCGTTGCCATATCCCGGGAAGGTGCTGATCACGCCGCTGCCGAGGTCATAACCGGGCGGAAGCGGATCGACATCGAGCTCGTAGCGTCGAACGCCATACCCCCGGTCGATCCCGGCGAGCGCCGGTCCGAACCAACCACTGCGGGCCACGGGATAGCCGCTGGAGTCTGTCAGACTGACCTGCGCGTTCTTGAGCGTCGGATGCGGCGTGGCGATAACAAAGCCTTCACGCGCGGCGCGACCGATGCCGAATGCGCCGTCTGCATAACCAACGAGGGTCGAGAGCCGCCACAGGGACTCCTGCCGGGTGGAGCCGCCCGGCACGGTGGACACCAGTCGGTTGGAGATTACCTCGGCGTCGAAGCGGTTGTTGATGTAGCGCAGATCGCCGGAAAGGGTCTGGTTATTGCGATCTTCAGAGAAGCGGATGTCGCCGCTGAGATCATTCAGCCGCCCCGAGGCCGAGCGGGAGATCCCCACCTCGCGGAATTCGTTCTGGCTGTCGTAGCGCGCAGCGCCGCTCCATCGACCGCCAAAGCGGGTGGTCAGCGTCAAGCCGAACCGCGTGTCCTCGACCCCGTCGCTGGTGGCTCCACGCTGCCAGGCCAGATTGACCCCGAACTTGCGGAACGTCCGACCAATCGACACACTGAAATCGGTCCGATCCTCTTGCTCACGCCCCTTCACGAAGGCGGCGCCAAGACTGAGAGAATAGGCCTTGTAGCGGATCAGGGCCTGTCCGGCGGCCCGCCACTGCTCGCGATTGAAGGCTGAGTTCTCGAAGGCCGTCTGGAAGAATTTGCTGGTCGCCTGCGCAGAGGCGACAACCCGCAGCTCGACCTCGCGCGCCAGTGTCGCCTCGCGCATATAGTCTAGCGAAACAATATAGCCTTGCGCGCCCGTATCGCCATTGTGGCTGACGGCGGCGCTGGCCTGCACCAGCCCCAGGCGGCTTCCCCACGTTGCAAGCCCCCCCATCTGACCCCGGCCGTCCGCCCACTGGGCGTTGGCCCCGAGCGTGAGCGCGTCGGTGATCCCCTTGCGGACAAAGCCGGACGCCGCGAGGGTTGATCCGTATTCCAACTGGCCGCCCTCCTCCAGTACGCCAGCCGACACGCCGAAATCCATCACGCCCGGATCCAGCAGCCCCGCCCCGCCAAAAAGATCGAAGACCGCGATCTCGCGCTGGCCGCTATCCTCTTCGACCAGCAACCGAACGGTGTTGGCGCCCTGACCAAAGGGAAAGTCGGACAACGAGTAAGGGCCCGCCTCAAGTCGAATACGTTCCACCACAACGCCGTTGACCTCGACCACCACCAGAGCAGGCCGATCCAGAATGAACTGTCGACGGCCAGCCGGTCGAACATTCTGGAACGGGCGTATGGTCGAATAGGCGCGTGCAGCCGACAGACCCAGAAAACGGCGAGATCCCTGAAAACTCTCAACCGGCGGCGCAAACTCACCTGCTGTCAGGCGAACGGCCGACTGAAACAGATCTTTGGAGAGCCGTATCTCGCGGCGACGCCAGCGTTGATCCTGACTGCTGCCGTCGTAGTCGACGCCCCCCGTCAGGGTGACTCCATCGAACCCGCCAATATTGGCGAACATATCGATACCGCCGGCCAGAGGCGCGAAGCGCCCCTCATCATGGGAATACAACTGGGCCATGCTGATATTGGCGCCCGCTGCAAAATGAGCGGGCTGATCGAAGGCCTTTGGATCGACCACCTCATTCCGGGCGAAGCTGACATCGCGACGGGCGCGGGCATCAACCGCCAGTTCCGCGACAAAAGTCAGCGACAGAGGATCGAAAGAAATCGAAAACCCCTCTCCTCTTAGATCCGCCATGCTGACGCGTTGCTGCGAGGCGATGACCGCCTTCAATCGATCTCTCACCCCCGGAGAGACCTTGGAGCCCACCAGGTCCATCAGGGCGACAGCGTCGATGACGCCCTCGCCCTGCATGTCCACTTCGCCGCTGATGTCGCCGAGATATAGCCCATCGAGCGTCAATGGACCCTGGATCGGCGTCAATACCGGCGTCGGACGAGCACTTGGGGCCTCGTCCTGGGGTCCGCCGGTCGCCGCGCCGGTCATGGGGGGATTGACCGGCGCGGCGCCGGCGGCGAACGGGACGTTGGAGGCGTCCCGTTCAATCGGAACCATCACTGCGGTCGGAGATCCGAACGCCTCGACGGAATAGTCGCGCGCCGTTCGCACCACCTCGTCCGAGGCGCGTGACGCCTCGGCGCGACAGGGCGAGGCCACACTGCCCCCCAAGCATGCCGCAAAGCCGAGGCGCCGCCAGGTCGTGCGTCCAGCGGCCATTTCACAGGAGGGCGATCGACGCAGTGACGTCGCCGTTTGCCCCTGCCGCTAACGCCGCAGGGATACGAATCCTGCGCGTGGCGCCGCCGGCGATCACGCTGACCTCTCCGACGTCGACATCCGCCGCCGGAACTTCATGCACCTTGCCGTCGGACGTTGTCAGCGTGAACCGGGCTTCTCGAAGATGAGCGAAACCTGCGCCCGTGTTGTGAGCCGACAAGAGCACATCGCCGTTGGCTTCCCGCGACACCGACGTCACTTCAACCGCCGCTCGCGCATTCGCGGGCGCGACAAAGACATAGGTGTTGATGGTGAACGCGACCTTGATGTCGGCTCCAGCTCCACCGCTCTCGGTCGTCGTCTGCATGTTGATCGGCAACTGCGCCGCACGAACCAGATACATCCGGCCCTCACTACTCGCGTCGCCGAGGTAGCGGACCTGAACCACCTGCTCGCGGTTCGGCGGGATCACCGACTGGACGGGGAAAACGACTATGTCGTTATCTTCGGGCGTCAGACTGCGAGCGCCGGTCTCATCGACCTGCATCCGATAGACTTCAATCTCGACCGTCGCTGCGGCGGCGCTGTCATTTCGCACCGTCAACCGATAGCTCGATCCGCTGCCGGACGGCGTGATCTTGGCCACCATAGGCGACACGTCCATGGCGCGACTGTCGCCGGTCGACCCGAGACTCAGGACTAGGGCAGCGACGGCTGCCGCGACTGTTTGCAATCTCATGACTGCATCCTCCCATGCAGGTTAAAGCGCAGAAAAACGGGGAGCCGCTCCATCGGCTCCCCGCTTCCCTTTCCGGTCAGGCCGGGTTCAACGCGAAGGTAAAGACTTCCGTATAGGTGCCGGCGGGCGCAGAAGCCGCACCGGGGCCGGAGGGCGCAGCCGCGCAACCCGAGGAGCCAGGGTTGGTCGGATCGCCTTGAGTTCCGCCCGCGCCAGGGCCGCCTGGGACGTTGTAGCAGAGGTTCAGGAACAGATCGGCGAAGATGCCGTCAGCCAGGGCCTGGCTATAGCCGCCAGAGTTGGTGACGATCGCGGGGCTGCCGGGCCAGGTGTCGACGGCGGCGAAGCCGAGAGCCGGCACGCCCTGAACGACCAGATCCCAGTCATAGTTGATCAGCACGCCGGCCGGAGACTTGAAGTCGCCATTCTGGGCGCTGGAGGTCAGCTTGGCGCCCGTGGCTGAGTTGCAGGACATCCGCAGGGTGGTGACTTTCTGCCGAACGCCATTGGCGACGGCGGCATTGCCGCCAGCCACATTGGCCAGGCCAATGCCGCAGAAGTCACTGACGCTGGTGGTCACAGTCACGTTCGTCTGTGCGCTAGATACGGCAGGAATAGCGAGCAAAGCTGCGGCAGCGGTAGCCACCATTACAAAGTTACGCATAATAACCTCCGATTGATTGTGCTTGAAAAATCGGTCACATCCCTCGATGGACCGGACAATGCGGCTGTCACCACATTGAGGCCATATTGAACTCGCCATCGGCCACGGGCATCCCTCAAGCGCGTGGTCATAGTTGCCTAGTCAATATTGCTATTTTTTCGCATGGTTGGAGTGCTTCACCACTTGCAGCAATCGACAACCCTCACGGTCAGCATGCTGATTACGTTGCAAAATCACCTAGCCGGCTACGCCCCACCGTGATCGAAGCTGAGCCGCTTTTGTCATCCATGGGTTTTGAGGAGAGGAACTGATCCAAGACAAGCCACGCGCCAGCGGGCGCATTTTAAGCTAGTTAAGCGCTCATCGAACCAAGGCTCGGCATGGTGATGTGATGGAAGACAAAAGCAGCATCCACAACGATCCGAGCTTCCGCCTCGGCACGCTTGTCGGTCGGATGCAGGCCATCAGGGATATGATGGCCCTCTTCGCCATCGGCGAAGCGGCTGACGACGACTTGGATGGCCAGATGAAAGACATCGTTCGCCGCCAAGCCGCTATCGCCCTCTGGCTTGAACAAGCGCAGACCGAATGCGACGTGAAGTGGGAACGATTGCTTTCAGAATTGCGCGAGCAGGAAGGCGAGGACGGCGCCTGACGCCTGCCCCACCAGCGCCGTGTGGCAGTCCTCCTTGGACCTACAAAGAAGATACTCCTGGAGGGAGCCGCTAAAGGCTTCAGCCTACGACCGGGTCGCCAATGCCCGGCCGCAGGCGATAGACATTACAACCCGCGCCAGGATCAGCAAGACGATCGGGACCACCATACTGGTCACGTGTGGAACAGGGTGCGGCTTGAGGCTGAGGAGCTTCTCCTCCGCTACAGTTGGCGACGCGCTTTTTCCTGACAAGCAACCAGACGGAATATGGACTTCACTGGGTTTCAGGGCGTTTCATCAAATAACATCCAACCCTGATGATAAGCCGCTTTCTCGCCTCAGGATCGTTCAGTGAGTCAGCCAATTGGACCCCAAAATCGGTAGCTAAAGGGCCCGGACACCAGCGCAATTGCGAGGGTGCGGCCAATGGGAGAAGGATCCCCTCGGGATCGGGTCCTGCGTCACGAGGAAACCTGCGCGATCAGAGGAGCCTTGGATGACCCGTCGGTGCTGACCTGCGCCAGCAACGCTCGGCGGAACAGTCAGCGTGTCTACGTCAGTCGTTCCGTCGGGATCGCCATCAAGCTGCTGCTCCTCACCCTTCTTCGTTCAGAGAGGAACATCGCGGGGGCTACCCGCATTTCGGTCTAGCTCTGACCGCCCTGCACGGGGGTTCCTGACAGGAAGCTCTATGATCCGGCCCCCCTTCAGAATGCCCCCTCCGCACTGCGACATGAGGTTGGCGAGATGACATGAAGATCGCGACCTATAACGTGAACGGCGTGAACGGGCGGCTTCCCGTTCTACTGCAGTGGCTCGAAACTGCGCGACCCGACGTCGTCTGCCTCCAGGAGCTCAAGGCCCAGCAGACAAACTTTCCCGCAGCGGCAATCCGAGACGCAGGCTATGACGCGATCTGGCTGGGCCAGAAGAGCTGGAACGGCGTGGCCATTCTGGCTCGTGACGCCACAATCCACGAGACCCGCCGAGGTTTGCCGGGCGATCCCGACCTCTCGCAGAGCCGCTACATCGAGGCGGCGGTCAACGGGGTGCTTGTGGGCTGCCTCTACCTCCCGAATGGGAACCCCGCTCCGGGCCCCAAATTCGACTACAAGCTTCGCTGGTTCGAGGCCTTGACGGCCCACGCCGCGAGCCTGATGGCGAGCGGGGCTCCCGTGGTTCTTGCCGGCGACTACAACGTCATGCCGACCGACTTGGACGTCTACAAACCTGAGCGCTGGAAGGGTGACGCCCTCTTCCGTCCGGAGGTTCGAAACGCCTACGCGAGTCTGCTGGATCAGGGATGGACTGACGCCCTGCGCGCCCTGCATCCAGACGAGAAAATCTACACATTCTGGGATTACTTCCGGAATGGCTTTTCGCGGGACGCCGGACTGAGAATCGACCACCTCCTCCTCAGCCCGTCCCTCCGAAGCCGGCTTCGCGAAGCTGAGGTTGACCGCCACGTCAGAGGCTGGGCGAAGACCAGCGATCACGCCCCGGTCTGGATTCAGCTGGAGGACTTGCCGTCGCCCGCCTTCAGATGAAGGTCCTTTCTAAGATCCGCAAGGAACCTGCCGGTGACCGTCATATTCGGGCTCTGGGCGAGCCTGGCGTCGGCCTCAAGAAGAATGAGTTGAACCTCGTCCGCATCCAGCACCCTTTTCTCCACCAGCTTGTCGAGCAGGGTGAGTTGCAAGGCGATGCCAGCCAGCGCGCTAGCGCCTGATTCCTGAGCGTTCATGACTTTTCCTTTTCAAAGAGAGCGTGACTCAGAATGGCCCAAGGGCCGGGCCGTTCTTCGTGCCGCCTACAGAACATTCGACCGCCCGTGCACACGAACGCCGTCCCCCTGCTCCCTGACCCCGCATGAAAAAGGCCCTCCGTCTTGCGACGGAGGGCCGAGAGATCTTCATGAAGCGCATCACCACTCTATCAGATCATCCCGATAGCATTCTCGCGGTTACGGCGATTAGCGATATCGAGCCCGTTCCTGCTCGATCTGGTCGGCCGTCCAGGGCTGAGCCGCCGGGTCGAATGTGGACCAGCCGCTTTCACGGTAGGCCCCGACGCGCGCCTGGGAATCGTAGCCCCGACGGTCATTGAGGATGGTCTCGATACGCACTCGCTCGGATTCGTCCGCCTTCACGCTCACCAGCGTACCGCCCCGACGAACGCCCTCGGCGTAGACATGGGCTTCTTCGTCGGAGTGACCCGCTTCCTTCAACGCTCCGAGCAAGCCGCCGGCGGTTCCGCCGACAGCTGCGCCCGCCACCGCCGCCACCGCGGTCGAAGCAAGCCAACCGGCCGCCACAACGGGACCAAGTCCGGGGATCGCCAACATGCCGAGGCCGGCGAGCACTCCGGCGCCCGCGCCCAGAACGCCGCCCGTCGCAGCGCCCTTGCCTGCGCCTTCAGCGATATCGTTCTCGCCGTCTCGGTTCAGATCCCCAAGCTTGTGGTCGTCTGCGTGACGATGACCCTCGTGCCAGTTGTCTGCATTGTTCGAAATCAGGCTGATCTTGTCGTGATCAAAGCCAGCGGCCTCCAAAGCGGAAACGGCCTCAAGCGCCTGGGTGTGCGTGTCGAATAGTCGAGTGACCGTAGTCATGTGCATTTCCTTGAACTGAAGTGATTCTAGCGAGTCGAAGGGGCGGCGCTGACGACCCCCTTGTAGTCGACGGAGACCTGGCTCTCCGCCCCGTCCTTGGTGGCGACAGCCGTCCAGATTCCCGAAGAGTCCTGGCTCAGGGGGCCGACACCCGTGTAGCCCTGCTTCTCGATGGCCGAGCGGGCCTGGGCTTCGGTAAAGGAGTTGGCGCCGGGAGTGAGGCTCGCGTCGGCGGGGTTCGAGGACATGTCGACCGCCGGATTGCGCGGCGCATCGGATTCAGAAACCACCGGGCCTTCGACCCTACCCTCGTCCGCCGAATTGTCGCTGCAGGCTGTCAGCAGAAGCGCTGCCGCCGCTAGGGCGTAGATGGCTCTCGTCATGTGATTTCCTTTCAGGGAGACTGTCCGGAAAAGAAGCTGCTCTCCGGCCCGGGGTTCCGCTGGCGGGCTCACAATTCCGCCGAACCCCCGTCCCTCGGGCCTCGTCGCAAAATCGACGCGGTCCGCTAAGCTGCATTCCCGACATAGAGAACCGCCTCGGCCTTGACCTGTTCGCGCCTGAAGGTGAGGGAGACAGCCCAGATCCAGGCCGCCCCGTCGTCACGCGCAAGCAGACCGTTCTGCGCTGACCATTCTGCAGGGGTGAGGTCGCGGCCGACCACGAAGCGGCGCGTCAGCCCGTGGACGCCGGGAGCGGCGTTGTCTTTCCGGCGCCCGGGCCCGCCCCGAGATCTGCGCCAGTGAGAGGATTGGACGCGGGGTCAGACTGCGTCCGAGCGCCGAAGGCTTCCACGGCCTTCTTCTGGGCGGCAGGAAGCTTGACCGATGCGCCGCCGTCTCCGCCATCGACCGCCATCTGGTCCTCACGCTGGTCCACGACTTCCCAATGGTCCCCCTGGTTCCATGGCCCGCTGGCGTCGCCTTCGCCTTGCGACATGTTGTAATATTTGTCGGCGAAGTCGGGATGGCCCGGAAGCTTGCCCGGGGGGAAGTTGGCGGGGATAGCGTACAGCGCCTTCTCAAACGACTTCTGGTGGGCCACTTCGCGGGTCATGAGGAAGGTCAGGGCGTCCTTGATGCCCGGGTCGTCGGTCACGTTGATCAGACGCTCGTAGACGATCTTGGCGCGAGATTCGGCGGCGATATTGGACCGCAGGTCACAGACGGGATCGCCGATGGAGTCGACGTAAGCCGCCGTCCAAGGCACGCCGGCGGAGTTGATCAGGGCAGCGCCGCCGCCATAGAGGATGGAGGTCGTATGGCTTTCTCCGCCAGAGGTCATGCTGGCGTAGAGATCGGCCTCTTCCTCCGCAGCCTCGGCCAGCTTCCCCTTGGCTCCGCGGTTCAGCATGGCGACGATCGAGCCGATAATTTCCAGATGGCTCAACTCTTCGGTGGCGATATCCATCAGCAGGTCGCGACGGCCCGCGTCCTCGTCCGAGAGACCTTGGGTGAAGTAGCGCATGGCCGCCGCCAGTTCGCCCTGGGGTCCCCCGAACTGCTCGAGCATCAGGGTGGCGAGGACCGGATTGGGTTCGCTCACCCTCACAGTGTACATCAGCTTCTTGTTGTGCATGAACATGGCCAGATTCCTGTTGGGGGTGGCGCCTAGGCGTCCACACCGGGCTGTGTTGGATCGGCGACGGGAACGCCGTGGCCGATCTCGCCCTGGTCTAACCCCCGTCCCGCTGCAGGGAGCCCCGTGTCCGGTTCAGGTCACTTGGTCGAAAAATGCGTGGCGTTCCCCCAGGACGATCCGCCGCCCGCAGACCCGACGGTGACGGCGCCTGCGCGACGGACGGACGGTCTGACGGCCTTGAAACCAAGATGCCGATCAAGCTTCCCGCGGGCGTCAACGCGGACAGCGACGGTCTACCGCAGCCTCCGCACTGAACTGACGGTCTGCGGGGACGGCGGCAGAAAGCCGTCTATCTTCGCGAGACCGGCCTTGTGCCCGGCTTTTCTCCCACATGGTGCTCGATGCGCCCCCGCTCGACCTCGTTTCGGGAAGAGACCTCCTCCTGCCCATCGTTCAGGAGTTCCTCGACGCCCATGCCTTCTCGTTCAGCGCTCGTGTACACGCCCGCGCTATCCGGACCGCCGCCGCCAAATCCGACCGCCGAGCCCGCGAGTGTCTCGCGGCGGCTCGCGCCGGCTTTCGCAACCGCATCGGCCTTCTCCTCCTGGTCGCGGCGGAGTTCCCCGGGCGTCGAGCCCCCCGCATGCGACGCGGCTGGTCTGCTTTCATCGTGACTGCCCATGGTCTGCTCCTGTTCGATCGGGTCCCGACAACCCGATTCACATCCTCAAGCAGGGCGAGCCGGCTAAGGTCTCCTGGGTCCGGTTCCGGACAGAGGGTGGCGCCCTCCCCAGGGTCAGAAACCCGGATGAGGGCCGCCAGAGGAAGCGCTCCGGCGGCTAGACGCTGCGACTTCATGCGGGATGCCGATCAGCCCCCCGGCGCCGCCTCAGGTTCGGCGCGCTGATCAACAGAAAAGACTGTCTAGACCGGCTCGCGGCTGAGCCGGAGATAGGTGGGATCGAACTCCGCCAGATGAACCAACCGGTCCCAGTCCAGGAACCGAACTGATCGACCGCTCCAGTTGATCAAGCCCTCCTCGCGGAGCTGGGCCACACATCGATTAACGTGAACGGTGGAAAGGCCGAGCACATCCGCGAGGATCGCTTGGCTCAGCGGAAGAGTCATCTTGCCCCCGCCCGCCCTGTGAACCACCTCCAGGCGGAGATACAACTCGCATAAAAGATGGGCGAGACGACCGGTCGCAGCCCGACGACCGAGACCCGCCAACCATTGGCGATGCACGGCGGCGTCGATCAGCGTGTCCATCCACAGTAAACGGGTCAGGTGCGGTTGGGTCTCGGTCACCTCACGCAACGCTTCATGCGGGCAGTAGGCGACGGTGCAGTCCGTCAGCGCCGCTACGCCGTGGTCCATGGGGCTCATAAGCAGACCGTGGAGGTCGACGAAATCGCCGGGAACATTCAGCTCCGTGATTTGGCGCGCGCCATCCATGAGCACGACGTACCGGGCTGCGAAACCGTCCAGCAAAAGCGTGCTGTGTTGGGGTGAGGCGTACTGGCGTACGATGTCGTCGCCGCCCTTGACCATCGTCGGCGGCGCGAGGATGCCGCCAAGCACCGCTTTTTCTTCGTCGGACAGCTGGTTTCGTCGCGAGAGCTTTTCTACCAGAGGCCCCGTCAAGATACGCTCCTCGTTATTGTAACGCTCCGAGAGAACCTTCCGCCGCGGGGCTGGTTCCGCCGCGCGTGATCCTCGAAGATCCGCGCCTTCAGGAAAGTCCGACGGCACACCAGACGCCGCTTCACCAGAGCGACACCAGACGGCGCGTCCTCGGCGGCCACGGTTTCGGCATGCATCACGCTGGCGCCCCGGCCGCTGTAGCGACCGTGGTGGCCAACCATAACGGTTCCCTTCCCTCGCCCGCCACGTCCCAGGGACGCCTGCCCGACACTACTCGGTCGTGGTCACCATCCACTGAACGCGAATCTCCTAACCCATGTGAATGGCGGCCTTCGGGCAAACCGCCACACTGACGGGCTCAGGAGTACGACATGCAGACGATGATCCAGCTTACGAGTCTCCGCGACCCGCCTTCACGATCGCACCTAGAAATTCAGGACCACCCGGTGTTCCAGGCCCTGCCGCCGCTTGCCCAGAACCGGGCCCTGGAGCGAGGGCAGCTCAGGGTGCTCGCTGCGGGAGAAGACGTTCCCGATGATGACGGACTCTATTTTGTGCTGACCGGCGTCCTGGGCCTGTTTCCTGGCCGCCAGCGCATCTGCGTCTCCATCGTCGTGTCCGGATCGGTTCATGGTTGGGACCAGGCGCTGGACGCTTCTGGGCCGCAGGCGACGGCCCGGGCTATTGTCGAAACTCTGGTCTGTCGCGTACCGGCCGAGAGCGTGGTGGGGTGCCTCGGCCGCGACTGGCTGACACATCTCGTGGCGCGTCAGGCGCCGACGCGCCTGCACTTCCTGGCCGCTGAGGCGGTGTGCAACGCCTCACACCTTGTGACGGATCGACTGGCCAAGTGGCTGGTACGGCTTCACTGCGGCGCCCACGGCGCGGCGCTTCGTCTCACACAGGCCGATTTCGCCGCGATGCTGGGCGTCCAGCGAACAAGCGTAAATGCGGCGGCGGGCCGACTGCAGGAGCAGGGCCTGGTGCGATTTGGACGAGGAAAGGTCCAGGTCGTTGATCTGGAGGGGCTGCGCCAAGCCTCGTGCGGTTGCGGAGAGGCGACCAGGCACGCCGAAAACCTGAGGCTCGTCGGTTCGACGTCGCCCGCCGAACCCTCGTCGTGGGATGCCGCCCAAACCCCTTCCTCTCAGTTGCAAGCAGAGCAGGCGCCGCCGTTTCCGGATCCTGTTGACCTCGCCGCTGGGACGCCCGCATCAACCGCCTCTTGCTGAGGCGGGCTCCGCCGTCTTGCGGCGTTGCACAGCGCGGCCCCACTGAGGCGTCACTGCGGCCATGACGGCCTGAAGCTTCTCGCCCCACCCGGCGACAACGGGCGACATCGGCAGCTCCCTCTTGCGCAGGCCATGTTCCCTCAGCCAGATTCCGATCTTTCCTTCGAGCGATCCAAGGACAACGCACCTCCCAGCCTGGCTTTCCCGGCGGACGCGGGTCGCCGGTCGAGGGCCTCTGGCCCCGATCCGACCACGGCCTTGTTTGGCCGCACTTCAGGGAGGGGCGGAACCATGCAGACACCGAGACGCTGGCTTCAGTCATGGATAGTGGATGGAGAAATCAGTGAACTGGCGCCCTCTGCTGATCGGACTTGTCGCCGGACAACGCTCAATGACGCCGCTTGCCGCGGTAGCCATGGCCGCTCGGTCAGGCGGCTTGGCGCGGGATAACGGCGCCCCGGGAATGATGAGACGCCCTTCTGTGGTGATAGGAACAAGCCTCCTGGCCGTCGGCGAGCTGCTGGGCGACAAGATGCGCTCGGCGCCTGACCGCACAGTTCCTCCCGGCCTGGCCGCGAGACTTGTGTCGGGCGCGCTCGCCGGCGCGGCCCTGGCGCCTCATGCCCGGCGGCTCCAGGCGGGAGCCCTGGGCGCTGTCGGCGCCGTCGTCGGCGGATATGTCGGACTCGCGCTTCGTAAGCGCGCCTTACGCCGCTTCGGACAGACGAGGAGCGGCCTGGTCGAAGACGCGCTGACGCTTGGAGCCACGACCCTGATCATGCGCGCTGATCGGCGACAGTCTTCCCGCCGCCCGGTGGTCACACTGCAAAATGGGCGGCCCACCGGGAACCAGCCCGCTCAATATTCGGACAAACAGGAGAAAACGACATGAGCGACCCCAAACAGAGCGAAGGCCGAAAGGCCAACGCCGCAACGCCCGGCGGCCGTCCCGACGGATCGACGTCTGAGGCCGCGGTGAAGCGCACCGGCCTCAAGTCCCGGCGCGCGGCCGGCCCCGACGGCCCGGACGCGACAGTGATCGGCGACACCTTCAAGGCCAAGCCCAAACCCTAGCTCGATGCCTGCCCGACGGACGGATGCGCCGCCTCAATCCCGAACGATCCCGCGTTTCGCCAAGGTGCGGATATGAGGATCGACCACGCAAGCGGCGACCTCACGAGCAAAAGCGCGTTGCGCCTCGGCTTCATCGAGGATCAGGCGATCTGCGGCGGCTCGGCGGGAGGAAAGGCGGAACAGGACCGTCCGGCCACGCCGGGAGCACCCCTCCTCTAACCGCTCCAGCTTCACGCCAAGCCTTGTTCGGATGATCTTCTTCCTTCCCCCAGACATAGGGCGCTCCTCTGAGACGCTGGTTGGCCATGCTCGGCGTGCGGCGCGTCCCGATTGTCGAAGAGGCCGCCTCGCAGGGTCATGGCCTGGTAAGCGCGGTGACGGCGACCAGGACGAAGAAGGCTTGAAGCCTTGTTTTGGTTCAGGGGCGTCGACGCCGGGACGCCAATCCGCGCCAAGGCTTCAGCGACTGCGTTCGCTCGTGTCGTCTGCGCGACAGCCGGAACCGCTTTCTGACAGTCGTCGTTCGGTCTGTCCTAGACCAAGCCAAGGAGAAACCTCATGCTGAAATGGGCGCTGATCTTCGCCGTGATCGCCATCGTCGCCGGCTTGCTGGGCTTTGGCGGCATCGCCGGCGCCGCGGCCGGCATCGCCAAGCTTCTCGCCATTGTTGCGGTCATCATCTTCGTGGTCTTCCTGGTCCTCGGCTTCACCGCCGCAAAGAAGATCACCTGACCTCGTAGCAACGACAAGCTTCGCGGATGCCAGAGCGGCTGCCGGACGCCGGCGGCCGAGCGTCCCGGCGCCGCGGAGGCCTGGCGCAATGGGGTTCAGAACCCGAAGTCGATCTGGGCCGGGTGGACGACCGAGGCTCGACGGCGACGCCTTGGCGCCGCGTGAGGGGAGCTCGTGCGGGTTTCCGACTGCTGAGCCCGCCCGGCCTCGCCTTCCGGCGGCGGATCAGGTGCGAAGGTTTCTGACCTCTGGGGCCCGGCTCGTGCACCGCGTCCCTGGCAGCTCGGGCGCGGCGGGCGGTCGAATTCGCCCCGCGTGGCGCGTCCGCTTCCATTCCTCCAGTTCAGATTCTGCCGGGAGACAAGGCGAATGACAGTGGAAAGGCCCCTGTCCTTTGCAGGCGCCAGGTCGTCGATCGGCTGAGCCCGGTCATGGCTCTCACCTGAGCCCGTCCGAGAATGCGATCGTCGGACTGCCCGTCTCTACAGCGGATGCACGGACGAAGCGGACCCGCTCGGCGCGCAGCTCCGGCAGGGGCGAAAATCCCGACTGGGCGAAGGCGCGTTGCTGCGGCTGGGCCGAGTCCGCGTCCTCGGCCCGCCACCACTGGAGATTGTTCGAGGCCTTGGGAAGGAGGCCGCCGACGATCCGTTCGATGTCGCGAAAGCTCAGCTCGACCTCAGCGGTCTTCTGGCGACGCAGATACCGGACAAGAGGCTCGTATTTCGCCATGTGACGGCCCGTTCCCATCTCTTGCGGCGCAGAGGTCAACCGCCTGCCCAAAAACAAGCGAGCCAATAGCGACGGTCGCCGCCGGAGAGAAGGCCCGGCTTCGAAGTTTCCAACGCCTGCCCGATTGATGGCGGCCCGACTGTTCCGCCGCAAAGGGGGGCAGTGGACGGAGAACAACACTAGCGACCGTTGGGCGCGTGGAAAGCGATGAACCGCATCATCAGTCGCGCCCGTCATGCCCTCCACTATGCGCGGTTCGACTATAAACTGACCGCAGCAGCGCCGCCCTCAAGGCATCCCCGTCGCCGATCTCGCTCTCAATCGCCGCATGCTCCCGGATCCAGACCGGGGTCGCCTCGCCCAGCACAGCTCGGCCCGCGTCGGTCAAGGCCACGCGTCGTCCGCGTCGATCTCTTTCGTCTACCGCGACGGTGACCAGGCCCGCCCGCTCCAACGGCTTCAAATTCGCCGTCACGGTCGAGCGGTCCATCGCCAAAAGCTCGGCCACGGCTCCGATCGTCGGCGGCTCTGGCCGGTTCAGCCCGTTCAGCAGCGAAAACTGGCCGCTGGTGATCCCGTAAGGCCGGAACGCCTCGTCGAACCGCCGGGACAAGGCCCGCGCCGCGCGCTGAGCGTGCAGGCACAGGCAATGATCTCGAATATGCAGCGTCTGGGCGAAGGCGGCGGGGAGATTTGACATCGATTTAATTATGTTGACATCAAACTTACTGTCAATGAAGACGTGGCGTCGAGGGGCGTCCGGCCAGGCTGAAGGGGCGTCCCATGATTGAGGTCACAGCTTTCAAATGGGTGCCGGGCTTCGCCCAGGGCTCGGTCCGCGACCTTCGTGTTCGCTGGGCCCTGGAAGAGGCAGGCCTTGCCTATGATGACCGGCTAATCGGGTTCGAGGACCAGTCGACCCCCGCCTATCGCGCCCTGCAGCCCTTCGGTCAGGTCCCGGCCTACAGTGACGGCAAGGTGCAGATGTTCGAGAGCGGCGCCATTGTTCTCTGGATCGCACAAAACTCGGCCGAGCTCATGCCTGCCGACCTCGCAGGGCGGGCCATGGTCATGACATGGCTCTTCGCCGCCATGAACAGCGTCGAGCCCATGGTGGGCGAACTGGCCGGCATTGATCTTTTCAACGCCGACAAGGCCTGGGCGAAGGAACGCCGGCCAGAGGTCGAGGCCGCTCTGCGGGGGCGGTTGAGTGACCTGCAGGACGCCTTGGGGGACAATAAGTGGTTCGCCAACGACCGCTTCAGCGCCGCCGACATCCTGATGACCCACGTGCTCCGGGATCTGCGCCATACCGAGATCGTCGCCGGCTTCCCCGCGCTGGCCGCCTATGTGGCACGCGCCGAGGCCCGCTCGGCTTTCAAGCGGGCGCTCGCCGATCAACTGAGGCCCTTCCGTGAACACGAGGCGATCCAGCCGGGGGGCGCCTGAAGGCGCTGCCCCTGTATCAAGCCATCCCTTCGTCCGTCTGGGCGCGTTTGCGCGTCGCCCTACAGATTTGCTCACCCAGGAATAGTCATGCGATCAATAGCCTATGCGGCCGGTCTCGCCCTTTGCATCACCCTGGCTCAACCCGCCTCGGCCCAGTCGCGCGCGACCCTAGATACAACTGACGTCGATCTCTTCTATCGGCTTTACGACGCGACCGATGGGAGCCCCACCGCCGAGCAGATCCAATCCCGCTACATCGACATTGGATCGCCTGGGTTGCGAACCTTTTTTGAGGCCAGGCGGACGACCGCCGGGCGTGTCGTCGAAGCCATGACGTCCAAACCCGACCTCTATCTCCAGGCGCGCGAGTGCTCGACCGTCCTGCCGCGCGTAAAGGATCAGGTCGATGTCGCCCTGGCTAAGCTCGTACGCCTCTACCCGGAGGCCCGCCTGCCCTCCGTCACCCTGGCTGTAGGCCGCGGACGACCGGTGGCTATCGGCAGTCCCGTCACGGGCGTGCAGGTGGGGCTGGAGGCCCTTTGTGCGACAGACTTCATCGAGCCGGACATCGAGCGCCGGTTCGTCGGCGTGCTGATCCACGAATATGTCCATGCCCAGCAGAACCCGGCGCTGACCGAGAAAACGAACCCCAGCGTTCTTGAAACGGCGCTGCTGGAAGGAGGCGCGGAGTTTGTCACCGAGGTCCTGATCGGGCGACCGGCCTACACCTACTTCGAGCCTTTGACGCGAGGTCGTGAACACCAGATCGAGACGGCTTTTGCGGCCGACCTCGACAAGACTGATCTTTCCGACTGGTTCTACAACTCCTCCAGCGAGAAGCCGTCCGACATCGGCTACTGGGTCGGCTACCGCATCGCCAAATCCTACTACGCTAGAGCCTCGGACAAGTCGGCCGCCTTGAGGGATATCCTTACCGTGTCCGACGCTCACGCCTTCCTGAGCGCAAGCGGCTGGCCCTCGGCATAGGGGCGATCGACTGCAGGTCCGCCGCTGCGGCTTCATTGCCCGCGGCCTGCGCCCGGGTCATCGCCCAGGACCAAACCCGACGTTCACTTTCTCGCATGTCGATGACCGGTCCCACGCCGACATAGGCATGAAGCCATGCCGGACGACGACGCGCCACATCGAGACCGAGGACGCTGCCCCAGCTGTGACCCAGGAGGAAGATCTTGTCCTGGTCGAGTTCCGCCCGCGTCCACTCGATCACCCTGTCGAGGTCCTGACGCATCTGCTCGACCGTCAAGGTTTCGGCCATCGCCTCTGGATCGGCCGCGTCATAGGACTTGCCGGCACCGCGCTGATCCCATTGGACGACGGTGAAATACTCGTCCCAGCCCTGGGCGAAGCACCAGGAGGTCGGCATGGCCACCCAACCGGGCCCGCCGTGCACCACCACCAGGACCGGATAGCGCGGATCGCGACTTCGGATGGAGATCCACTGGTCGACCCCGTTGATCTTCACAGCCTCCAGACGCTCAATTCCGTCCGGCGTCACAATCTGCCTCAGGCCGGCGATGATCTTGATCACTTCGGCCCGGTTGCGCGGCGCGACGTCCGACTGGGCACACGCTGTCAGGGGGAAGGACAGAATCGACGCCGACAGCGTCAGGATCAGAACCGCAAAGCCACGTACGAAATTCCCTCCCGAACCGCAGACCTATCGCCCTTTCCCTGTCATCTCGAGCGTCAAGCTAGGACCCCCGCACCGTACCGACAAGCGAACGGGACACCGCACCTGGAGCGGTCTGCTGGTGGTGCAGGACAATGCACAGGTCGGCGTCTTCGCCACACAGGCCTTAACCGACCGCGGCTTCGACACCGTCCGCCCTTCATGGCTTGCGACGCCATGTACATGCTTCTACATTGCATCCATGGCTATGCAGGACGCCGCCCTCAGATCCCTCGACCCGGTCCCACCCTTGCGGGATCCGCAGGAACGCAGGCGCATGTCCGCCCCGGCCCTCAAGCTCTTCTTCAAGGCGGCGGCCCTATGGGGTCTGACTGTCGATCAGAAGCGCGCCGTTCTCGGCGACGTCTCACGCCAGACTGAACACAATTGGCGCAACGGTGACGCCACCACGCTGACACGCGACCAACTCGAACGCATCTCCCTCGTCCTGGGCATCCTGAAGGGCCTGAGGCTCATCTTCGTCGAAGACCAGGCTGGCGTCCGGTGGCTGAAGGCGGAGAACCGCGACCACCCCTTCAACGGCCGTTCGCCGCTTGAGCGCATGACCGATGGCGGTATTTCCGACCTCTACGACGTCCGGCGCTACCTCGACGCTTGGCGGGGCGTGCGTTGACCACGCCGCCGCAGCGGCGATTCACGTCCCGTACCCACCGCCTGGTCAACAGCCGCTTTCCAACAACCGGCGTCTTCGACGACATCGCCGAGAACGAGGAAGAGCTCCGCGTCGCCTTCCAACTCGAGGAGATGACCAACGGCCGCCTCCTCTCCATGGCGCGCCTGCAGATGATGCCGCCGGGCTCCCTAGCTGCAGGGCCGACCGCCACGCTCGCCAACGCTGCCTTCCTCCACGCTTCCGAGAGCGGCGGGCGTTTCAATGGGCCCGACCTCGGCGCCTGGTACTGCGCAACGGACATCGAGACGGCTATCGAAGAGACCCTCCACCACAACGGCAGACGGCTTCGACTGTCGGCCAGCGGCTTTCCCAACCGCATCCAGCTGAGAGAACTTGTCGTCCATCTGGACCTGGATCTGGCGGATCTGCGCGGGCTGCAGGCGGAACGTGCGGAGCTCTACGATCCCGACGACTATCGCGCCTCCCAGGCCTTCGCCGCCGATATTCGCTGGCCTGGCGACCCGGACGGCGTCGATGGCCTCGTCTATGACAGCGTGCGCCGTCCAGGCGGCGTGAACGCCTGCATTTTCCGCCCGGGCGCCCTGCCCCTGCCCATCCTCCAGGGCGGGCACTACGAATACGTCTGGGATGCGAAGGGCCAGGTCGAGGTGATCATGCTGACCGGCGTCAATCGGGCCTAGTCTGACCGCAGCCGTCAAGCAGACGCCCGTCTCGGCAGACAGACGCCCGCCGTCATTTCGGACAGGCAGTAGTCGGACCAGGCCTCCAGAACCTGGCGCCGCTTGCGCAGGGCGTCGCTCCGCCGATAGGCCCGCTCGGTCTCGTCGCCGACGACATGCGCCAGACACTCCTCGATGGTCTCACGGGCGTAGTCCGTCTCGTCGCCCGCCCAGTCCCGAAACGTCGAGCGCATGCCGTGCGGCGTAAAGCCTGGCGCCAGGTCCCGCAGCATCATGTCCATCGCCATATTGGACATCGGCCCGCCCTTCGGCCCGGGAAAGATAAGCTGGTTGGGCCGCGGCTGTGCCGGACGAACCGCCTTCAGAACGCTCAGGGCGCCGGTCGATAGCGGTTGGCGAAAGGCGCGATCCTTCATGCGGCTCGGGTCGAGCGTCCAGACATCGGCTCTGATCTCGCCCCAGACCGCCTCCAGGGTCATGGTCTCACGCGCCACGGTGAAGATCGTGAACTCCAGCGCGCGGGCGGACATGCCCTGGCTGGCCGAGAGTCGCTTCATGAAGGCCGGAATCTGTTCGTAGGGCATGGCCGGCATGTGGCCGCGCTGGAGCTTGGGGCGCGGCGGCAAGAGGTGGATCAGGTTCCCCTTCCACACAGCCGGGTTCGGGCCGGTGCGCAGCTTCTTGACCCTGGCGTAGTCCAGCACTCTTTCGAGGCGCTCGCGCAGCTTGCCGGCTGACTCCGCCTTGGTCAGCCAGAGCGGCGTCAGTACGGACAGAACGGCGTCGACGTCGATCTCATCGACCGGCCAGTGTTTGATCGGCGCGGCGTGGCGCTCGATGGAGCGCATCCAGCCGGCCTTGGTCTTGCGACCCCGCCAGCCGCCTTCCTGGGCTTTCACATAGTCCGTCCAGCACGCCAGCAGTGTGGGCCGCCCCGCGACGCCGGTTCGGACCGCCGGCCTGTCCGTCCCGGTCGAAGGACTCGCCTCCAGGCTAAGAGCATCCGCGCGGCGTTGTTGCGCCAACGGATCCCTCCCAGCAGCGATGGCCTGCTTGGCCCTGTCGCGGGCGAGACGCGCATCCGCCAGGGACACGTCGAGCAAGGACCCGAGCCCCATGTCCCTTCGCGCGCCGCCCGACCGGTAGCGATAGATCCAGCTACGTCCGCCCGTTCGGGCCACGACGAGGTAGAGGCCGTCTCCGTCGGAATAGTAGCCCTCGCTCTTGAAGCCACGGACACTTCGATCCGTGAGCTTGCTGACTTTCAAAGCCATCGCCGCGCTCGCTGCAAATCATCCAGGAGCCTCGATTCTAGTGGCTCCTAATTTGGTTTGCACCCACCATCCTTCCCATCCAGCTTCCCATCCAGCAGACAAAAACTCGGTGAAACGCCCTGACGCGGTTTGCAGCAGTTTGAAAAACAGAACACATTGTAGTGAATAAGTTTTTTGACACGAAACAGGCTCAGATGAAAAAATCTGGCAATCTATTTCCGGCCTCTACCCGCGGAGCCACTCGGGGGCATTAAGCTCAAAGCGTCAGGCTGGACATTGAAGGTTCACCAAGCTTGGGCTTCTCTTTCTATCAAGCAGCAGCGGCAGGCGCGACGGTCGAGTCTAGCTCGAGCCATGTCTGTTCCGGTGTGGCGAGCCCCTCGACGCCGTCTTTTCGGCGTGGACACGCAAGCCTTGATCGATCAGATGCCAGATCCTAGTGCTCGGCGGCGCATGCTGGGCCGAACGTCCAGGCGGAATCGACATAATGTCTGACGGCCCTGTCGAACCGCGCCCGCCGCACCTCGGCTATCTCGCTCTCTTTCTGCAATTCCTGCGTTTCGGCGCCCTGGCCTTCGGCGGTCCGGTCGCCCAGATCGCCATGATCCGGCGCAAGCTGATCGATGAAGACCAATGGATGTCGAGCGCGCGTTTCAATCGCCTGCTCGCCGTCCTTCAGGTGTTACCCGGTCCCGAAGCCCATGAGCTCTGCGTCCATCTGGGCATGAGAGCAAAAGGCCGCATCGGGGGCGTCCTCGCCGGCCTCGGCTTCATGCTGCCCGGTTTCATCCTGATGCTGGGCCTAGCCTGGCTCTACTTCTCAGCCGATGCAAGGCCGGCCTGGATGACCAGCGCCTTTCTCGGGGTTCAGATCGCCGTCCTCGCCGCGATCAGTCTGGCCGGGTGCCGGATCGGCCGGCGCGTTCTGTCCGATCGCGACCTATGGGTCATCGGCGCGGCGAGCGGCGCCGCCTCCCTTGTGGGCCTGACCTTCTGGCTGATCCTGCCGGCGGCTGGAGCGGCCTATGCCCTGATCCGAGGAGGCCGTCGCCGCGCCGCGGCGGCCCTGCTGATCCTGGCGCTGGCGATCGGCCTTGCCGCGCGCGTCGGGCTGGCCGCCACCGACACAGCACCCTTCGTTGCGCCTCAGGACGGCGCGCTGAGCAGCGTCTCCATCCTCGCCCTTTTCTTTACCGGGCTGAAGGCGGGCCTGCTGACTTTCGGCGGCGCCTATACCGCCATTCCCGTCATGCGCGCCGACGCCGCGCGCGGCGGATGGATCAGCGACGGCCAGTTCCTGGACGGCGTCGCCCTGGCCCAGGTGATCCCGGCCCCCCTCATCATTTTTGGGACCTTCGTCGGCTATGCCGGCGGCGGCTTTGCGGGCGCCCTGGCGGTGACGGCCGGCGTCTTCCTCCCGGCCTTCAGCTTCTCCCTCGTCTTCTACGACCGGCTGGAAGGCGTTCTCGAAAATCGGTCCCTGCACGCCCTGCTGGACGGCGTGGCCGCCGCCGTCGTCGGTCTGATCCTGGCTACCATCCTTCAGCTTGGCGCCGTCCTGCTGGAGACGGCGCCCTCCTGGCCGCTCGCTCTGGCGATCTTCGGGACCGCCCTGATCCTCGCCTGGCGCTGGCGCGCCCCCATGGCCATTCCCGTCACCCTGGTCCTGGCCGGAGCAGCGGGCGTCGCAGCCTTCTGGCGGCAACCGCTTCCGGTCTAGGTCACGGCGACGCCGTCCACTCGCCGCGGACTGGATCCTGCCTACACTGACCCGCCCTGTCCGCGGGCGGGTGTGCGGGCTTCTTCAGAACAAAAAAGGCCCGACGCATTTCGCGTCGGGCTGAAGTCGTTCGGTGATGGTGGGTGTCCTCGATAGAAAAGAAGACAGGACTCTGATCGGCCGGTTTGGTTAATTGGTCGTTAACGATAGCTGGCGTTTCGCATCGGGAAACCAGCTTGTCTGCCGCGCCGACGGCGAAAGCACACGCGTCAAGCGCCAGCCTTCGCCCGACCGCTCAATCTGATTGAGTGAAGCGCCGCTCGCCGACCCCGGGTAGATGAACAAGGCCTCGCCTACGGCGATGCCGACCTGTCTATCGCCTGAGGCAGGCAGAACCGCCGTCCATCGCCCATCAGCATTGGTGATCGCTTCGACGACCGCTCCCCCGCCAGCCGAGACGGAGACTCGCACGCCAGGCTGGGCGCGCCCCGCCGCCACCAGGCCCTGTCCGTCGCCATCGACCGAATCCAGCGCCGGCCCCGGCGTCAGCCTTCGGCTGGCGCCTCCCTCGATCAACAGCGCCGCCAGCGAAGTCACGTCAACCGCACCAGCCCCCGCCAGAAGGAGGTGTTCGGGTCCCGGCGCCGGAAACTGACCGATCTGAACCTCGGGCGTGAGCAGCATAGGGGTCGGCGTGGCCCCGACGTGCAGTTCGAATCGCCCCGAGCCGTCCGTGCCGACGGCGAACGCCACTTCCTGATCACCTCGCAGCACCACCCGCGCGCCCGGCGGCGCATCGCCGCGTATGACCAGACTGGCGCCCTGACGCACGACGGCGGCGATCCGCGGCGTGGCCGCCCAACCCCCGTCCTGAGGCGTTTCCTCGCCTTTGGAACGTTCAACGGGCGCGGCGCACCCTGCCAGCACCATGGCGACGGCGATCCCTGCGACGACAATCCGACGTTTCATCCTGACCCGCGTAGCGATAAGCCTGTTCCTCTCAGATAGCGCGGTCGACGCCGCCCTGTCTCCCTTACTGTATCGAGGCCCCATGTCTTTGCCGCCCGCCACCATTGCCCCCTTCGACGGCCGTTCGGTCTGCCTGTTCTGCGGTTCGTCCGATGGGGCCGATCCGCAGTACGTCCAGGCCGCCAGCGCCTTCGGCAAGGCGACGGCCCAGGCGGGCTGGCGACTGGTCTATGGCGGCGGCGGCGTCGGTCTGATGGGGGCCTCGGCGCGTGCTGCTCATGAAGCCGGCGGTCGCGTCGTCGGCATCATGCCGGCCTTCCTGCGCAGCCGCGAGCGCCTGTTCGACGACGTCGAGACCGTGGTCGTCACCTCGATGCATGAGCGCAAGCAGCTGATGTATGATCAATCCGACGTCTTCGTCGTGGCGCCCGGCGGCATCGGCACCCTGGAAGAAGCCATCGAGCTGTTGTCGTGGAAGCGGCTGGATCTGCACGCCAAGCCGGTCATCTTCCTGAACCTGAACGGCTTCTGGGAAAACTACTTCGCCCTGATCCGGCATAGCGTGCAGGAAGGCATGACGCCCGCCAGCTTCCTGGACGCCTACATCAGCGTCGATACGGTCGAGGAGGCCGTCATCGCCATGAAAAAGGCCGACGAAACGCCGCACTTGAAACATGATCATCGGTAAGTAAACGTGGATCAGTAAACGCCGATCCGATCCATCGAAACTGCATTGACAGTTTTCAAAGAAAACGGACTATGGCGTCACAAGGGCGTGCGCCCTGCCCATTTTGGAGTCTTGTCCATGCGTGCTCTTCTCGTCGCTGCAGCCCTGTTTGTCGCTGCCCCCGCCTTCGCTGCAGACGCCCCGGCCACCAGCCTGACGCTCGCGGACGCAGCCAAGGCTCCGGCCGGCCGCGTCATCGTCGACGGCGCCGCCTGGCGTTGCGAAGGCGCGTCCTGCACCGCCACCGGCGGGTCCAGCCAGCCCGCCGCCCGCGCCTGCCGCCGCGTCGTCGCCAAGCTCGGCCCCGTCACAGCCTTCAGCTACAAGGGCGAGGCTCTGGACGAACAAGCCCTGGCGACCTGCAACGCCGGCTGATCCAACCGCATCGCCAGAACGAAAAAGGCCGCCTTCCTGCGAAGGCGGCCTTTCTTGTATCCGGCTATGCCTGAAGAGGCTCAGCCCGCCTCGCCCTTCAGACGGCGCACGATGGCGTCACGACCGATCAGCGGGGCCATGGCCGCCATGTCCGGTCCGTGCGCCTGCCCCGTCAAAGCCAGACGCAGCGGCATGAACAGGCCCTTGCCCTTGGCGCCGGTCTTGTCCTTCACCGCCGTCGTCCACGCCGACCATGCGCCCGCATCGATGACCTCCGGCAAAACCTCCAGCGCCGCAGCGGCAAAGGCGGCGTCCTCGATCACCGGCGTGACCGGGCCGGTGACGATCCGCGCCACATCGGCCACGTCCGCGAACTTGTTCAGGTTGCCCCGCACGGTGTCCCAGAAGACCTCGCCCAGATCGACGCCCAGCCCCGCCAGACGCGGCTGCGCCTCGGCGTAGGTCATGGCGTGCAGGGCCTGGGCGTTCAGACGGTCCAGGTCGGCGGTGTCGTAACGCGCCGGCGAACGGCCCATCTTGGAGAAGGCGAAGGCCTGGCCCAGGGCCTCGACCGAAGCCGCGATCTCCAGATTGTCCGAGGTGCCGATCTTGCCCAGGTGGCTGGTGATGGCGATGGGCTCATAGCCCTGATCGCGCATGTCGCTGATCGACAGCGAGCCCAGACGCTTGGACAGGGCCGCGCCGTCCGCGCCGACCAGCAGCGGCATATGCGCAAAGCCCGGAACCTTGGCGTCCAGCGCCTCGAAGATCTCGATCTGCGCCCCGGTGTTGGTGACGTGGTCCTCGCCCCGGATGATGTGGGTGATGTCCATGTCGATGTCGTCGACGACCGACGGTAGCGTATAGAGGAACAAACCGTCCTCGCGGATCAGCACCGGGTCCGACATCGAGGCGGTGTCCACCTCGGCGTGACCGCGCGCCAGGTCTTCCCAGGCGACCCGTTTGCCTTCCAGCTTGAAACGCCAGTGGGGACGACGGCCCTCGCTCTCGTAGGCGGCCTTCTCGTCCTCGGTCAGTTCCAGCGCGGCGCGGTCGTAGATGGGCGGCAGGCCGCGCGACAACTGCACCTTGCGACGGCGATCCAGCTCGTCCGAGGTTTCATAGCAGGGATAGAGGCGGCCCGACGCCTTCAGGCGCGCGGCGGCCTCTTCATAGCGGTCGAACCGCTTGGACTGGTTGTAGCGCTCGTCCCAGACCAGACCCAGCCACGTCAGGTCGGTCTCGATGCCGTCCTCGAACTCTTGGGTCGAGCGGGCCAGATCGGTGTCGTCGATGCGCAGCACAAAGGACCCGCCCTGCCCTTTTGCGAACAACCAGTTCACCAGAGCGGTGCGGACATTGCCGACGTGCAGCCTACCCGTGGGAGACGGAGCGAAACGAACCTTGACGGACATGGGGGATCAACGACCTCGATAGGAAGGCGGCTTGGTCGCGCCGCCGTCCGCTCAAGTCAAGTCGATCCGCCCAATCAGTGCCGATCAGTCGTCACGATGGACTCGTTCGCGACGTTCATGCCGCTCCTGAGCCTCAACCGACAGGGTCGCCGTCGGCCGCGCTTCCAATCTACCCAGACCAATCGGTTCGCCGGTGTCCTCGCAGTAACCGTAGGAACCGTCCTCGATCCGGCGCAGCGCATCCTCGATCTTGGAGATCAGTTTGCGTTGCCGGTCACGGGTCCGAAGTTCCAGCGCCCGGTCGGATTCCGACGAGGCCCGGTCCACCAGATCCGGGTGGTTTTCGGTTTCGGCTTTCAGATTTACGACAGTGCCCTTGGATTCGCGGAGGATGTCTTCCTTCCACGCCAGAAGCTTGGCCTTGAAGTAGGCCAACTGCCGCTCATTCATAAACGGCTCGTCGTCGGTAGGACGGTAAACCACCGGCTCCCCCTCGATCACAGACGCTAATGCGTTCATCGCACTCACGCTCATCTATCTGCGCCCCCCTGCGGCGCAATGGCCGTATAGGCAAGGTCGAGAGTCGCGGCAATGGCGTTCGCGAGTCCGCGTTCTTGTTAAGCTGCATTAACAGACGTGCGGTGTGGCAAATAGTCATCAACCTATGATTGGTCGCGCCATATTTACCTGTCTTTTCAATGACCTTCTAGGTCCGCAACCGGGAGACCTCCGCCTTGGCCATTTCTACGGCGGCGCGCAGATCAATCTGATCCAGCACGCCCGTCAGACCCGGATCGGCGTCATCCGGCCGCTCTTCGCGCAGGCTCCGCGCCAGCCGTTCCAGCGCAGGGGCCCCGTCCTGGCCGTTGAGAAGGGCCAGTTTAAGCTCATCCAGCCGATCCAGCAGCCCGCCGCCGCGTCGAATCGCCCGTCGGCGCCGCTCGGTCGCGTCCTCAACGCCCTGCAAGGCCATCAGGGCGGACACCCCCGCCACGCTGGACGCCGATGAGGTCGCCGCCGCCGACGTGGGTCCGGACGGTCCGCCGCTGGCCGGCAGGCTGAAGCCGCCCGCAGAACGCGCGGGACGTGAGCCTTGCGACGATGTTGCGCCCGAGGGGCCGTTGACCTTCATGATCCATGCTCCCGATCAGCCTGGACCATCGGTCACGACCGTCACCGCTTGGTTAACGTCTCGGCAAATTCTGCCGCTAGATCACCAGCGACCGCCATCATATCATTGACCCTAAAGGATTTTTATAACGGCACGAACTTCGCATGGTTAATCGCGAACGCCTCAACAGGACGTCTGTCGTATGCAGAAGTTGCTCACCGCCCTCATCGCCTCCGCTTCCGCCGCCCTGATTCTGGCGGCGGCGCCGAACGCCGCCGAGGCCCAGTCGCGTATCAAGGACATCGTCTCGATCGAGGGCGTCCGCACCAACCAGCTGGTCGGCTACGGCCTGGTGGTCGGCCTGAACGGCACTGGCGACTCCTTGCGCAACTCGCCTTTCACCCGCCAGTCGCTGGAAGGGATGATGGAGCGTCAGGGCGTCAACATCCGCGGCGCCAACCTGAACACCAAGAACGTGGCGGCGGTCATGATCACCGCCGACCTGCCGCCTTTCGCCACGCCGGGCTCGCGCCTGGATGTCGCCGTCTCGGCCATGGGCGACGCCAAGAGCCTGCTGGGCGGCACGCTTCTGGTCACGGCCCTGCAAGGCGCAGATGGCGAGATCTACGCCGTGGCCCAAGGGTCCGTTCAGACCGGCGCCGTCTCGGCCTCGGGCGGGTCAGGCTCATCGGTGACGCGCGGCGTCCCCACCGCCGGCCGCATCGCCTCGGGCGGGGTGGTCGAGCGCGAGACCGGCTTTGACCTCTCGGCCATGCCCATTGTCCGCCTGACCCTGCGCAACCCCGACTTCACCACGGCCCAGCGCGTCGCCGCCGCCATCAACCAGTCCTATCCCGAGAGCGCCTTCGCCGAGAACGGCACTGTCGTCGCCATCCGCGCGCCCCAGACCATGGGCATGGCCGGCTTCGTCAGCCGCGTCGAGAACCTGCCGGTCCGGGTCGACACCCCGGCCAAGGTCATCATCGACGAGGTCAACGGCGTCATCGTCATGGGCGACGCCGTCCGCATCTCCACTGTCGCCATCGCCCAGGGCAACCTGACCGTTTCGGTTCAGGAAAACCCTCTGGTCAGCCAGCCCGAGCCCTTCAGCCGGGGCGGCCAGACGGTCGTCGTGCCGCAGTCGAATATCTCGGTCGAGGAAGAAACCGGGCGTCAGATGCGCATCGTCAACGGCGGGACCTCGCTCTCGACCCTGGTCAACGGCCTGAATGCGCTGGGCGTCAGCCCGCGCGACATGATCAGCATCCTGCAGGCCATCAAGGCCGCCGGCGCCCTGCAAGCCGACATCGAGGTGATGTAATGGACGCCCTGCCCGTCGCCACCGGCTTCCTGCGCCCAGCCGACCCGACCGCCAAGCGCGGCCAGTCGCCGGAACAGATGCGTGAAACCGCCCAGGCCTTCGAGGCCAGCTTCCTGTCGCAGATGCTCAAGCCCATGTTCGAGGGCCTGGAAACCGACGGCCCCTTCGGCGGCGGCGAGGGCGAGGCCACCTGGCGCAGCTTCCTGATCGACGCCATGGCCAAGAAAGCCGTCCAGACGGGCGGCATCGGCCTGTCCGATACCGTCATGTCCGAAATGCTCAAGATGCAGGAACAGCCCGCGTGACCGCCGACGTCGAGACCTCCATCCTGCGCGCCCAGCAACTGATCAACCTGACCCAGGCCCTGACCGAGCGCCTGGGCGCCGAAAGCGCCGCCTTCCGCGCCCATCGCGCCCAGGACGTCGCCGCGGGTATGGCCGAGACCCAGGAACTGGCCAACCTCTATCGCCGCGAGTCGGCTCAGGCCAAGGCCGCCCCGGCCTTTCTGACGGTCCTTCCCGCCGATGTCCGAGACTCCCTGATCACGGCGACCCGGGATTTCGAGGCCGTGCTGGCCGAACACGCCTCGGTCGTCGACGCCGCGCGACAGGTCTCGGAGGGTCTGGTCCGCACCATCGCCGCCGAGGTCGCCGGCGCCCGCGCCCAGGGCGTCGGCT
>RCUH01000614.1_pt1 | contig 34128 bp, 29 predicted proteins | sample 2166191 | NCBI WGS metagenome assembly RCUH01 (sample SAMN09932848, study PRJNA488358) | compost metagenome | feature: garden; material: soil; isolation source: compost soil in an enriched community after 214 h of incubation | place: Germany: Experimental Botanical Garden Goettingen | collected...
TCTATATATGAAAAAGGCTGGAAATTAATTTTTCCAGCCTTTTTACATTTGTCACGGATTAATTATTTGAAATTATAACCAATACCTACAATAAACATACTTGGACGATTGTCATAGCGGATTTCTGTTTCACTTCCTGCAAGACCAGCGCCCGCATTGATATATTTTCTAGAATCTTTAGAAAAAGCACCTTCGTATCTTGCATTAACAACAAATTTAGAAAGTGTAGCTTGAGCTCCAATCTGATAACCAACAGTAAATTCATTTTTTGCATCTTCAACAAAACCTTTGTAAGTCTTATCTGTTGAAAGATTATAAGACGCAACTGGACCTGCGAAAGCAGCCAGTTTTCCTAACAAGAAATTATGTCCCACGAGTACTGGAACATCTATCCTGTTGCTTTTGGCTTCTAGTTCTACATCTCCAGTGGTTTCAACTGTATTTTTGAAAGATGTATAATATACCTCGGGCATTACAAACCAGCCACTTACTGGGAAATCAACTTTAAATGCTAAACCAACATTAAAGCCTGTCGCATTGTCTCCTTTTGAATCTACCGCAGTGTTTACCGCTCCTTTAAAATTATCCCAGCTTGCTGACGAAGTGTTCAACAAAGCATTTGCTCTCAATCCTACTGTTACTTGCGAATATGCGAATACACTCGCTAAAACGCCAATTGTACTAATCAGTTTTTTCATTGTCTTCTGGTTTATCGTTAATTAAACTTGTTTGATCATTTTCTAACATAAATTCTCTCAGTTGCTTGAACAGCTCTGAGGAATATACGAAATCTATAAGATTTTTATTTTTTGCTGTCGTCAGCATATTTTTGTCACCTTCCCATTCTTTGATTCCTTGTCTCAGGTATAGGATTTTTTCACCAATCGTCATCACAGAGTTCATATCGTGAGTATTGATGATTGTGGTCGTGTTGTATTCTCTAGTGATTTCCAAAAGCAGATCATCAATCACATTAGAGGTGTAAGGATCTAATCCAGAATTGGGCTCATCACAGAACAGATATTTCGGGTTGTTGACAATCGCTCTTGCAATGGCCACCCTTTTTTGCATCCCTCCGGAGATTTCTGATGGGAATTTTTTGTTGGCTTTATCGAGGTTTACTCTTCCAATTACCTCAAGAACTTTTCTCTTTTTCTCGCGATAAGTCAAATTGGTAAACATATCCAGCGGAAAACTGATGTTCTCTTCCACAGTCATAGAATCAAATAATGCACTTCCTTGGAAAACTGTTCCTATCTCAGATCGCAGACCTTGCTTCTCTTCCCTCGACATCTGCATAATGTCTCGTCCATCAAACAAAATTCCACCGCTAGAAGGCTCGTAAACGTTGAGGAGCGATTTCAGAAAAACTGTTTTCCCAGATCCACTTTGCCCGATGATTAGATTAACTTTTCCGGTTTCGAATGTTGTTGTGATGCCTTTCAAAACCTCAACATCATTGGAGAAACTCTTTCTTAATTCTTTTACTTCTATCATTAGCTTAGGAACATCTGGGTTAATAATAAATTAGTGATGATAACGGCAATCATTGTCCAAACTACCGCTTGCGTACTTGCACGTCCTACTTCCAAAGATCCACCTTTCACATTATATCCAAAATAAGCTGGAATAGTTGCAATCAAAAATGCAAATACTGCAGTTTTCAGAAATGCGTACCAAATAAAGTAGGATGGCATATACATTTGGATTCCAGTGATATAATCTCCAGTTGTCCAGCTTCCAGTCGCCCATCCGGCGATATATCCGCCATAAATTCCAACTACGATACTAATCGCAATCAAAATTGGATTGAAAACCACACTGGCAACAATCTTTGGTAAAATCAAAAAATTGGGGGAATTGACACCCATAATATCCAAAGCATCAATCTGTTCTGTAACACGCATTGTTCCAATACTGGAGGCGATGTATGAACCTACTTTCCCTGCAAGAATTACAGAAATAATGGTTGGCGAGAATTCCAAAATTAAAACTGTTTTTGTAGCATACCCTACAAAACTATTGGGAATAGGAAAAGAGGAGGCATCGAAGTTATTAAACATTTGAATCGCCACAACTGCACCTACGAAAAACGAGGTAAACAGAACCAATCCAAAAGAGTTAACTCCCAGATCATAAAATTCTCTTACAAGGAGTTTGAGATATACATTCCTTTTTTGCGGTTTGCTGATGGCTTTTCCCAACAACAAAAAATATTCTCCTATGGATGTAAATAGTCGTTTTAACATAAAACAAAATTAGTTCTTTTTCTGATAAAATATCAGCGTGCATTTTTGTCGCCGACGATGAGTAGAAATACGGTTTTCAGAATGATAACAATATCCATACTAAAGCTCCAGTTTTTCACATAAAAAGAGTCTGCAAGGATTCTTTTTTTCATTCCGATGTTCATATCGCCTTCATCTCCTCGCAATCCGCTGACTTGCGCCAAACCGGTAATGCCAGGTTTCACCATACTTCGAAGACTGTAACGGCTGATTTTCGGCTTGTAAAAATCATCTACCAAAAGCATATGTGGTCTTGGACCAACAATAGACATCGTTCCAATTAAAACATTGATAAACTGAGGCAACTCGTCCAAACTGGTTTTTCTGAGAAACTTTCCAATTGATGTGATTCTGTCATCATCAACAGCTGTCGTCTTGTCCGATTTATTATTCTTCGACTTCATCGTTCGGAATTTGAGACAGTCAAAAACCTCATCGTGATAGCCATATCTTTTTTGAATGAAGAAAATAGAACCTTTCGGATCATTTAATTTGATTAATAAAATGATAATCGGAAAAAGCCAAGAGCAAATCCCAACCAAAACAACGACAGAAAATGCGATATCGAAAATTCTTTTTGTAGTTAGATTTGTAAAAAAATCAAGTGGATATTTTGCCTGAGAAAGTATTGGAACGGTTTCTATATAATTGAATTCATATTCAAAAAAATCATTCTGAATAATGTTTGGAACCAATGAAATCTTCACTTTGTTAAGTTCTGCCTGCTTGAAAAGGATATTTTCAAAAGACTTATCCAAACAATGCTCAGAAGGCAGAAAAATGGTATGAATCCCATTGTCTTTCCAGAATTTCACAAGATTTGAAACTTCGGTAGGATCTTCTGCGTAATCAAATATCTTAAATCCATAATCTTTCCTTTGACGGATGATGTCCCTTAGAATGTCCGAAGAGGCACTTTCTCCTATGAACATTATGTTTCTGTGATTAATACCTTTACTACGAAGATATTTCAAAAAGAAAAATATAAAACTTTTTATAGGAATAACAAAAAGCAAAAGAATTCCCGCAAGGTAAAACCGTTCTGTCTTCAGGAAATCATTATTACTGACTTTTCCCATCAAGACAACGCCTATGAAAAAGAAAAAAACGTGAATTAGAATTCTTTCAAGAAAAATGGTGTAAGTTACGTTTCTTGGAATATGATACAATTTGGTTCTACCACTCAGCAAAAGCCAGAAAAAACATAAAAGGACAATGGACAAAAGATTCTGTTCCATCGTTTCTGAATCATACTTAACCTCAAAGTTTCTGAAATAATGAAAACAAAACACGGCCGCTACCAGAATCATATCCAGTAGAATCACGAAGCTTTTGAAATATCTAGAGTACCTGAGGCGTTGCATAAATCAAGATTAAGGAATGTTCAGATATTTATGCGTTTGGATGGATGATCTCCATTTCGGGTTTTCCAAAATAAAATCGGTGATTTTCGGATACATCGCGTCGCGCTTGCTCCATTCGCTTTGGAGATAAAGTTCGCAATTTTCATTCACTTTACTGCCTTGTTCTGTCGCGAAGTTGAAATCATTATTATTAAAAATAATCATTTTCAATTCGTGGGCTTTGGTATAAATTTCTGCTAATGGAAGTCCGGTTTTCTTTGGCGAAAGCGTGATCCAATCCAAATGTCCGCTCATAGGATAAGCGCCGGAAGTTTCTATGTGAATCGTGCAACCAAGTTCTTTCAGCTTAGAAGTCAATACTTCCAGGTTCCACATCAGTGGTTCACCTCCGGTCAAAACGATGGTTTTGCAATGTTTGGCCGCGGTTTCTGCAATTTCTATTGCACTCATCACGGGATGAAGCGTTGGGTCCCAACTTTCTTTCACGTCGCACCAATGGCAACCGACATCGCAACCGCCAAGACGAATGAAATATGCCGCTTTCCCAGCGTGAAATCCTTCTCCCTGAATGGTGTAAAAATGTTCCATCACGGGAAGAAGTTTTCCTTCTTTCAGTAAAATATTTTCCTCTTCTTTTGTCATTATCCTCACCCTAAATCCCTCTCCAAGGGAGATGGACTTTTCAGTATCTCCAATATTGAGAATTGGTTATTTTTTAAAATTTATTAATCATTATAAACCGACGTTTTGTAGGCAATGATGGTATTCTTCATCAGCATCGCTCGCGTCATTGGTCCTACTCCTCCAGGAACAGGCGTTATCCACTCTGCTTTTTCTGCACAACTGTCGAAATCCACATCGCCGGCAAGATGATAACCTTTTTCGGAATCGTCCTCTACACGTGTAATTCCAACATCCACAATCACTGCGCCTTGTTTAATCATATCTCCTTTTAGGAAATTTGGATCGCCCAAAGCTGTGATGACGATGTCTGCCTGTTTTGTATATTCTTCTATATGTTCTGTGTAAGAATGCGTAAGTGTAACGGTGGAGTTTCCCGGGAAATCTTTTCTTCCCATCAAGATGCTCATTGGTTTCCCAACGATTCTACTTCTTCCGATGATTACACAATCTTTACCTTTTGTCTCGATGTTATATCTTTCCAATAAGGTCAAAATCCCAAATGGTGTAGCTGGTAGAAAAGTGTCCATTTCCAAAGCCATTTTTCCGAAATTCTCCGGATGGAAGCCATCTACGTCTTTTCTCGGATCGATGGCCATAATGATCTTTTCCTGATCGATTTGCTTAGGCAACGGCAACTGGACGATGAATCCATCAACTGCTTTTGATTTGTTCAACTCATCGATTTTTTCCAACAATTCCGATTCTGAAACCGTGCTTGGAAATTTGATCAATGAAGATTGGAATCCAACTTCCTCACAATCTTTCACTTTGCTGTTGACGTAAGCTTTGCTCGCGCCATTGTTCCCCACTAAAATTGCGACCAAATGTGGTGTTCTTCTGTTGTTGGCGAGGATTCTTTCAACTTCCTCTTTGATTTCAGCTTTTACCTCTTTGGAGACCTTGAGTCCATCTAGAATTTGTGCCATTTTACTTTTCTTTTTACTTTTTAATTAGATTTTTATTAATAAAAGAAACTTCATCAAAGGTTTCAGAAATTCCAAAAATAATGAAACCTTTCTCTTTCAATATTTTTAGAACCCTCAATGTTCTTTCTTTACCATTTTCAAAAAAACGATCATGAAATTCAATCAAAATCTGACCGATGAATCGATTCGATTTTACAATGTTTTCCAAGACATCATATTCTGAACCTTCGATGTCCATTTTCAGAATATCAATTTTTTGATGTCCCAGAAAATGAGCTGTATCGTCCAATGTTTTCAACTGAACATCTATTCCGTTTTGAAGATCGATATTACTCTGTTCTACCACACTTCCAGAAACAAAATCCGGATTCTTCGGAAAGTAGAATGTCGCTGGTCCGGTCTTATCACTGATACCAAAATCATAAAATGTGAATTTGTCTGGCAGAATCTGTTCAGATATCCATTTTACTGATTTTGGTGTTGGATCGAATCCGTAAACGTTTGCATTATATTTTTTGATGATTTCTGTATCAAAGGAAACGTCTTCTCCAATTCCAAATGAATAAACCACCGAGTTTTCATCAACAAAATCTGTAGCCACGAAAAAACCGCCATAGTCATTGCCAAACCATTTTTTGGAAATTCTGATCTCCTTTTTCAAATGCTTGGTTTCTCCGCTGAAAATCAACTTAAAATAATTGATCTTCCTCTTGATTTTATCTTTGAATTCCCGACTCAGCATCAATTATTTATTTCCTTTGTAATAATTGATCAAGCCGTTTGTAGAACTATCGTGTGTTTCCACTTTGCCTTCGTTCTCAAGTTCTGGAAGGATTTTCCCTGCCAATACTTTTCCTAATTCAACTCCAAATTGGTCAAAACTGAAAACATTCCAGATAGCGCCTTGAACGAAGATCTTGTGCTCGTACAAAGCAATCAATTGTCCTAATGTAAACGGCGTCAATTCCTTGAACAAGAATGAATTGGTTGGTGTGTTTCCTGCAAAAACTTTGTATGGCAAAAGGAATTCTGTTTCCTCTTCAGATTTTCCAGATGATTTTAATTCATTGAAAACCTCATCTTCCGTTTTTCCAAAAGCCAAAGCTTCTGTCTGTGCAAAATAATTAGCCAACAAAATATCCTGATGATCCCCAACTTCATTCACAGATTTTGCATAAGCAATGAAATCTGCCGGAATCAATTCTGTTCCTTGGTGAATCAATTGGTAAAATGCGTGCTGACCGTTGGTTCCAGGTTCTCCCCAAATGATTGGTCCAGTTTCATATTCTACAAATTCGCCATTTCTGTCCACCGATTTTCCATTGCTTTCCATATCACCTTGCTGTAGATATGCTGCGAAACGGTCAAGGTATTGAGAGTAAGGCAAAATCGCATAAGTTCCTGCTGCAAAGAAGTTACGATACCAAATTCCTAAAAGTCCCATCAAAACGGGAACATTATTTTCTAATTCCGCAGTTTGAAAATGAACGTCTGTATCGTGAGCTCCTCTTAATAATTGTTCGAAATTTTCATATCCAACTGAAAGAACTATACTTAATCCAATCGCACTCCAAAGTGAGTAACGACCGCCAACCCAATCCCAGAATTCGAAGATGTTCTCTTCCGCAATTCCGAACGCTTTAACCGACTGGATATTAGTTGATAAAGCTACAAAATGTTTTGCAACATCGGCTTCATTTGCACCAGATTTCAAGAACCAATCTTTTGCAGATTTGGCATTGGTCATTGTTTCCTGCGTTGTAAATGTTTTGGAAGCAATGATGAAAAGTGTCGTTTCCGGGTTAAGGTCTTTCACCACCTCAGCCATATGATTACCATCAACATTGGAAACGAAATGAACGTTCAGTCTGGTTTTAAAATGCTTCAACGCAGAACAAACCATCACTGGTCCAAGGTCTGAGCCTCCGATTCCAACATTTACAACATCTGTGATCTCCTTTCCTGTAAAACCTTTGTGAGAACCAGAAATGATGCTTTCAGAAAAAGCTTTCATATGATCCAAAACCTTTTTGATTCCAGGTTTGATGTTTTCTCCGTCAACCAAAATTTCTTTGTCAGAAAAATCTCTCAAAGCTGTGTGAAGCACTGCTCTTCCTTCAGTCTCGTTGATCTTGTCTCCCGCAAACATACTTTTGATTGCCGATTTCAATTCGGTTTCTTTGGCTAGATCAAGCAATAATTCGATTGTTCTGGAATCAGCCAAGTTTTTAGAATAATCGAAAAGGAAATTTTCTGTTTCTAATGAAAATTCTTTAAAACGGTTTTCGTTGTACTGGAAAAGTGTTCTCAGCTCGAAATCGTTGTTCGCAAAGTGATCGTTTAGTGCTTTCCAAGCGGAAGTGTTGAGTGGATTTATTTTTGGTAACATTCTTTTAAGGTTTTAAATTTAAAATAGATCATACAGATAATGCTGTAAGACCTGCAAATTTAAGAAAAATTAGCCACTTTTTTTGCTGATTTGCAATCTTCTTGACAATGTTCTTTTTAGCTAAGACAAGAGCATTTTTTTAAAATCCAGAACTCCATAGCAGAACATTTACTGCTATATCTTCAATAATAAAATTTTCAGGATAATTTTTAAACCCAGTTTGTGTTTTTAATTTCTCCAAGACCTGTTCGACTTTAGATAAATCTGAAAAAACACCTATAACCCTTTCATCATCAGTATTATCATCAACTTTATATACGTGACAAAAATAAATTATCGATTTTAAGTTTTGAACTAAGTACGTCACTCCATTGATTTCATCTTCTTCGGGTAAATAGTCTCTTCCTATCTCGCCAACAACATTATGAAAACCCTTCTCCCAATGAACTTTATTTAACTCATTTTTAATAATTTTAAATCCATCCGGGTATTTTCTGAATCCAGAAAATTTTGAAACAACATCTTTAGCTTTCTCTAACTCATTTATGTCATCGAAAAAACCAAGAAGTTTACAATCTGTATGTAATTCATCTGTATAAATATGTTCTAGGGAATATATGAAACTTTTCATGCTATCAAATTTAATAAAATCTACGCTTTTCTAATAATTTCTTTTGCTCAAAATATGACAATTGTCTTGACAAATCACAATTGAAACTTTGAAATTAAAACTAACTTTACCATCAAATAAAGATTATGGATGATTTTATGGCTGCCCGTTCGCAGATGGCAGTTTCTCTGGGATTCCACATCATTTTTGCCTGCGTCGGGATGGTGATGCCGTTTCTGATGGCATTTTCTCACTACAAATACCTTACGACCAAAGACGAAGTTTACAAGGGACTTACCAAAGCTTGGAGCAAAGGTGTTGCGATTCTATTTGCAACCGGCGCAGTTTCCGGGACGATGTTGTCTTTTGAGCTCGGTTTGCTTTGGCCAAAGTTTATGGAACACGCAGGTCCTATTTTCGGGATGCCTTTCTCATTGGAAGGAACAGCTTTTTTCATCGAAGCGATTGCGATTGGTTTCTTTCTTTATGGCTGGGAAAAATTCAACAAGTGGTTTCATTGGTTTTGTGGCGTTGTGGTCGGCGTGAGCGGATTGGCTTCGGGAATTCTTGTGGTTGCAGCCAATGCGTGGATGAACAGTCCGGCAGGTTTTGATTATATTGATGGCGAATATCTCAATATTGATCCTATTAAAGCGATGTTCAACGAGGCTTGGTTTCCGCAGGCTTTTCATATGACGGTGGCGGCATTTGCAGCAACTGGATTTGCAGTTGCAGGAATCCACGCTTTGATGATTTTGAAAAAGAAAAATGTGGCTTTCCATACCAAAGCGTTTAGGATTGCAGCTGGATTTGCAATCATCGGAGCTTTGTTGGCGCCCATTAGTGGCGATGTCGCAGCGAAATCTGTTTCCAAAAGACAACCTATTAAATTAGCAGCAATGGAAGCGCATTTCGAAACCGAAAAAGGTGCGAGTTTCGTCATCGGCGGTATTCCGGATGAGAAAAATGCAGAAGTCAAATATGCTATAAAAATCCCGAAAGTTCTAAGTTTTCTGGCTGATGGTGATTTTAATTCTGAAGTGAAAGGTCTGAAAGATTTTCCGAGAGACGAATGGCCTCCGGTTGCGGTGGTTCATTACGCTTTTCAGATTATGATATTTTTCGGAATGGTGATGATGGGAATTGGAATTTTGTATCTGATTGCCAGTTTTTGGAAGAAACATTGGCTCACGAAATCTTGGTTTTTGAAGATGTTTGTCGTGGCAATTCCATTCGGATACATTGCTTTGGAAGCTGGCTGGACTGTGACAGAAGTTGGAAGACAACCGTGGATCATCTACGGCATCATGAGAACAATTGACGCTGTGACACCGATGCCGGGAATCCAATATTCATTTTACTTTTTTACGTTGATTTTCATTTCGTTGTCGATGATTATTGTTTTTCTTTTATTAAGACAAATCAAAATGGTTCCAAAGTTGTACGATCCGACCGATCCGAATTATAAGCCAAAAGAGCATTAGACAAGAGATAATAGACGAATAGATGAGAGACTGTGAGATTACGGTTGAAAAATTTAATTAATGATCTAAAAAATTCAAAATGATATACGTTGTAATTGCATTTCTTTGGGTGGCAATCTGCCTGTACCTCATCACTGGAGGTGCGGATTTCGGAGCGGGAATCATCGAATTATTTTCGAGAAAATCTTACCGCGACAAGACCAGAACCATAATGCTGAAATCGATTGCACCGATTTGGGAAGCGAACCATATGTGGCTGATCATCGCGGTTGTGATCCTTTTTGTTGGTTTTCCCACGATTTATACTTGTGTTTCCACTTATCTTCATATTCCGTTGGTTTTGATGTTGGTCGGAATCATTGCACGGGGAACGGCCTTCACCTTCCGAAACTACGATGCGGTGGACGATAGTTGGCAAAAACTTTATACCCAGATTTTTTATTACTCGAGTTTGTTGACGCCTTTGTTTTTGGGCATCATTGCGGCGGCTACGATTTCTGGCTCTATTGATACCAATGCGAAAGATTTTTTGAGTCTTTACGTTTACAGTTGGCTCAATATTTTTGGAATTTGTGTGGGGCTTTTTACAGTTGCTTTATGTGCTTATTTGGCATCACTTTTCATCCTTCACGAGGCGAAAGACAACGATGCATTGCCCATTATGATTCGCAAAACCAGACAAACGGCGCTTTATGTTGTCGTTACTGGGATTTTAGTTTTTGTAAGTGCATATTATTCCGATATTCCTTTGTTGAAATGGATTTTCTCAAAAGCATTGGGAATCATTGCTATTACCTTGGCAACCATTAGTTTACTCTTCACAAATGAGGCAATCAAGAAAAGTAAATTTCTGATTGTAAGGATTTTAGGAGGTTTTCAAATTGTAATGATTTTGGTAGCCGCAACTTACCAGCATAATCCCGATGTCATTCTTTTTGCTAATGGTTCCTCGTTATCTTTGTTTGATGAAAGTGCGGCGACAAAAACCATCGAAGCTTTGGGTTGGGCTTTGCTACTGGGAAGTATTTTTATTTTGCCATTTTTGTTTTACCTTCTTTTTTCATTTGGTGGTAAAAGAAATAAAGTCTGAAAAAATCCGTTTCTGTAACTATATTTTTAACTCAAAAAAAAAAGAATTATCACATTACATCACCACTAAAATTTAACGCAAAGTCAGCATAGAATTTTCATTAATATTGGAAATATTATAAAAGTTCTCAAAGCGATCAAAACTCAGCAAGGTTTTTGTAACTACGATAATCATTAAAAAAAATAGAGATTTGCTTATGAAAAAGATTTTTGCAATTGTAGCAATTAACTTGAGTGTATTTGGATTTTCACAAGCGTGGACAGGCGCTGGCGACCAGAAAGCGCAAGGAGGAATCAATGCTTGGGGATTTGGAACCGGACCTACCGCAACTTATGACTATGGACTCAACAGCTTGATTTCCGTAGGTGCGGGCGCGAATGTTTACTTTAATGAAAAGGACGATAATCCATTTGTGTTTGCAAGAGTAGGTTTCCACTTACAGGAGACTTTGGCTTTGCCACCGGAATTGGACATCTATCCAGGTGCTAATGTTGGTGTTGCTGGCAGAAACTTTGGTTTGGGTGTTTATATTGGCGCCAGATATTTCTTCACAGAAAACTGGGGAGCCTTTGTAGAAGCTGGAAACAACGGGAGTTTCGGGGTTTCTTACTCTTTCTAAATAGAAATTTTTAATCATACTAAAGCATCTGATAATTCGGATGCTTTTTTTTGTGTTTGATTGTTGAATTCTTGAGGTTTGAATACCATTTAAAATTATAATCTTCTATTTAAATCTTCCCCGCCCTAAATATTGAACATTCGTTTATTTTTGATAATGAAATTCACAAGTTTTTATCTTCTTCAAAAACAACAATGATTTTTATCATTTTTTTACATTTTGTGCAATTCTCATTTTTCACTTGTTTTTTGAGTGATTTTTTCACTGCCTTTTTTTGTGATAATCTACAATTTTTGAATTTAAATACACAAAATCTGTTAACACTTCAAAATTTTTCAGATTGACAATCAATTCGTTATAAAATTAACATAGATTTTGTTAACATATATGTAACAGTGTATTGAAAAAGTGTTAATATAGGAAAAAGATTTTTTAGTGTTGTGCAATCGATTGCATCGAAGTCAAAATTTAATGAAAAAACTCAGAATTATGCCACAAGAAAAATTCACGAAAACAAGTTTACATTTTCGGAAAAAAATTGCAGTTTTCTTTTTATTCTCATCCACAGTTGCTTTTGCTCAGGAAACCATTCCAACTGACACGATTAGCAGTCCAACAAAAGAAATAGAGCAGGTTGTTATAGTTGGTTATGGTAGCGTCAAGAAAACCGATGTTACAGGATCTGTTAATACTATTGATTCTAAAACTATCGAAGAGAGAAACACAACAAGCCCATTGGAAGCCATTCAAGGTAGTACACCAGGTGTCAACATCAATTCAAATACGGGTAGATCAGGAGACGGATTCAGTATGGTCATTCGAGGAAATAACTCGCTAATCGGAAGTAGCCCTCTTTACGTAGTAGATGGTGTGCCTATGGACAATATTGATTTTCTAAATCCGAGAGATATTGCAAGAATGGATGTTTTGAAAGATGCTTCATCCGCTGCAATATATGGATCAAGAGGAGGTAGTGGTGTTGTAATCGTGACTACAAAAAGTGGTTCATCTGCCAAAAGAGGACTTTCTGTACAGTTTGACACATCTTACGGCGTCAAAAATGCAACAAGATTACCAGAGATGATGACTGGAACTGAATGGTGGAAGTTTCATCAAGTTGCCTATATGAGCGCTACTCCGCTAACTCAAACGCCAGAAGCATTAGCCAACTTGTACAGTCTTAGAAGTCCCGTGATGGTTCAAAGAGCAAATGCTGGATATAGCTTTGATTGGTACGATGCAGTCCTAAGGCCGGGCGCAATGCAAAACCATTATCTAAATCTCTCTGGAAGATCTGACAATGGGCTAGCATATAATTTAGCGTTCGGAGTTCAAAAAGACGAAGGTTTGATTGATAATGATTCTCAGGAAAAGTACAATTTAAAACTAGGGATTACTCATAAAATCAATGATAAATTTTCAACAGGGGCAAATATTTCTGTTGCAAAAATCACTACGGAACTAGGGAGTGATCTCGCTATGCAGGAAGCTTTTAGGCTTAGTCCATTGATGTCGCCCTGGGCGATAGATGCCAATGGGAACGAACTTGTAGGAACAAGATTTTTCCTTCCAGGCAAGTTAACTTATCCTAATGGAACTTGGGCAATAGATAAAACAAGTACTCCAAACCCATTGAGTGAAATCGCTAATTCTAGTCAAACTGAGAGAGTCTGGCAAGGTATAGCCAATGTATTTTTTCAATATCAGGCAAAAAAATGGTTATCCTTTAAAACAACATTCGCCACAGGTTTTACTAACACTCAACTTGGTGCGGCATATGGTGCAGAAACAAATGCTGGGGTAGCTTTATCTGGTCTTAGATCTTCCTCCATCAGAAGAATGGACAACTTTAACTACACTTGGGATAATCAAATTGACATGAAACACACCTTCGGAGATGATCATGATTTCAGTCTACTATTGCTACAAAGTCAGTACTATACAGAGAATATATCATCATACTCTTATTCTAATGGTCAGCCATTTGACACTGGCATCTACAATTTAGGATCTGGCGTACCGACCAGCTTTCAAATAAACTCAGGTTATGATAAGAAAACCTTAAACTCATTTGCTGGAAGATTGAATTATGCCTACAAAGGCAAGTATTTATTAACTGCTTCTACAAGATATGATGGTTCTTCTGTGCTTTCCGAAGGTAACAAATGGACCAACTTCCCATCCGTTGCATTAGGTTGGAGAATTAGCAAAGAATCTTTCTTGGAAAATAATAATATTGTCTCTGATTTGAAACTGAGAGCGAGTTTGGGATATACAGGAAACGACAATGTAGATCCTTATACCACACAAGCCTATCTTAATCAGCAAACTTTCTATGCAAATGGCGCAAATCTAGTTTCCGGATGGCAAACTGAAGCATTGGCGAACCGTAATCTAACTTGGGAGAAGACTCGTGAACTAAATTTCGGTTTAGACTTTGGATTTTTGAGAAATAGAATCACCGGTACTGTAGATGTGTACGACAGACTTTCTAAAGATCTGATTTATCAGCAACAATTGCCAGCGGAAACGGGCTGGAGATACACCTTCTCTAACGTGGGATCTGTAAGCAACAAAGGGGTTGAAGTTTTGTTAACAACTAAAAACATCCAAAGCCAGAAGATATCTTGGGAAACCACATTTACATTCTCTAAAAACGTGAACGAGTTAGTTTCTATCTATGGTCAAAACCAGGTGAGCGATATTGGAAATAACTTAATTCTTGGAAGCAGTTTGAATCCAAATTATAATTATGTTTACGATGGTGTTTGGCAGGAAAGCGAAGCCGCAGTAGCAGCAACATTTGGTCAAAATCCAGGAATGGCAAAAATAAAAGATCTAAACGGTGATGGTAAATTTGATGCAAACGACAGAACTGTCATTGGTAGCTCTGTACCAAAGTGGCAAGGTAGTTTTTACAATAAATTGACATTTGGAAACTTTGACTTTAACTTCTCAGTAATTACCAACCAAGGACAAACAGTTTATAGTACATTTCATGCAAATTTTGCAAACGTCACCGATAGAGGAAGACAAAAAATCAAAATGGACTATTTCATCCCAACCAACGGCGCAGGGATAGAAGCTAACCCAAATAATCAAAATCCTAGACCAGGGCCACAAGCAACAGGAGCTGGTGCATTCTGGGCTTCTGGAATGGGATACTACAGAGATGCTTCTTTTGTAAAAGTTAAAAACATATCTTTGGGATACACATTCAGCAATAGTTTATTGAGCGATTTGAAAATCAATTCTTTAAGGATCTATGTAAACGTTCTGGATCCATTTGTATTCACAAAATTTGATGGTTATGATCCAGAATGGGCAGCATCGCCTTTCGGTGTCAACAGACCAGCTTCTATCACAACTCAATTTGGTTTAAGTGCTAAATTCTAAATATTAAATCTCATGAAAAAATCAATATTCATATTAGGTATCATTGCCACTTTATTCACTTCTTGCAATGATTTTATAGAGGAAGACAACCTATCTTTCGTTTCCGCAGATGAAACTTATAAAACTGCATCAGGATTCCAAATGCTCGTGAATACAAACTACGCTTGGCAAAAAGGAATCTATGGTGGCGATCCGTGGTTGTTTGTTGCAGGCACAGATATGTATGCAGAGGGAAGGTCTCCAGAACCGGCAGGACTGAGCCAATACACACAATTGATCCCAGCGGCAGAAGGCGTAGAGCAACTTTACACCACTTGCTATCAGCTGATACAGTCTGTCAACAAAACGATCTATTATTCTACGGTTACACAGCAGACCGCAAATCTTCCGGCTTTGGTTGGAGAAGCACGATTTTTAAGAGCGAATGCTTATTTCTTGTTGGTTCAAACCTACGGAGGCGTTCCTCTTGTAACAGAAAACTTCACTTCGCCTGTTCTTCAATTTGACAGAAACACTGCAGAACAAGTTTATGATTTCATCATCGCAGAGTTGGAAGCATCTTTGGCAACTGTAGGCACATCTGCCTACAGCAGCACGGGGAAAGTAAACAAAAGAGCCGTAAATGACCTTTTGGCGAAAGTATATCTAACTAGAGGGTATGAAACTTTTGGAAAACCTACTGACTTTGCAACGGCGGCAACATTTGCTGATGCTGCAATTGCCGGACAAGCGCTATCTGTTCCTTACGACCAAATATTTATGCCAGCAAACAAAGACCTAACAGCTGAAACTATTTTTTCTGTTCAGTATGATCTGGCATCAACCTCTACGTCTCCTACTACACTAGGTAACAAACAGTTCTATTTCTTTAGTTCTTATTTGGGTGGTGCTGCAGAAACAGGTGCGCCACTTAGAAGCTACAATCTTTGTCCTACAGATTATGCCCTGGGTCTTTTTGAAAAAGACGACTTAAGATGGAATGCAACTTTTATGACCGAGATATTAGAATTAAAACAAGGTGATAAAACAATATTGTATTACCCTTACTATCGAAACGCCGGAGATGCGAATTTGAAGGTTCGTCATTTCTATGCTCCGAAATGGTTCACTGCGACAGACAAAGCAGCTTGGATGACAGCTAATACCTCCAGATTATCTTCGTTATTTGTCTATCATGATTGGGGAACATACTCTGCCGCCTATACTTTAATTAAAAACATTGATGCTCAAACAATTCCTGTGAAAAAATTTGATGATCCATCAACAACTACTCCGGCAACTACAGGTCCTGTAAGCACTAGAGATATCATTACTGCAAGATTGGGAGAAGCTTATCTGATCGCGGCAGAAGCTTATCTTAAAGCTGGAAATCCTTCGGTTGGCTTGCAAAGATTAAATGCAGTTAGAACCAGAGCCGGTGTAGCGCCTGCAACGGTTGGAGAATTCAACATCGATTATATCTTGGACGAGAGAGGTAGAGAGATGCTGGGAGAATACACAAGATGGTTTGACCTGAAAAGAACTGGAAAATTGGTAGAACGCACAGTTCTTCACAATTATAAAATTCCAAGTGCAGCAAACTTCAATGGAAATGGCGGACAGTTGAAAATCCTAAGACCAATCCCACAAATTGTGATAGACCTTAATCAAAACAAAAATTTCCCGCAGAATCCTGCTTATTAATTTGATTTCATAATCATATCTTATTTATATTAACAACAAAGCATTCCGGAAATTCTGGAATGCTTTGTTGTTTTTATTAATTGGGAAATTTTACTTCCCGATTTCTTTCTCTATTTTTTCTATCATTTTTTCAGCATTTCCATTGGTTCCACCAAGACTGATCGCTTTTTTATAACTTTCTAATGCAAAATCGTATTGCTTATTGGTAAAATAGGCTTCTCCTAAACTATCGAAAAGATTAGCATCTTTCGGGAACTCGTTTGTAGCCAATTTGAATATGATTATGGACTTATCATTTTTTCCCAGCCTTAATAGTTCATATCCTAATTTATTCAGTTCTCCCGGATTCTCAAAGCTATATTCATTTTTAGAATTTTCTTTGAGTGAATAATATTGTTCAACAGCTTTATTTACATCATTGAGAGATTCCTTTCTTATTGCCTGATAGACAGATTTTTTAGGAACTTCATAATCTTTTCCTAACATTAGATTGTGAATAATATGCCCTAAATCCCAAACTTTATTGAGGTTGTTTGATACTAAAATTATCGTAATCTTATTTTTAAAATCGTTTAAAAAGATGGACTCAAATTTATACGAAACGCCATTGTGTCTTTGTAGGTCTTCTTTCTCAAAGTATCTTCCAAGTGAACCGCCTTCATCTTTGGCGTAGGGATTATTCTTCAAATTTTGAAAGGATTCTTTGGATATTAATCGATTAGAGTTCATAGCATCAATCCATTTATAAAGGTCATTGATATCTACCCAAAGCCAGCCACTAAGAAAATTCATTTCCGGGCATCTGACATTGTCGAAATCATAGCAAGAGGTTCGGTTTTTATAACCAGATTTGGGGTCAAAAACCGAATTTGTCATTTTAAAAGGTTTGACAATATTTTTAATGACAAATTCTTGGAATGACATTCCGCTTATCTTTTCAATGATTCTTCTTTGTAAGAATACATTGCCATTGTCATACTTGTAATTGGTTCCGGGTTCAAACAACAAGTTATCACTGCTTCTCAAAATTCTCCAAGCATCTTCATCGGTTACTGAACTTAAGCCTGACTCTATTTTAGGAATTCCACTGGCATAATTAAGCAGATGTCTTGTCGTCACTTTTTCTGACCATTTTGGTAATCCTAAATTAAGTTTGGAAATCGGGTCATCAAGATTAAGAAGACCACGTTCCACCAAAATCATTATGGAAATCGCATTGAATTCCTTTGCAATAGAACCAATGTTGAATATCGATTTGTTATTTAAAGCAGTTTGTTTCGTTTCATCAGTAAATCCAAATGATTTTTGATAGATGATTTTATTATTTTTTGCAACAAGGGCATTGCCGTTGAACAAACCTCTTTCATAGGATTTTGCCATTACAGAATCAATTTGACTGGCATAAATTGATTCTTTTTTCAATTTGTCTCTATTGTTTACGTCATTCACGGTTTGTGCAAAAGTGCTTATTGATAAAAGCAGGGTAATGATTAAATGTAGTTTTTTCATTTTATAACTATTTTATTAGTTATTGATATAACAACTAAGGAAAAGTTTTTATTACATCTTGATATGAAATTTTTCATTTAATCCATATTAAAATGACCCAACCAAGAAAAAGGAAAAGCATTCCGACGTTTCGAAATGCTTTTTTGTAATTATTTTAATTTCAGATTCCTATTCTGTGGCGGAAGCGGAACGTAGCCTTCATCATTGATGACTTTCGGAAACTCGTTGTTTTCCCATCTTGTCTTTGCTTCCTCAATTTTTTCTTTTTCTGTGGAAACGAAATTCCAATAGATGTTTCGAGGTTCTGGAAATGGCTCGCCTCCGAAAATGTAAACCGTTGATTCTGGCTTCAAAATGAAATGACAAAGTTTTGCATCTTTTGCAATCAGGATATGTTTCGGGTTGTAGAGATTGCCTTCGCTTTCGATGTTGCCTTCCAAAATGTACAGCGACGACTCACCAAAAAGATAATCTCCCAAAATGATTTCCTGATCTTCCACAGATGTATTTTTCACTTCAAGAAAATAAAGTGGTGAATATGTGGGAACTGGCGATTTGCGACCAAGGATTTCTCCTGCAATCAATTTGTAATCTACGCCGTTGTCTTTCCAGCTTGGGATGTCTTCTTTGTTAATATGAAAAAACTCTGGCTCCATATCTTCCAATTCTTTTGGCAAAGCGACCCAAATCTGCAATCCGTGAAGATTCTTGTCGGTGGTTCTGAGATATTCTGGCGTTCTCTCAGAGTGTGCAACGCCTTTTCCTGCAGTCATCCAATTCACAGCGCCTTCTTTGATTTCGATTTCTGTACCGATGGAATCTCTGTGCATAATGCTTCCTTCGAAGAGAAAAGTCAAGGTGGAAAGTCCGATGTGCGGATGAGGTGGAACATCCAGATTTTCATAATCCTTGAGCGCCGCGGGACCCATGTGATCTATAAAAACAAACGGGCCAACGCTTCTCTTCTGAGAAAACGGCAACAATCTTCCCACTAAAAAGTTTCCAATATCGGCAGCGCGCTCCTCAATTATCATTTGAATATTTGACATAATTTCATTTTTAATTTAAGATTTAAAATTACTGATTAAAATTTAGATTCTCACGCGAATTGTTTATCGAATCTCCGCAGCCCGACTTGAACGAAAATCCTTTTTTGCATAATGTCAAGTTCTATTTGAAAGGAAATCGTCGGCAAAAAAGATTGGGAGTGGAAGGCGGATGAAGCTGCCCAAATAAAATTGATGATTCTGAGATTAAAAATGACTTTCTGACAACGATTTTACTTTGGTAAAGTTTCTTACTAATTGATTACCTTTGCCTACTTATAATTTTAAAACATATTAATGGAATTAGCATTAAAAATATTTCAGTTTGTACTGAGCATTTCTATCCTTGTAACATTACACGAAATAGGGCACTTCCTGCCAGCGAAATGGTTCAAAACCAAAGTAGATAAATTCTTTTTATTCTTCGACCCGTATTTTTCCGTTTTCGCAATGAAAAAAATCAATGGAAAATGGCAATATAAATTCCTTTCTAAAAACCAACCAACGGAACAAGAAGTTGAAATCGACGGAAAAACCGTTTTGGTTCCTATTGATATTTCGAAACTTCCGGACAACGACTGGAGAAAACACGAAGGTGTGAAGTACGGAATCGGGTGGCTTCCGTTCGGAGGTTATGTGAAAATCGCCGGAATGGTGGACGAAAGTATGGACACCGAGCAATTGAAAAAACCGGCAGAACCGTGGGAATTCCGTGCGAAACCGGCTTGGCAACGATTGATCATTATGCTTGGTGGTGTAACGGTTAATTTCTTTTTGGCTTGGTTGATTTTCGGTTCGTTATCTTATTTCTACGGAGAAGAGAATTACGATACTGAGAGACTTGGTGGCAAAATGTACTATTCTGAACCTTCACTCAAAATGGGTTTTGAAAACGGCGATAAGATTTTGAAAGTCGATGGTAAAGAACAAAAGGATTTTGATAAATTATCTTTGGATGTTTTGTTGAGCGACAACATCACTGTTCTTAGAAACGGTAAAGAAGTGACTTTCCCGACAAGCGACGAAGGAAAAGCACTGGTGTTGCAAGCAGACGTTCCAAAAGCTTTCTTGATGCCGAGAATTGCGCCAACTGTGGACACCATTGTTCAGAAACCAACTTTGGACGCAGGTCTTAAGATTGGTGATAAAGTTGTGAGTATCGATAATCAAAAAATCGAATACTACGATGAGTTAGCGCCGATTGTTTCTAAAAAAGCAGGTTCAAACGTTGACTTTGTTGTTGAGCGTGGACAGACTTTGGTTCCATTGTCGATTCCTGTAGATAAAGATGGAAAAATTGGAGTTTCTTCTTACAAAGCGTACAAGAAAATGATGACTTTGAATCATTTTACATTTGGTGAGTCAATTGGAAGAGGTTACACAAGAACGATTGAGAGTTTGACTTATCAGGTAAAACAATTCAAATTGATTTTTAATAAAACCATCAAAGGTTATAAAAAAGTTGGTGGACCTATTGCAATCGTCAACAATATGCACGTGGACAAAACGAAAGACGGCGACCTTTCTATTAACTGGCAACAGTTTTGGTCTTTTACGGCTAAGTTCTCGATCTGGTTGGCATTCCTTAATTTGATTCCAATTCCAGGCTTGGATGGCGGTCATGTTTTATTTACACTGTGGGAAATCATCACGAGAAAACCAGTTCCGCAAAAAGTTTTGGAAAATGCACAAATGGTGGGTGTAATTTTCTTGTTAGGGCTGATGGCGTTAATATTTGGAAATGACATAGTTAAGCTGATAGTGCAAGCTTTGGGCTAAAAAAAATAAAAAAAGTTTCAAAAAAAGTTTTGGAGTTTTTAAAAAAGTTTCTATATTTGCACACGCTTAAAGCAAAAAGAAACATTCCTCTTTAGCTCAGCTGGTTAGAGCATCTGACTGTTAATCAGAGGGTCCTTGGTTCGAGCCCAAGAAGAGGAGCAAAACCATCACAGAAATGTGATGGTTTTTTGTTTTATTAGCTTTTAGTTCCCGCAAATATAATTTTAACATAGATTGGCAAAGAAATTGTGTAGTCCATTATGTACTTAATAACTAACAATTTAAAACTGACCACTATGAATATTTCTTACTATGATTTCAAAAATTTGCCGAATGAATCCCAGTGTGACATTGTTTTAAACCAAGGTCATCTGATGAACGAAACCATCAAAGATGAGCTTAAGTTTGTTCTGTACGAAATCTCCTCTTTTTCGGTCGAGATTGTTTACAACCAAAATAGCAATAGGATTGCAGCGATGAATGTCTATCAAAATAAAGCCGCCTACGCTAGCTAAAAAATACAAAACACTATCAGATTCGATAGTGTTTTTTTTTGATGAATTACAATCGCTTCTGCTCTTCCGTTTTGCTTCCCGCCTTCGCATCTTTCACTTTTTGATTTCCAAAATTATATTTCAAATTAATGATGAAATACCGCGTGTCCCGATAATCCTTAAAATATTGATTCTGATTTGCATAATTTGTCGAAATCGTATTTCTATCCGTTTTGAAAATATCATTGAAAACCAAACCCGCTTCCAATTTCTTATCAAACATTTTTTTATTGATGATAACGTAAGTATTCTGCGAAGAACTGATGTCAAAAGAACCTTGTATCGTTTTCGAATTATAAACATAACCCACATTCAAATCCCAGGTTTTAGCTTTGTCCAAAGTGATTTGCGTTGACAGATTTGTATTGTAGAAAAACACATCGTTTTTGTAAAGAATTTGGTCAACGCCCATAAAATAATTCTCCTGATATTCTCCCATCGCAAAAACATTCAGCTTCCAATAAGGCTTTATCGTAAAGTTTTTAGAAACATTCGCGCCCATATTTTTCCCGTGGTCGATATTTGTAAAATTATAGACCGTTTCAAAAGTCTCAGGATTTTGGATTGAGATTTCCATCGACGGGTCTTTGATATAAGAAAAGTAGGTTTCGAAGTTCCAGTTTTTCACCGTATAAGTCAAACTCAGATTATGAATAATCGTCGATTTCAAATTTGCATCGCCTTGAAAATAGGAATACAAATTATAGTAAGACTTTGACGGATTCAAAAAATCATAATTTGGTCGGTCTATTCTTTTGCCGTACGAAAACCCCAATTGCTGGTCGTCTTTCAAATTGTACATCGCATAGAATGTTGGGAAAAGCCCCGTTCGCGTTCTGCTGTTTTCAACCGTTGGATTGTCAGATTTTGTTTTAATGGCAGTTGTTTCTGACCTTAAACCAGCTTTCATTTCCCACTTTTTCAATTTATATTCTGATGAAACGTAACCAGCAAAAATATTCTCTTTGTAATCAAACAAATTACTTTTCAACGGATTGTAAATGATAGATTCCCGCGTTCCATCAAAAAAGTCAAGGTCGTTTTCATTGTTTACAAAACTATATTTCAATCCACTTTCCAACGTGAATTTTTCCTTTGTCAATCGGTAATCTAACTGCGAAGAGTAAAGCGAAATATTCTGCATATTCTTGCTTCCAAATCGGTTGTAATCTTCCGGCTGGTCAACAAAATTCAGTTGCGTTTCAATGTCCTGATTATCCTTATATTTTTTCGTGCTGAAGTTATTGGTCCAAGTCAAATTGTGGTCACCAAATTTCTTGTCAAAAACCAAATAAGAATTAAAACTATTATTAAACTGATTTTTCTGATTCGAGGTCAAATAATTGGATTGCAGTTGACCGTTTTCTGTATTATAAATATTCGTCGGAACCTTGTAATGACCGTTGTTATTCGGCGCATTATAACCATCAAAACCAAACTGAACAGTTGACAAACTATCCAAACTGTATTGCCCAGCAAAATTGTAAATATGTTGTTCGTGCGCGTGTGTTTTCCTCGTCATATCGCTTTCCCAGCGTGTTTTGTCATTGTTGAAAGTCACAACATCAAAATTTTTCCGAACGTAATCGCCCGTCACAAAATTGTAATTCCCGCTCAGTTGCCATTTTCCCGTGTTGTAAGATTGCGACGTCCCAATCATTCCTTTCGCATAAATCGATTGATGATAACGCGTCGAAACTCTTCCTTTGTAACCTGAAAGAATATTTTTTTTCATTTTAATATTGATGATAGCGCTTCCCTGAGCTTCATATTTCGCAGGCGGATTGGTGATGACTTCCACGGAAGAAACGTTGCTTCCATCTGTGTTTTCCAGAAGTTGTTTCAATTGTTCCTGCGTCATCAAAGTTTTTTTATCATTAATGGTCACAAGGATTTGAGAATTCCCACGGACACTCAATTCTTCATTTTTCACCAAGACATTCGGCGTACTTTTCAAAATATCCCAAGCGTTCAGATTTTGAAGTGGCGTATTTTCAATATTGAATTCCAATCGGTCGATTTTCCTTTTCAATAAAGGTTTATTTGCTTTGATGGTCACCGCTTCAATAGAGTTCAAAGTATCCTTTTTAAGGATAATATTCAAAGATAAGTCACTTTCCTCGAGCGTCAATTCATAATCCCGAAACCCCGTTTTTTTTATCGTTAATGAAACTGGAAAAGTCGAGATTCCATCAATCATAAAATCCCCTTTTTCGTCAGATTTGTACAGATTGCTATTATCATCGATTTGAATAATACCTTCAGAAATCGGCTCCTGATTTTCATTTTCAAGATGTCCTTTGATGCTTTGGCTCCAAATCAAAATTGGGAATATTAGTAAGATTGTCGTGTAAAATTTCATTGTAATAATTTTCTCCAAAATTGAGACAGTTTGCATCAAAGTTTTGTTAATGAAGGGTTAACGGACAGTTAATGGCAATTCGGAAAGAAATTAGTTAGTATTTTTGACCTTATAAATTTTAACTAACCAAAGTCCCCTCGGGACGACCATATCCCAACATAGGAATTCATCCCTATGGAAAACTATGAATCGCAAGAGAAACATCACCGTCATTTTATTCACATTCAGCCTGATTGTTCTGGTTGCGTTGCAGGCGTATTACATCCATAACTCTTACCGATTGGAAGAAAAAGACCTCACTCGACAAGCAAGATTGATTGCGGATAAAGTCCTTGATGAAATGGAAAAATACGACAACGATAAAAATGACGACAAGTTGGTTGGCGATTTCGAAAGGCTCAAAACCGAAATCACGATTCATAAAGAAAAAATCATTCATCCGGAAAAGCTTTACACTTCCGAACCGTTTCACAGCAGGCAACTCGAGCAAATTCTAAAGAAAAATCTTGGCGACAGCGGTTTTAAAATTGCCATCAGAAACGAAGTGTTTTCCGTTTTAGATGAAGTAAAAAATGAAGAACTTTTGCCAAAAAATCGTTCTATCATTCTTTTTCAAACGGTGAACAAAATGACGGAACCTCTTTTGATGCACGAAGGCAAATGGTCCAGCCATCAATCCAGAGAAAACACGGATCTTAAACTCGATGAAAAACATTTCTATCTGGTAAAATCAAAGGCCACTTTTCAGTTGTTGAATATTGAGTATCTGATTTTCAAAAAAGTGATTCCATTGATTGTCATTAGTTTATTGATAGTCGTTTTAATTGTTTATTTATTCTGGAATAGCGTCAAAAACCTGAATCGCCAGGAAAAGAAAATCTCGCAACTTCACACCACGATAGATTCCATCGCGCACGAACTGAACACGCCAATCAGCACTTTGAAATTTTCAATCGTCCAGACCTCTGATTCTGAAACCAAAACGTTGCTCGAAAGACAAATCAAACGCTTGGAAAACATTGTAAAATCAATTCACCATTCGGATGCTGAGGATATTTTGATGGATAAGATTGAAATGGAAAATTACTTTTCGAACATCAAAAAAACTTACAAAGACATCAACTTTAATATTGATTTGGATTTAATAAACAATAAGGTTCTTCGTCAAAATGATTTCATTCAAATGATGGACAATCTCATAGATAATTCTGTAAAATACGGCGCGAAAAACTTAAATATTATCATTAATGAAAATCCTGAAATCGAAATCTCAGACGATGGAATCGGAATCCCAAAAGACGACCAGAAACATATTTTTGATAAATATTACCGCGTTTCCAGAACCGAAAATCTGAACATCAATGGTTTGGGCGTTGGTTTATTTTTGGTAAAATCCATTGTTGATAAATACAAAGGGAAAATCTCTGTAAAATCCAATTCGGAAAAAGGCGTCACTTTTAAAATCCAGATTCCAAATGAAAACTAAAATCCTTTTGGTAGAAGACGACCCAGACTTGGGAATGGTTTTGAAACAGTATCTGGAATTCTCAGATTTTGAGGTTAATTGGATTCCAAATCCTGAATTTATCATTAATAATAAAAAAATCATCCAAGATTATCAATTAGCAATATTGGACGTGATGCTTCCGTTTATGGATGGTTTTGAATTGTCAAAAGAGATCAGAAAAACGTCTGACATTCCTTTCTTATTTTTAACTGCAAAAGGTCAAAGTATTGATAAAATATTAGGTTTAAAGCTGGGAGCGGACGATTACATCACAAAACCCTGCGAGCCGGAAGAGTTGATCTTGCGCATCAAAAATATTCTGAAAAGACAAAAATCCGCTTTAACCGAAAAGTTTAGTATTGGAACTTATTTCTTCATTCCATCGCAGTTTCAATTGAAATTTGGAAAGGAAACCATTCAGTTGACCGAAAAAGAATCAGAACTTTTACTTTTGCTTTCAAAGAACAATCACAAGATCATCAACCGGAAAGAAATCCTCGAAAATCTTTGGGGCGAAAACGATTATTTTCTCGGCAGAAGTCTGGACGTTTTTATGAGTAGACTTCGGAAATATCTTCAAAAAGACGAGAGAATCAAGTTTGAGTCCGTCCGTGGAATCGGCTTCAAAGTTGAGTTTCCCTGAGATTTAATTAAAACGCATAATAATAGATTACCACCACGATTGTCAATAGACCAATCATAATAAGGTGACTCAATATGGACCTGATAATAACGTTAACGGTTTTCATCTGGTTAAAAAACTGAATATTGGCCCAGAAGTTCAATCCCAAATCTATTAGATAAATCAAAAACATAATCGTAGCCACGCTCATCGAATGTTTTAACAAAAAGATAAATGGCAAAAACGCAAGCTGAACAATCAATCTTTGTCCCGCTTTGAACGTATTTAAGATCAAATATTCCACAAAATTGTAATTTCTGCCGTGAAAACACACAAATGTCCCAGCCGTATAGAGCGGAATCGTAGCGAGCGTCAGCCATCCGTAATGTTCTAACATCCATTCATTTAGCCTTACCGTTTTGTCATCCGTTTGCCCAGATTCCGAAGACAACGTGAAAAGATTGAGGTGCAAAAGGTGACAAAGCAAAATGTAAAATCCCGCCAAAATCAAAATGAAAGAAAGCGGTTGGATGTGATTGATTCTTTTCCCTTCCAGATACTCGCGGATTGCGTGTCCGGGTCTTATGAAAAGCTGTTTGCTGGTGTAAAAAAGTCCCGCATTCACGTGGAAAAAACTATGCGGAATCTCGTGTTTCAAATAATGAAAATCTATTCTTTCCGTATCCGCAGTTTGTCCGCAATTGTTGCAGAATTTCCCTTCAAAACGATGTCCGCAATTTTTACACGTTTGCATAATTTCTATTATTAAATTGTTTTCTTATTCTTCTCTTCGATCCACCGACTCATATATTTTGTCGAATTCAATTGGTGGTGTTGCAGGATTTTTCCCAGATAATTTTCGGTTCTGTGATTGTCCAGATTTTCCATTAATTCTGAAACTTTATTAATGAAAAAATCGGCAAACAAATCTTTCTTATAAACAGAATCCAAAATTCGATAACCATTTTCCTGAGCTTCATTCCAAATATTTTCGTTCTGATAAATTTCAACTGCTTTTTCAACAAAAACCTCATCAGAATCTTCGATAAAACCATTCCAGGGTAAATTTTTGTGCATCGCTTCTGCACCAATTGAACTTGTCACATTGGGTAAACCAAACTTCATACTTTCCCAAAGTTTTCCTTTCAATCCAGCTCCGAAAGGAATTGGTGCCAGCAAAACTTTCGCTTTACTGAAAATCTCTTCAACCGAATCTGCTCTTCCTTTCACCAAAAAACCATCTTTCTCATTGTGAAGTTCCAAAACTTTCTGACTCGTGTAGGCGCCATAAATATGAAGTGCAGCTTCCGGAAGTTTTTTCTTGATAGATTTCCAAATTTGCTTCAACTTCAAAACCGTTTGCCAATTCGGTTCGTGAAGGAAATTTCCAATGCTGACGAAATGTTTTCTTTCTTCAAAAGGCGTTTTACTTTTTTCAAAATCTTCAGTCAAAAAAGGAATATAAAACAACAGATTTGGATTGATTTTAAAATCATTAACCAACAAATCATATTCAAATTCCGAAATAATCAAGGACAAATCACAACGCAAAATCGACGCAATTTCTCTCACAAAAATATCATTAATAAAATCTGCTTTCTCAACAATTCTCTTCTCAACAAAAGCTTTTCTTCTGGCTTCTCTCAGAAAATGCAGATCTTCCGTATCAATGATTTTCACAGCATTCGGACAATTTTCAGAAACGCGCCAACCAAATTGTTCCTCGGTCACATAACGGTCAAAAAGAACGACATCCGGATTGAGATCTCTAATTTTCTCATCAAAACTCTCATTATTAATTTCAATCTTTTGAATTTCTATCTTTTCTGAAAACTCGATATTATTTGAAGCAGTCAAAAAAGTGATTTTGTAATCAGCGTCAGAAAAAAGCTGGATCAATTGCATCATCCGATGTCCAGCTGCAGTAGAAGCCGGCTCCGGAATCACGAGACCAATAATGACGAGATGTTTCATGTGGAACAAAAATAGAGATTCTAATTTGATTATTTTGGGCAATAATTATATTGAAGTCTTCGAGAGCCTCAGACTGACAATGCTGAATTTTTCTGGAAATTTAAATATAATCGAAGTTAACTTAAGAGATGTCATGCTGAGGTTCTCGAAGCATTTTAACTAAAGGAATCTTCCATTTTCAAAAAAAAATATGCTAATTTTGAAGTATGCGAATAGAAAACGAAATCAAGTTGGGGTTCAAAGATGTGATGTTTCGCCCGAAGCGTTCTACACTCAAATCCCGGTCAGAAGTTACCATAGAAAGAGAATTCACTTTTCTGCACACTCAGAAAAAATGGAGCGGTGTTCCTTTAATTGCTGCGAATATGGACACTGTTGGAACATTCGAAATGGCAGAAGCCTTGTCCAAAGAAAAAATAATCACAGCCATTCACAAACATTATTCAGTTGAAGAATGGAATCAGTTTCTTAATGGGAAACCTGACGAATTCTACCAATATATCGCACTAAGCACCGGAACCGGAAAAGCAGACGAAGAAAAAATCAAAACCATTTTGAACGCCAATCCGAAGATTCAATTTCTTTGTATTGATGTTGCAAATGGATATTCTGAACATTTTGTTCAATTTGTGAAGACAGCGAGAGAAAATTTCCCAGATAAAATCATCATCGCAGGAAATGTCGTAACTGGCGAAATGGTAGAAGAACTGATTTTGGCTGGTGCCGATATTATCAAAGTGGGAATTGGTCCAGGTTCGGTTTGTACCACGCGCGTAAAAACTGGTGTTGGTTATCCTCAGCTTTCTGCAATCATTGAATGTGCAGATGCAGCGCACGGATTGGGCGGACAAATCATCGGCGACGGTGGTTGCAAAGTTCCTGGCGATGTCGCAAAAGCTTTTGGAGGCGGTTCAGATTTCGTAATGCTTGGCGGCATGTTTGCCGGACACGACGAAAGCGGTGGCGAAATTGTAGAAGAAAATGGGAAAACTTTCAGATTGTTCTACGGAATGAGTTCTCAAACTGCGATGGATAAACATTCCGGTGGTGTTGCAGAATATCGTGCATCGGAAGGAAAAACGGTGAAAGTTGAATACAAAGGTCCAGTTTCAGAAACTGTGAAAGATATTCTTGGCGGTGTACGTTCGACTTGTACTTATGTTGGTGCATCAAAACTGAAAGAACTTTCTAAACGAACGACTTTTATCCGGGTTCAGGAGCAGGAAAATCAGGTTTTTAACGGTTAGTTATCGTAAAATTTCGAATAAAATAGAAAGTCTCATCTTTACGATGAGACTTTTTTAATACTATTTCTTACTATCAGCTTGGAAATCCAAACTCACAGAATTCATACAGAATCGCGTTCCAGTCGGTGGCGGACCATCATTGAAAACGTGTCCCAAATGTGAATCACATCGTTTGCAAAGAACCTCGATTCTTTCCATTCCGTGTGTGGAATCTCTTTTGTAGCTCACACCTTCTTTGTCGGCTTCGAAGAAACTTGGCCAGCCACAGGTGCTCGCGAATTTGGAACTTGAGCGGAACAAATGATTGCCACAAACGGCGCAGTAATATTCGCCAAGTTCATCAAATTCATTGTATTTTCCTGTGAAAGGATATTCTGTATTGGCTTCTCTTGCGATGGCGTAAACTTCCGGTGAGAGGATTTTTTCCCATTCTTCGTTGGAGACGTTCAGTTTAGTTTTATCGGTTCTTGAGTAGTAAGGATTGTTTTTGTGTGTGTTATCTTCCATTATTTTTTGTTCTGGTTGTTTGGTTAAGTCCACTTTTTTCTGCGCACATTGCTGCAAAAATAAACTGAATAATATTAATAAAATTACTTTTTTCATTATATTAAATTTACGACATATAAACTTGGATTGCATTAACATAGGATATTATTATTATCTTTAATAAAAAAACTATGCATAAACTTTACTCATTCTTTTTAATTTTCTTTTTTAACTTGTGTTTTTCTCAAAATTACAAACCGTTGCTTGTTGAAGGGAATAAATGGCATGTCACGTTTTATGATGGACGACCAGATATTAATTGTATCAACATTGCCCAATCTACTTCTTACGTTTACAAGATAAGTGGTGACAGCATTGTAAATGGTAAAAATTATAAAAAAATAACTTTTGATTTTACACGATACCCATACATTAGAGGTTGCAATTCACAGTCTGTCAATCAAATTAATAATTTTGCTACACTTTTGAGAGAAGACATCACAGAAAAAAAAGTTTACAGAAACATCAATGGAACTTCAGACGAAACTGCTTTATATGATTTTTCTTTAAATGTTGGAAATGAAATTCCTTCAGCGGGATACGATTTTGATAATTTTAATACAACAAATGTAGATAAGATTTTATCTGGATCTATTTTTGGTAAATATTTTTCACTCATAAATACCGGATATTTATACGAAGGTATAGGATCTTCTAATGGTCTTTTAGAATTCCCTGGACAAAAACCTTTTGAATTCGGACATTGGCTAGAGTGTTTCGAAACTTCGTCCGGAATGGTTTGCAATAGCTTTTTAGCAAACTCTGAATTTTCAATCAAAGCAGCAAATCCAAAATTATATTATTCAAAAATCGATAAATCTTTCAAAATCATTACTTCCGAAAATAAAAATCTTACTGTGGGTTTTTACACTTCGTCTGGACAATTGCTAAAGAAAATTACTACAAAATCAAATCAGTTCTTTTACCTAAACAGTTCTTTCACAGGCCTTTTATTTTATAAAATTACTGATGATAAAGTATATTCCGGTAAAATTATTTTAAACTAATTTTCTAGACAAACGCACTCATTCCCGTAATCGAACGTCCGACAATCAACGAGTTGATTTCTTTGGTGCCTTCGTAAGAATAAATTGCTTCTGCATCGGCGACGAATCTGGCGACATCGTGTTCCAGAAGAATTCCGTTTCCGCCCATTACTTCTCTCGCCTGCGCAACAACATCACGTGTTCTCAAGCTACAAAAGACTTTTGCCAAAGAAGCGTGTTCGTCTTTCAAAATATTTTGGTCTTGCATTTCCGACAGTCTGAAAACCAAAGTCTGCATCGCCGTAAGATTGGACAACATTTCTACCAAATGTCCTTGAATTAATTGGAAAGAAGCAATTGGTTTTCCGAATTGTTCACGTTTTCTGGTGTAGTCCAAAGCACTTTCATAAGCACCTCTTGCGCAACCAGTCGCCATCCACGCAACACCAGCTCTCGTCATTTGAAGCACTTTTGCAGTGTCTTTAAAACTGTTAGCGTGTTCCATTTTTTGAGAATCGGCGACGAAGCAATCTTTCATTGTAATCAATCCGTTTTGAACAATTCTGAGCGCCATTTTTCCTCTAATTTTTTCAACTGAAAATCCAGCGGTATCTTTTTCAACAATGAAACCTTTGACCTGATTATCTTCCACATCTCTTGCCCAAATAATGGTCACATCTGCAAACGTTGCATTTCCAATCCATTTCTTTTGTCCATTCAAAATCCAGCCGCCTTCTACTTTTTTGCAAGTTGTGGTCAAACCACCCGCCGCGCCAGAACCAACTTCTGGTTCAGTCAATCCAAATGCGCCAATCAAATCGAATTGTTGCATTCCTGGAAGGTATTTCTGTTTCTGTTCTTCGGAACCGCACATATAAATTGAACCCATTGATAATCCGGATTGAACACCGAAAAATGTTGCCAATGATGCATCAACTCTGGCTATTTCCATTGCGATGACGCCTTCCATTAGGAAAGGTAAATTCGGGCAACCGTAACCTTCGTAAGTTACGCCACATAGATTTAGCTTTTTGAATTTTGGGATGAGTTCGTGTGGGAAATCGTCCGTCAACCAATATCTGTTGACCAAAGGTTTGGCTTCTTTTTCCATAAACTCACGCACTTTTAGCTGGATGGCTCTTTGTTCGTCCGTTAGTTTCAAATGCAGTTCGTAAAAGTCGCCGTTGATGGGTGGCAATTCTCTTTTCTTGCCAGAAGAATCCAGCATTTTGGTCAAACTATTCAGTTGATTTTTATCGAGTTTTGAAAACTGATGCATCAATTTTGGAAGGTCGACTTTTTGTGATATTTGGGACAACTGGTCTATATCGATATTTTGTAAAAGGTTGAAAACGCCTTTGATCTTGGAGATTGTGCTGTTCATAGATTCTGTTTTTGTAATGAATGCAATTAATATTCCTAAAAAGGTTTTACAATTCTCCTATCATAGATTCTTTATTTGAAAATCTATTTTACAAAATTCTCACTTTCAATATTTTAAAACACTATCTGATTTACAATTAGTTTCGGATTGATTTGCAGAATTACTTTCATTTTAATTATCAATTTTGGGAAAGAAGGTATCAAATGATTGACAAAACGTGATTGAAACCAGAAACCCGCAGCCCGACTTGAACGGAAATCCTTTTTTGCTAAGACCAATAGTTCTATTTATACTGAAATCGTCTGCAAAAAAGATTAGGAGTGGAAGGCGGAAATAGCTGCCCAAACCTAACGAAGTGGTTCGACAAAGTCAAAATGTAAAAATTTAATCTTTAAAAATAATTTATTATGAAAACGAAAATCTTATCAATTTGCTTAATCGTTATGATTATCGGCTGTAAAAAGACTGGCAATGTGGAATCTGCGTATGCTGATTATGTTGTGGATAGCACCACAAATGTTTCTGACAGCATTTCGTTGGCGGCAACCCAAAATATCAAAGACCGTCAATTTGTGAGAAATGCCAATGTAGATATGGAAGTGAAAGACGTTTATGACGCAACAATTTCGATTGAAAAACAATTACAGACAATCGGTGGATTTGTAACAAATAGCCAAATGGAAGCTCAAACTTTGTCAGAAAATACGTACAATACTTCCAATGAATCTGCGATGCTTGTTAGAAAATTTCAAAATCAAAATAGAATTCAGGTAAGAGTTCCCACTCAGAAGCTGGGCGAATTTTTGGATTTTATTAATGATAAAAAAGTGTTTTTGAATTCCAGAAATATCTCTGCGGAAGACGTTTCTGCCGGAATCCGATTGGCAAAGCTGGAATCCGAAAGACAATCACAAACTAAAGCTAATATTTCAAAACTAAAATCGGGAAAAGACAAAGTGGACTTGGACGACAAAAATATGTCCGAGGCTAATAATCAGAAATATTATGATGAAATTCTAACTGATAATTTGAGATTCTCAACTGTCGACATCTTCATCAAAGAACCAAAAACAAGCGTCGCGAAAATCCAAATTGTCAACACCAAAAACATTGATAACGAGTACAAATACAATTTCTTTTTCGATGTGAAAAATGCTTTTGTGGAAGGCTTTTATTTGATTCAGCAGATTTTTGTTTTCCTAATTTCGATTTGGCCGATTGTTTTGTTGGGCGGATTGGTGTTTTATTTTTGGAGAAGGAGAAAAACTTTTCAAACTAATGTTGAGAAGTAAATTTCGAACCACAAAAGTCACAAAAGATAAACACTTAAGTTACTTAATGATTGAAAAAAAAGTGCAAATAAGTTCACATAAGTTGTAAAATCAGAGATTTTATTCTAATGTGAACTTTGCTCTATAAAAACTATTTAAATCTAAAGTGACTTAAGTGTTTTGACAACACTTTTGTGCCTTTTGTGGTTAATTTAAATTTCCTAATTTTGCAAAACGATGTTGAGAAAGTTGCAACTTTTTTTTATGATTTTCTGTTTGGGGATTTTTGTATTTCCGAAGCAGAATTTCAATGCGCAAGTGGCTCAGAGTTCTTGTTGTGAATCTCAATCCAATAATTCTGACTGTTGCGAGAAAGAAGATGCTTCATCTAAATCTTGCAGTCACGATTCGAAAAAGGAAAAAGATTGCAAAGACAATTGCACGACTTGCAAAACCTGCAGTTCTGGATTCGTATTTTCTGTTGTTTTGAATAATTTCGACAACAAATTGAGAACGCCAATTTTCCAAATCGAAAATCAATATTCTTATTATTCTCAATCGCCGTTAGCGCGAGCATTCATTATTTGGCAACCGCCGAAACTTGGTTAATTTTTTTATTTAAATGTCTTCGAGAACCTCAGACTGACAGGTTGATGGCTTCAAACGCGTGACTGACAAGTACAATTTTCGAGATGTCACTCTGAGCGGAGTCGAAGAGCTTCATATCAAACAATTAAAATTAATCAAAATGAATTCTATTATAAAATCAGGAATTTTATTCCTTTCTATATTTCTATTTTCAAACTTT
>RCUH01000625.1_pt1 | contig 33714 bp, 28 predicted proteins | sample 2166191 | NCBI WGS metagenome assembly RCUH01 (sample SAMN09932848, study PRJNA488358) | compost metagenome | feature: garden; material: soil; isolation source: compost soil in an enriched community after 214 h of incubation | place: Germany: Experimental Botanical Garden Goettingen | collected...
GTATAGGTACTTATTCTACAAACGCAGCTACTACAGCATTAGGAATTAGAAGATACAAATACACTACCGATATGAGTGTAAACCCTAGTACTTATGCTACAACAAATACTACTAATGGTCAGGTACATTTAATCGGCGAGATTTGGGCGGTAATGCTTTGGGATCTTCATTGGAAAATGGCAGAAAAATACGGTTACAGTTCAGATGTGACTGCAGATCCAAATTCTGGAAGTGCAAAAACTCTTCAATTGGTGATGGACGGTTTGAAACTTCAGCCATGTAATCCTGGTTTTATCTCTGGAAGAGATGCAATCTTACAGGCAGACGAGCTAACAGGTGGCGCAGACAATTGCCTTATCTGGAACGTTTTCGCAAGAAGAGGTCTAGGAGTCAATGCTTCTGCTGGTACAACTGCTATCAATGATCAAGTAAATGGTTTTGATGTTCCAGAAGGATGTATCCTTGGCACAGACGACATTATTAAAAACAAATCTTTTGGAATCTATCCTAACCCTGCGAAAGGAGAATTCTTCATCAAAACTGCTCCAACGATTGGTAACACAACTGTAAAAGTTGATATCATCGACTTGAGTGGTAAAGTTGTAAAATCATTAGAAAGAAAGAAAAACAGTTCAGATTCTGTTTCTACACAAGGCCTCGTAAAAGGAACTTACCTTGTGGTGATCACAGAAAATGGCAAATCTGATGCTCAAAAATTGATTGTAGAATAATCTGCAAAAATCAATTTCATACAAAACCTTTTCAGTTCTACTGGAAAGGTTTTTTTTATTTTGATGTCTTAACAAACTTTAGCACTCAAATTAATTGGCATCAATATTGAAAACTTAACTTTGCATATCTATAATTGCAAAAATTAAATGAAAAATTATATCACAAAGTCTTTTTCTGTAATCGCTTTATTAGGAATTAATCTAATGGCTTTTGGTCAAACGATTGATGCGAAATCAAAAACGATTCTAGATGACATTACCCAAAATTATAAGAGCAAAAAAAACTCTTACTTCAAATTTTCATATTCAGCAGGAGGTTCAAGTCAAACTGGCATTTTCTATTCAGACAACAAACGTTACAAATTGAAAATTATGGGTACGGAACAGATTTTTGACGGTAACAAGGTTTATAATATTAGCGACGAGGATAAGGAAGTCACGGTTGCAAGACCAAATGACAATCAAACAGCATTTTCACCATTGAGTTATTTAGATTCTTATAAAAAAGAGTACAACGTTAGTTACTCCGGTAAAAAAACAATTAGTGGAATCACAGTTGATGTGATAAAAATGACTCCGGTAAAATCAAATGGTTTGAAAAGTGTAACATTGTACGTCAACACACCTCAAAAGAAATTGATCAAATTGGAGCAAGTTTCTAATAACAATGATTTGGCTGTAATTTCGATTAGTAATTACAAAGAGAACCAAGCACTTTCTCCATCGGTTTTTACTTTCGACAAGACTAAATATCAGAATTATTTGATAACAGAATTATAAAAAATTAATTCAACAATAATAAAAAATGCATTACTCAACGTAATGCATTTTTGTTTTATAATAGTAACCTATTTTTTGACTTTATAATCGTTTGCTCCTGGATATGGTTGTAAATAACCTAGATTCCAATTGGACTGCAATAATGATTCTACAAAGAGATCTTCGCGATTTTTATGTGGATCGTAAGGCGTTTTCAAACTTACATCAGCTATGTTTCCCTTCACATTCCACCAGAATGCACTCCAGCCTCCTCGCAATTCTTTGATGATTTCGTAAACCGTTTTTCCAGTTGCGCGATTCATCAATTTTGCAAAAACTTGCCCTTCTGATGTCGTGAGTTCTCTCAATTGTTTTTCATAATCCGAAGCTAACGCATTTTGCCGGCCTTTGATATATTTGCTTCTGTCAGAACCTGTCATTTTTGAGCTTTCTGCTTGAATATCTCGGTATTGTTCGAGCGCATTTAAGAATAACGGATAAACACGATTCAGTTTTTTATTAAGGAAAAAATAAAAATTTCTATCAAGTTGATTATTAAAATGTGGATTTGCTCTCAACGTAAGCTCATCGAGAACGATGACTTGCTCACCATTGATTTGATAAATCTTTGCTTTCTGAGCCTCATCATAGTAATATTCGTTTCCGAATTCATCCTTTTGCAATTTACTTTTAGGGATTTCGTCAAAGGATTTTAAGTCTAATGTATCTTGTTGAGAAAAACAAAACACGCCAGTAAACAGGAAAAGAATCGGAATCAATTTATGAAAAATCATTACTTTTACATCATCTAAATTAACAAACATTAATATCAAAAATCATTCCCATTAGACATGAAATTCGAAAAGAAATCAATTAAGTTCTTAGAACAATATTTAAATACCGCCTCGCCAACTGGTTACGAACACAACGGTCAAAAAGTTTGGATGGACTACATCAAACCATTTGTTGACAAAATAGAAGTCGATCATTATGGAACAGCTTACGGAATTATCAATCCAGAAGCCGAATTCAAAGTGGTAATAGAAGCTCACGCAGACGAAATCTCTTGGTACGTAAATTACATTACCGACGATGGATTGATCTACGTTATCAGAAATGGCGGATCAGACCAAACCATTGCGCCTTCCAAAGTGGTGAATATCCACGGAGAAAAAGGCATTGTGAAAGGCGTTTTCGGATGGCCAGCAATCCACACAAGAAGCGCCAATCAAAACGAACCAACACCAAAAATCGAAAATATTTTCATTGATTGTGGCGCAACGACAAAAAAAGAAGTGGAAGAATTGGGAGTTTTCGTTGGCTGTATGATTACTTATCCAGATGAGTTTTTCGAGCTGAATGACAGATATTTCGTTTGTCGAGCTTTGGACAACAGAATTGGCGGATTTATGATTGCCGAAGTTGCAAGATTATTAAAAGAAAACAAAAATAAATTACCATTCGGACTTTACATTACCAATTCCGTGCAGGAAGAAGTTGGACTTTATGGTGCAGATATGATTGCTGACACCATCAAACCAAATATTGCCATTGTGACAGACGTGACCCACGACACCACAACTCCAATGATCGAAAAGAAAAAAGAAGGCGACCAAAAATGTGGCGACGGACCAGTTGTTTTCTTCGCACCAAGCGTACATCACACCATCCGCGAATTAATTATTGACACAGCAAAAACAAAAGAAATCCCTTTCCAAAGAGCAGCAGCAAGTCGCGCAACAGGAACGGACACAGACGCTTTCGCCCACTCAAACGGTGGCGTTCCAAGTGCACTGATCTCATTGCCTCTGCGCTATATGCACACGACCGTGGAAATGGTTTCCAAAGAAGACGTCAGCAATGTCATCAAATTGATCTACGAAAGTCTTCTGAAAATCGAACCAACAATGAAATTGAAATACCATTAAATTTCAGATTGAAAATTAAACAATTAAGAGATTTTGAAATTATTTTATCCAATTTTCCAAATCTCTTAATTTCCAAATCTCTTAATTATAGTATAACTAATGAAAACAAAACTTATTGCACCTTCCCTACTTTCCGCAGATTTTGGAAATCTACAGAGAGACATCGAGATGCTCAACAATTCCCAAGCAGACTGGTTTCACGTGGATGTGATGGATGGCCGATTTGTACCAAACATCTCATTCGGATTTCCCGTGATGAAAACCGTTCAGCAACACGCTAAGAAATTTGTGGATGTTCATTTGATGATTGTCGAGCCAGAAAAATATGTTGAGGAATTCATCGAGTTGGGAGCAGATCTGGTTTCCGTGCATTACGAAGCCTGCGTTCACCTTCACCGAACTATTAATTTGATTCAAAGCAAAGGCGCAAAAGCTGGCGTTGTTTTGAACCCTTCAACGCCGGTTTTGATGTTGGAAGATATCATTGCAGACGTAGATTTGGTTTTATTGATGAGCGTCAATCCAGGATTTGGTGGACAGAAATTCATCGAGAATACATATAAAAAGATCAGCGAAACCAAAGATTTGATTTTGAGCAACAACTCCACCGCATTGATTCAAGTGGATGGTGGCGTGAATCTCGACAATGCTTCGAAGTTATTTGATGCCGGCGCAGACGTTTTGGTTGCCGGAAATGCAGTTTTCTCTTCTGCTGATCCAGAAAGAACGATTGAGTTGTTGAAGTTATAAAATTATTTGGAGCTTAATCCCGCTATCCGCTATATCTTTTTTGCCAAGGCTTTTCCCCAGCAAAAAAGGATGTCGCTTCTATCGGGGCTATTGAGATACAATAAAAAAATAGGCTGTCAGTTTTGACAGCCTATTTTATATTTAATTTTCAGAAGAAATTAGAAAATCTCTCTTCCAGAAAAATGGAATTGCGCTTCGATCAGTGCATTCTCGTCTGAATCAGAACCGTGAACTGCATTTTCTCCGATGCTTCTTGCGAAAAGCTTTCTGATAGTTCCTTCAGCCGCTTCAGCAGGATTTGTAGCTCCGATTGTAGTTCTGAAATCTTCTACTGCATTATCTTTCTCCAAAACCGCTGCTACGATTGGGCCAGAAGACATAAAGTCAACCAATTCTCCGTAGAAAGGTCTTTCAGAATGTACTTCATAGAATTTCTTAGCATCAGCAAGTGTAAGTTGCGTCAATTTCAAAGCTTTGATTTTAAAACCAGCTTCACTGATTTTTCCAAGGATCGCACCAATGTGTCCATCTGCAACTGCATCTGGCTTGATCATGGTAAATGTGATTTTTCCTGACATTATTTTTTAATTTTTGTTTTAAAGAAGTGCAAATTTACAATAATTTTTGTTACATTTGTCAACGGAAATTCTTTTCTGAGAAAAGATATTTTTTGGCACACAGTTTGCTACTTAATATTCGATTCTCATGTTTAATTTGAGTTTTCATGGTTATTAGTTTTTACCCTGCTTCGGCAGGGTTTTTTGTTTTTGTCCCTCAAAATTTGAAAATAAAAAAACCACCAAAACGATAAGCTCGTTTTAGCGGTTCTATATTATTTGGTCTACGTTAAACTGCTTAGGAAATTTAATCATTTAACAAATCCCGCAGCCCGACTTGAGCGGAAATCCTTTTTTGCGTAATCTCAAGTTCTATTTAAACTGAAATCGTCTGCAAAAAAGATTGGGAGTGGAAGGCGGAAAAAGCTGCCCAAACCTAATGCAATATTCTAATCACCTTGATCTACAAATGCCAATTCGTCTGGATTTTTCACTGGATATTTCTCTGTGAAGCATCCGAAACAATGGTTTGGCGATCCTAAAATATTAATCAAATTGTCAACACTTAGAAACTCCAAACTGTCAACATCCAGATATTTTCTGAGTTCTTCTTTGTTCATATTAGCAGAAATCAAATCATCTTTTGTTGGCGTATCTATTCCCAAGAAACACGGCGCAATAATTGGCGGAGAAACACTTCTGAAGTGAATTTCCTTCACGCCTGCGTTTTTAAGAATCTTGACCAAACGTTTGGAAGTTGTTCCACGAACGATAGAATCATCGATGATTACAACTCTTTTTCCTTTGATCTCAGAAACGATTGGATTCAGTTTCAGGTTGACCAAATGCTCTCTCATCTCTTGAGACGGAATGATGAATGATCTGCCGATGTATCTATTTTTAATTAAAACCGGCCTGAACGGAATGCCTGATGCCTTGGAAAAACCAATCGCGGCAGGAACTCCAGAATCTGGAACACCAATCACAATATCGGCATCCACGGGCGCTTGCTCCCAAATTTTCATTCCAGATTTCTCACGAACCTCGTGAACACTGATGCCTTCCAAAGTTGAATCTGGTCTTGCAAAATAAATATATTCGAAAGCACAAATCTTGTTGACGCAATCATCTTTTACAAGGTAGGATTGCAAACCTTTCTCGTTATCACTTGTATAAATGATTTCGCCAGGCAAAACATCGCGCACATATTGCGCTCCTACTCCATCCAACGCGCAACTTTCTGAAGCTACAACAAATGTATTCTCATCTATCGCACCCAAAACCAAAGGTCTGATTCCATTGAAATCTCGGAATGCAAAAAATTTGTTTCTTGTAAGTCCAACCACAGAATATGCACCTTCGATCTTCTCCATCGTAGCTTTGATCGCGCCACGAAGTCCAAGATCAAGATTTTTTTGAATTAATCTTAAAATAACCTCGGTGTCAGAAGTTGCACGGAAGACCACGCCTTCATCTTCCAGTTCTTTTCTGAGTTGTTTTGCATTGGTCAAATTACCGTTGTGAGCAATGGAAAGTATGATCTGATCGTATTCATTCTTCGCAAAAAACGGTTGAAAGTTGTATTTCTTTTTGTCTCCCGCAGTCGTATATCTGGTGTGACCGATAACGGTGCTTCCCATATATTGCTGAGGATCCTCTATTGATTTGAAAACGTCCAAAACCAGACCTTCATCTTTTACAGAAAGGATCTTCCCGTTATTACCAACCGCAATTCCACAAGCCTCCTGACCACGATGTTGCAATGCAAAAAGTCCAAACTGAGACAGTGAAAATGTATCCTGATTTTCTGTAGAGTGCAATCCAAAAACGCCACATTCTTCTTCCATTTTATCAAAAGGATAATGTTCATCCTTTTCTTCTTTTGAAAGATGTTTTGTTTCTTCGAATTCCTGATAGCGGTTTTGGAAAGCATATTTCGGTAATGTGCTATATTCTTGAAATTCTAAATCCATTTTTTTGGTTTTCGGATTATTTAGCTAAAGCTGTTTGAAGTCTGTTGAAAATTTCCACATACGCTTCTGTGATTTCGCCCAAATCTCTTCTGAATCTGTCTTTGTCAAGCTTTTTCATAGTATTTTTGTCCCAAAGTCTGCAAGTATCAGGAGAAATCTCGTCTGCCAAAACAATCTTGCCATCAGAAGTTTTTCCTAACTCGATTTTGAAATCTACAAGAATCACGTTTGCTTTATCAAAAAGATCGATCAAAAGTTTGTTGATCTTATCTGTCAAAGCGTACATTTCATTCAGCTCGTCATAAGTTGCAGCGCCAAGGAAAACAGCATGATGATCATTGATTAGCGGATCTCCTAATTCGTCTTTTTTATAGCAAAGATCAAAAATGGTAACTGGAGATTTAAGACCTTCTTCCACGCCTAATCTCTGAGCCATACTTCCGGCAACATAATTACGAACAACCATTTCCAATGGAATGATGTCCACTTTTTTTACCAATTGCTCTCTGTCATCTAGTTTTGCAATTAGGTGCGTTGGGATTCCGTTTTCTGCAAGATATCCGAAAATAAGTGTAGAAATTGCGTTGTTCAGTTCGCCTTTTCTATCGAACTGTCCGCGTTTCTGTGCGTTGAAGGCTGTAGCATCATCTTTGTAACGTACAACGACTTCGTCAGGGTTTTCAGTAGAGAAAACCTGCTTAGCTTTACCTTCGTAAAGCATTTCTTTCTTTTGACTCATAATTACTTTGATTTTTCTAAATAGAAGTCGCTTTCATTACGATTTCCATTCAAACTTTTTACTATTAGATTTACGTACAAATTTACGAAATTATTTGTTAAATCTAAATCGATAAAAACGATGGTTCTGTTTATAAATTCAAAGTAGTTATTAAATAAAAAAACTCCTTAAAATTAAGGAGTTCATTAATAAAATTTTTATGTGTTTATTTTTTAATAAACTTGATTGATTTTCCGTCAACATTCAAAATATAAGTTCCAGACAATAATGAACCGACATTGATAGATTTTTTGTTCACGAATGGATTATTAATTTCTTTAATTAATTTTCCATTAAGATCATAAATCTTAGCTGATTTTGCGTTGTTTACATCTCCATTAATATTCACAACGTCTGTCACTGGATTTGGATAGATATTGAAATCTAAAGCTTTATTTGAAATTTCATTAACAGCTAATGAACCTAAATTAAGACAATAATCTGACGCATAAGTCGTCCATTCATCAGCATTAAAGGTAAAAGTTGGATTAATGATATCTGAGTTTCTATAGAGCGATTTGTTTGCATTTGCATTGTCCACACCTTTGCTTCCAATTGCATCTATCGTTGTAGATTTGTAAGATAATTCCACATAATTGGTTCCTGTAAAAGTCAATGCTGGCGCGTTTGAAACAAATTTCGCATTGGAAACATCGAAGCAACTGAAATTTGCATTAGGATTGATGACCACAAAACTTTCATTATTTTCAATTCTACCTTCTAATTCAGATGGACCTGCAAAAAAGTAGTTACCAATCTTCATCTGGATTCCCAATTTGTATTTTTCAAGATCAACGGCGTGACCAGTTCTATTGGCAATTTCGTAAGCTTTATTGTCTCCTGTTCCTTCAAGATATTTCACGATTTGAAGATCTTTCGCAAAAATATCTGTTGCTAATGTTGTGATGCTAATGGTATTACTTTGTGGACTTTCCAGATTTCCGCTATCATAAGCTTTTACAGTAAAATTGTAAGTTGTGCCAGGCGTCAAATGATCTACTGAAACCGAATTGGTTTTTGAAGTCGCCACCAAAACGCCATCCTGATAAATCCTGTAACCAAGAATATCAGATTCCGAATTGGCCTGCCAAACCAAATTGACAAAGTAAGCCGAATTTCTTTCTAATAATAAGGATGATGGTGCAGAAGGCGCGACATTATCTGGCGTTTGATTCCAAATCATCTCAACCCATTCCGGATGATCTACGAACGGATTTCTATTTTTCTGAATATTGAAAACCGAATTATTTCTATCAATTTCACGTTGAGAAACAGGATCTTGCTGATGCCAGTTGAGAAGCATTGCAACGTACCAATTTTCGTACGCTTTTTCTTCGGATCCGTCTAATGGATTTTGATCTTTCGTAGGATCATTGGCATTGGTTGTAAAATTAAATGCACCCAGTTTCCCTTCATATCTAACTGCAAAATACAAAAGTACTCTCGCCACATCGCCCTTGAATTCATCTATAGGTTCATAAACCCGACCAGTATAAGTTGCATTTGGTGTGGCATTGGAAAGTATTTTTGATCCATTTGAAAAACTATGAAAAACTGTGGAACCTCCTTTACCGTAAGGATAATTACTCCTCAACTGATTGATTCTCGCATCTGTAGGAATCACAAAAAACAAATCAGAATACATCGGATATGCATTGTTGAAAGAACTTTGTGGCATCATATGCTCGCGATTCCAGCCAAGACCTTCCGCATTGGCACTACCAATAATATTATCAAGCGTGTAATGATAAGCCGTTGTACCAGTTGGATTATTGGAATAAATATCAAGCAGAAAAGTATTGTTATCCGCTCCATAATCATAATATCTATCTATATCGGTCTGCCCGTACAAAGTCTTCAAATCATCGTAATGAAAATTGTAAGTTTTTGTGGAAATGATATCGTGAATCTTACTTTTCAGAGCATAACCTGTCAGATTCTCTGTTCCAGAATAATATGCAGATGGTGCTTGTGCTGATATGAATGCTGGAAAAACAGATAATATAAATAAGTATTTTTTTAACATAAAATAGTTTTTAATAACGGATCATAAAAATATCATTTTTTTAGAAGATATCTTTTATTTTTTTGAAATTGATTATTAATAATAGTTTACATTAAACAAGTAGACAAAAAAATCCCCTTCGAAAAGGGGATTTGTATTTTAAAATATTCAAGTTTTATTCTCCAGCGATAATGTTGTGAAGTGTAACTTTTAGACTTTCCAATTGTTCTTTTTTGCCATCCAATTTGTCGTAAGTATCTTTCAAAAGTGGATTGTCACGTTTCGCAGTTCCGAAGAAGGCTAAGTTATTTTCCAACTGAACCACTTCGGATTCCAAATCAGCAATTTGATTTTTGATTTTTCTCGCTTTGTCTGTCAACTGGCTTTCAGAAAGGTTTTCTTCTTTCAAATCAAACTCATTGATTTTGTTGAGTTTCAATTTCTCTCTCAGCGTTTTATTGAATTCTGTATTAATAGATAATTTATCTTTCGGCACTTTACCAATAGCATTCCAAGCGTTTTTGATGTTTTCTATTTTCTCTACAGAACCTTCTTCGTCTGTCAAAGCTTTTAAATCCTCAAGAAGCGCTTTTTTGGTTTTATAATTTTCTTTCCAATTGTCGCCTGTTGCATTATTTTTTTCTCTATAATTTTTGAAAAAAGTATTGCAAGCATCACGGAAATCATCCCAAACTTTATTTGCTTGGCTTCTCGGAACGTGACCAATTGTTTTCCAGTCTTCCTGAAGTTTTTTGAAAAGTGGAACCACAATGTCCCAATCTTCCGAATTCATATTGTCTTGCGCGGTTTTTATTAGTCCTTGTTTTGCTTCAAGATTGTGAATTTGAGAACCTTTCAGATTTTTATAAAAATCATTTTTTCCAGTATTGAATTCTCTCAAAACCACTTTGAAATCTGTCCAGTTTTGATTAGAAACTTTCTTAGGAACTGGCCCCAATTTCAGGAACTCGGCACGTAAATCTTCTACCCTTTTGATGGCTTGTTGCCAATAAGTATGATTAATGGATTCTGGCTTTGCTAGCGTTTTAAGCTCTTCGATGATCTTGGTTTTCTTCTCAAGATTTTCCAATTGCTCAGATTCAATCACAGCAATTAATTCGGATTTTCTTTCGTGGATTTTGTTGGAAACTTCTTTGAATTCTTCCCAAGTTTTCTCACGGAATTCCTCAGCAACTGGCTCAGCTTCTTCTTTCCAAAGTTTGTGCAGATATTGCAATTCATTCAAAGCTTTTTGAACCACTTTTTCTTCAAGCAATTCTTTGGCTCTCGAGATGATGTGTTGTCTTTTTTCAAGGTTATGAGCAAATTCCTGATGAAGAAATTCTTTGTTCAGATCCAGCATCTCATTGAACATTTTCAGATGGTGGAAATAATTATTATTAAGATTTTTAAATTCGGATTTTGCGACCTGGCCAGCATTCCCCCAAGCTTCTTTGATTTCTCTTATCGATTTGAAAAGATTGACACCTGGCTCAGAACTGGAGTAAAGATTTTTCAGTCTTTCAATTATTCCTAATCTTTCGTCTAAGTTTTTTTGATGATCCGCTTCCTGAGATTTGTGGAAATTATCCTGTTTTTCTCGGAAGATGTTGACCAATGCTGTCAATTTCGAAGATTGTGGATGATGGAATTCGAAATGCTCTTCTGCATTGCCTTGCTCCACAAACTCGTGCTTTTTATCTTCTACCTCGTCTGATATTTTATGATTGGCGTGATCTCTCAACGCACTGAATTTTTTCGAAAACGAATGAGCATCATCTTTGTTCACGATGGATTCCATTTCGTCCAAAGTTTCTTTCAGAGACAGATTAGAATAATTTTCTTCTGCAATTTCGATTTCCTGATGTTCAGCTTCTGGTTCAGTTTCTGACTTTTCCTCTGTAGCAACTTCTTCCGTTGATTGTTCTTCAACAGGGCTAACTTCAGATTCTGGTTTTTCATTTTCCGAAACTTCTTCTGGAGTCACATTCTCTACCGATTGATTTTCAGCAGGATTGACTTCAGAATTTGGTTTTTCAATTTCAGGATTTTCGTTTTCAATACTCATAACAAAGCGAATTAATTGGCGATAACAACTTTTAAATGCACTAAATTAACTGTTTTTTACAGAAAACACCAAATATAAATTTAGATTTTCTAAAAAAACGACAAATAATCACCAACATTCTTAATGAAAATTTAAAAATCAATAATTACTTGACAAAGGCTTTCTGATGTCGTATCTTTGCGCCTCCAGAAAATTTAACGTCAGGCTTTCCTGATCAAACAAAATAAAATCCGTAAATTTTATGAAAACATCTGATTTCAATTTCGATTTGCCAGAAGAATTATTGGCAGAACACCCTACAGAAAATCGTGACGAAGCAAAACTAATGGTGCTAGACAGAAAAACTGAAACTATCACACACCGTTTGTTCAAAGATGTTATCGATTATTTCGACGAGAAAGATCTTTTCATCTTCAATAATACCAAAGTTTTCCCAGCGAGACTTTTTGGAAATAAAGAAAAAACTGGCGCAAAAATCGAGGTTTTCTTGTTGAGAGAGCTAGATCCTGAAACAAGAGTTTGGGATGTATTGGTAGATCCGGCAAGAAAAATCAGAATCGGTAACAAATTATTCTTTACAGAGGACGAATCTTTGGTTGCGGAAGTTATCGACAACACGACATCTAGAGGAAGAACTTTGAGATTCTTGTTCGACGGTTCTTACGAAGAATTCCGTGCAAAACTGACAGAACTTGGAGAAACACCACTTCCAAAATACATCAAAAGAGAAGTTGAGCCAGAAGATGCAGAAAGATATCAAACGATCTACGCAAAAGTAGAAGGCGCTGTTGCCGCTCCAACTGCAGGTCTTCACTTCTCAAAACATTTGATGAAGAGATTGGAAATCAAAGGAATTGATTTTGCTGAGATCACGCTTCACGTTGGTTTGGGAACTTTCAACCCAATTGAAGTTGAAGATCTTTCCAAGCACAAAATGGAATCTGAAGAAGCCATCATAGATGAGAAAAACGCAGAGATCATCAACAGAGCTGTTGAAGAAGGACGCAGAGTTTGTGCCGTTGGGACAACTACGATGAGAGCTTTGGAAACGTCTGTTTCTTCCAACAAAAAGATTTCTGCATACAGAGGTTGGACAAACAAGTTCATCTATCCGCCTCACGATTTTGGTGTTGCAAATGCAATGATCACCAATTTCCACACGCCAAAATCTACTTTGATTATGATGATTGCCGCTTTTGCGAACAAAGATTTCATAATGAGAGCTTACGAGGAAGCAATCAAAGAAAACTACAAATTCTATTCTTACGGCGACGCAATGTTGATCCTTTAAGAACCTAATTTTAATAAAATAGAAATGCGTGACTTCTAGTTGCGCATTTTTTTATGTCTTATATTTTATTTAATTTCATCAGATGAAAATATTCTCATTTTTAGCTTTGTTATCCATTACGTTTTCTTGTTCGCAAACACAGGAAAATTTCTCAATCATTTCATCATTGCCAAAAAAAATAAAAGAAGCTTCGGCTTGTGAAATTTCGAAAGTCTCACCTTTGATCTGGACGATTGAGGACAATCATAACAGAAATGTTCTTTTCGGTTTTAATGAAAAAGGTCAATTGATAAAGGAAATCACGATTACGAATGTTGAGAATAATGATTGGGAAGATTTGACTTCTGATGATAAAGGAAATATCTACATCGGTGATTTTGGGAATAATGATAATGAAAGACAGAATCTCGCCATTTACAAAATAAACGCGTCAGATTTGGATAAAAACGAAGCCAAAGCAGAATCTATCGTCCAATTCTATTATCCGCAACAAACCGAGTTTCCGCCTAAGAAAAAAGATCGAATTTTTGATGTAGAATCGTTTTTCATTTTTAATAATAAATTCTATCTCTTTACAAAAAATAGAAGTTCAAAATTTGATGGAACAACCGTTTTGTACGAAGTTGACAACAATTCAAATCAAAAATTACCAGCCAAAAAAATCGGAAGTTTTGTGACTTGCGACCAATTCAATCATTGTGCGGTGACCAGCGCAGACATCAGCCCAAACAAAGACAAAGTCGCAATTTTAAGCTCCGATAAAGTTTGGATTTTCACCAACTGGAAAGGCAATAATTTCCTCTCCGGAAACGTCGAAAAAATCGAACTGAACCATCACACACAAAAAGAAGGTCTGTGTTTCAAAGATGAAAATACCATCTTGATGACGGATGAAGGTGATAAGAAAATTACTGGAAATTTGTATGAATTGAAGTTGAAGTAAGATGCCATTCATAAAGAAACCCCTTCAGAGTTTTAAACTCTGAAGGGGTTTTTATTTTATTGAGTTAAATTAAATTGGTCTATTATAAATTCTAAAAAGTCCCACCAATCCCAATAACCAATCGTCCGCCATCCGAAGATTTAAAGTAAGAAGCATTCACAGAAATCGCATCCACAGCGTTTAGCCAAAATCCGCCACCAAAAGAATTGTGCCATTTTTTGGAATATTCATTCGGAACCCATACTCTTCCCAAGTCAAAACCACCGAAAAATCCGTAGGTCAAAGGCAAAATAGAATTCTTGATTTTCCCAACTTCATATCTCAAATCCGAAGTTTGAAACAGTGAATTCTTTCCATAAAACCGGTTAAAAGAAAATCCTCTCAAATCGTGGTTTCCTCCCAAAGTAGCCATTTGATAAAACTCGTAATCGTTGCCCAAAAGCCATTTTGCTTTGGCGTAAGATGACCAAACCAACTTTTTATTATTCGTTAGATAATGCAAAAATCCAAGTCCGGTTTCAACGGATGCATATTGGCGATTGGTATTTTGAAGATTCATATTATAAACCGTTCTAATATCGAATTTCATTCCCAATTTCGGGTTCGCTGGATTGTCAAAATTTTCATAAACGAAGGAAAAATCCGCTCCTCCAAAATGTTTGGAATGAAAAACATCTTCGTTCACGACATTCGGCAATGAGACAAATCGATTTTCAGTTTTTTCGATTCTCAAGATTTCATAATTCAGTTTTGCGGAGAACGTTGAGGCATTTTTGTTCCAATTGATAGATGGTGAAATTGCAAATTCTCTCGCTCTCACATTGTTAAAATTATCACCAAATTCATCTTTCGGATTCACAGATTTGTTTCCGATTCCGAAGAAGTTTTTGATGTAATGCGAACTTGTAATCCTCGTGTCCAATCCATAGAACCAACCACCAACATACTTCGGAAAAACGCCGTTGTAAGCAAATTCATAACCATTGGTTCCAGTAAAATAATTGGCGATGAAATGATGTTTCTGCGCAAATGGATTTTTGATAAAATCATTTACTGTATAAACCGCATTTCCGCCGATTATCACATCATCATCCGGATTGAAACCACCATTGATAAATGTTGTGAAAACATTGTACTTTGGATTTCTATAATTATATTGGTTGATGTCGTAATCATCGGTCAAAATCAAACGTGAATTGCCTTTGTTTTCAAAATCATTTTTCTTGGTTTTATAATCAAAAATCTTAACTTTTTTAGAATTTGAAATTGAGTACTTATCATCATCCAAACCTCCTAAAAGACTCAATTTGATCGTTGATTTCTCATTACCTTCCACCAAAAATTCATCATCATCGTCCAATCCGTAAAGAAAAATTTCTTTGGTCAGTAATCCCGAATACAATTTAGAAGAAGCCAACTCTTCGCCTGATTTTTTCGAGCGATAGATTTTGATTACTGTTTCGTTATTCGGCAATCTTTTTATGACAAATTTGTCTTTTTTATTCGTTCCGGTCAGAATCACTTTTTCCTGAAGGAATTTGAAATAAATTGAAGCATATTTCTGAAGATCACTTTTCCTAACCAATAATTTCTGAATCAAATCTTCTGAAACCTTATCCTGAACTTCATTCGGAAGATTTTTAAAAGCCAATCGAATATCATTTTCATTTAAATTATTTTGAATAAATCCTGCTTCTTTCAACCAATCATTTTGAACAGAATTTTTCGCAAAAACCAAATCTAAGGGATAAGGTTCGCGGTTGAACCATTTCACGCTTTCAATTTGATTGTCAAAAGTCTGCATATGTTTCAGCTCTGGAAATTCCATCAAAATGCCTGTGATAAAACCATCATATTTTGCAAAAGCTTGGTCTCTGTCTTTCGGAATCGGGCTGTAAATCACGTTTCCATTCTCTTTTCTCGCTTCAAATTTCCACTGATCGTGATGTCTGTCCCAATCGCCGATGAGCATATCAAACAATCGTGCTTTGATCCAAGCTTTTTCATCGATCTTATATTTTTCGTCCTTGGCAAGATTTAGAATCACTTCATCTGTTCCCACCACTTTGTTTGGATTTTCTTCCGTTTCCATCGGTCGGTCTTCCAAGTAATACAACTCATTACCAAAATTTTCATTAAAGTTTTTTAAAGTTTTCTGTTTTGGAATATAAAAAAGCTGTGGCGTCGTATGACGAATTCCCAATCTATCGGACATTTCGCCAATCACCAAAGGCGTATATGGATGAGAAGTGGTGTAAAAATCCAGTAAAAATTTATCCGCATAACTTCCCGTAAATTCATCAATCACATATTGATTTTTAAAGGCGACCGATTGCAAAAACCGAACGCCACTTTTTTTCAAAGCTCTGATGACATATTCGTTGCCGTTTTTGGTTTCCAATCGCAAAGATTTGGTTTGATGTCCACCGCCGGCTCTATCGGTTTTTACGCCACCAAAAAGCGTGTCCAAAGCCAAATTTTTGACATTAATTTTCTTGGAATAATACTCGCGATAATGCTTTCCCCAAAGAAATTCGTAGAACTTATTTTTCTTCGTCATTGCCGAATCGTAGATAGAAGCTTGCGAATTTGGAGCGAAGTTTTTTGGATAATCTTTCACGATTTTTTCTTCTTTTCCCAAAACTGTTTTTCTGAAAAGCAAATCCGATTTTTCCTGATTTAAACTGAAAAAACTCACTTCGGCATTTCCTGATTTTGAAATTTTCAATTCGGCGTAACCGTTCTTGCCATAGGAAAAATCATTGTTCCCAACCGCTTTTGCAGATTCGGTTTTGGAGCCTGCTCCGCTGACGATTTGACGAATGTCACCTTGCTCAATATATTGTAAATTGTGGTCGTGACCGGAAACGACAACGACATTTTTTCGTCCGCCAATCAAAGTTTTGAGTCGGTCAGCTAAATTTTTGTAATTCTGATTCGAAATATCCTGATGCGTAATTCCGCCAGTTGAACGTATCAAGTTGATTCCGGTTGCTAAAATTGGCAATGGAATCTTATTTTCTAATGGAAACAATTGTTTTTCCCAAGAATAAAATCCGCCGTGAGAACCGTGCGTAATCAACGGATGATGCGTTGCTACGACAATTGTTTTGTTTTGATTTTTATTAAGTTGGTCTTCAAATTCGGTGTAAAAATCTTCGCGAGTTTTGAGGTCACATTTTTCATTGATGCCAGGATTTTTGCTCCAATCTGCCAAAACCCATTCGGTATCTATGAGAATTAGAGTGAGTTTTTTATTAATTTTTCGTGTTTCGATTGGGCAACCATTTCTTGGGGAAAATGCAGATTTATCATTTAGTTTTTCGATGACGTAATCTTCTTCGCGTTTCAGACCTTTGATGCCGTTGTTGTACCAATCGTGATTTCCGGGAATGAAAATCGTTTTTCCTCTAAAATTGGTTGCTAAGGAAATTTGATTATCTATTTTTTTTTCGGCGAGCGGTCTGTTTTTATCGTCTTTTTTCGGCATTCCGACTGGATAAATGTTGTCACCGAGAAACAACAATGTACTGTTTGCAGGAGCTTTGGCTAATGAATCTTTGAGAATATTCATATTGTGGAACGCTTCGTCTTGGTCAAGGTTTCCAGCGTCGCCAACCAAATAAAAAGTATGAATAATGCTGTCTTGAATCACTGAATTCTTCTGAAAATCTTTAGCGTTTTTTCCGTAATCTGCGTTTTGAACGGCGCAGGAAATTGCGGTAAATGAAATAATGATTGAAAGAAAAAGAGGATATATTTTTTTCATACTTTTTTTAATGCAAAAATCTAAACGCAAAGGTCGCAATTTTTTTAAATGAATGTTGGGAAATTGTAGAATGTTTCAACTTTGCGAAGCGCGACCCGGCCTGAACGGAAATCCTTTTTTTGCGTTGAGAAAAGCGAAGGCAAAAAAGATTGGGAGTGGAAGACGGAATTTGTCGCCCAAAAATTATTTCTGATAATCGATTTTACTATTCAATACTTTCTTAAATTTGTTTCAAATTGCTTTTATGGATATTTTGAAAATCTCGGAAGATTACGTTAAAAATTTGTTCAAAGACCGCTTGTCTTCTGCTTACACGTATCATAATTTGAATCACACGATTCAGGTTGTAGATAAGCTCAAAATATTGGCAAAGGAGGAAAATATCAATCCTGAAGATACGGAAAATCTGCTTTTGGCAGGCTGGTTTCACGATTTGGGTTATATCAGCGATTGCGATAATCACGAGGCGGAAGGAAAAAAAGCGATTGAAAATTTCTTGCGGGAAAATAATTTTAATGAAGATAGAATCCGAAAAATAGGCGATTTGATTTTGGCAACGGACAAATATTATCAGCCGAAAAATCATTTGGAAGAAATCATCAAAGATGCAGATATGTCGCATTTGGCTTCGCAAGAATATTTTAAAATTTCTGAGGATTTGCGCAATGAAATCCGTGAAGTGCATCAACAGAAATTCAGTAAAATAAAATGGGCAGAATTGAATACCACTTTTTTTGCGAAACATAAATTCTACACGAAGTTTGCGAAGGAAAATTGGCAAGCGGACAAAGATAAAAACCTGGAAAAAGTCATCGCTCAAATCAAAACTTTGAAGGAAGAAAAAAAAGAGAAAAACACTCAGGAAAGTGACAAAATCCTTCTCAATAAAAAGAAACTGGAGAAAATGGATTCGCCGGAACGTGGTATTGAAACGATGTTCCGAGTGACGCTGAACAACCACACGCAACTGAGCCAAATCGCCGACAGCAAAGCGAATATTCTACTTTCTGTAAACGCCGTAATCATTTCTGTAGCTTTATCAACCTTGATTCCGAAACTGGATTCGCCGAGCAATTCGCACTTGATTGTCCCGACTTTTGTGATGATAATGTCGAGTGTGGCGTGTATTATTTTGGCGATAATGTCCACAAGACCAAAAGTTTCGAGCGGAACGTTTACCAGAAAGGAAATCGAGGAGAAAAAAGTAAACCTGTTGTTCTTCGGAAATTTCTACAAAATGCCGATGGAAGAATATCTCTGGGCGATGAAGGAAATGATGAGCGACCGACAATATCTGTACGACACGATGATCAAAGACCTTTATTACTTAGGAATTGTGCTGAACAGAAAATACAAATTGTTGCGACTGACTTATACGGTTTTCACAATTGGGATTTTGGCTTCTGTGGTGGCGTTTATGGTGGCTTTTCGGAATGTGACGGCTTAAAAATTATATTATGTTTGATTATGAAACAACTGAATCATTCCTTTTAAGGGCTGAAGAAATAAGTAATTCAAATACTAAACAAGATGCATTTGAAATTATTACAAATGAACTTTTGATTATTGAAAATAAATATCTTAACGAATGTTTAAATGGTTTAACTTTTCTTCAATATGAAAATTGTTTAGAATGGATTGAAGAAAACATTTCGAGAACCGAAAATATAACTTTGAGTTGGGGACATTTAGCTGGAATATCAAAATTTAATTGGAAAATCGCCGAAAAATGGATTGATTCTGGTCGTCCATTAAGTCTTGTTTCACTGGATGCGATAAATTTTTGTACAACAAAAGGAGAAAGATTAAATCAATCGCCAATGATGAGAAAAATTAATCCAAAAATAATTGAAAATCCTAATCTTGAAATTATTGCAAAAAAAATTACAGAATATCAGTTAAAAGATAATTCTCCTAGAGTTAAAAGAGTTGTAAAAAGTATACTAAAAAGTTTATTTGATTAATAAAATTTGTTTTAATTCATTTCCACAAACTCATAATCCAATTCCTCCGCTTCAAAATTAATTCCCACGCGCAAAGCTTTCAAACCGTTAATTCCCTGTAAATCTTCAACTTCAAGTTCTTCCACATTAGATTGTAAAATATTTTGATTTTGAAGGATTTTGATTAATTGTAGATAATCGTGTCTTTCTTTTTCCTGAGAAAAAATAATGCTGATTTTTCCGGGTTGCGTGATGCGTTCTGAAGAATTTTTAATCGTCGATTTGTCAATGCGTTTTTTAATCATTTCATAGCGCGCATTGTAGCTTCCATCGACATCGAAACGCTTTTCATCCATTCTGAATCTGATGCTGATTGGTGTACTGTAAACCAAAATTAAAGACGAAACATCCAAAGAAAATTCCAGATTTTTTCGGAATTGGTTGTATTGCAATTCACTTTCGCAAAGAACGCGCAATTGCCACAATCTCAAATTTTTAAGAAAAACCGGGTCGTAAGTTAAATCCGGCGCAATCGACGAACCAATGTACATATTGTGCTCCACGCCATCGGTTTTGAAACGCTCGTAATAAAACGGAAAACGATGTTGCTGTTCCTCTTGTCTTTTGTCGAGAATATCGGCTAAATTTCGGTTGATAGATGACAAACTTTCATCAAATTTTTTGCGGAAATCGTAAACCATGTCGGTTCTCGAATCCAACTTTTTGAAATAATCCGTCACCAATTGATTATACTCGATATTTTGAAGCTTTATTGATTGGAACAACGGATGAATTTCTGACAAAATAAAAGTCTGAACGATATTTTCCGTGTCTGCTTTGATGTCTGTTTGAAGCAATTCCTGATAATATTTCAGTCGGTCTTTCAGCGCATCAAAATCATTTTCTGAGTTTAAGTTTGCAATCAAATCTGAAATCAATCCCAACTGAATTTCCAAATCTTTTTTGATGACCAAATTTCTGGAAATGGAGGAATTTCGAACATCGGTTTGTCCGAAAAGTGGCGTCAGATTTTGGAAACTGATATTTCGGTAAGGCAAATCAAATTCTTCTTTGTAAAATCCAATATGACGTTCAGCTTCCTGACGGAATTTCCAATAAACACTTGGATGAATCGATGTATATTCCCGCTGAATAATAGCTTGGATTCGCGTCTCGATTCCCGTGTACAGCCTGTCCATCGTATCTTCCAGATAAGGCATTACTATTTCCATTTTATTCGCGTTGATGCTATTGAGCATTTTCTTTTTAGAAACCAACTCTACAATTCCAAGGATTTTTTTGTCTTTGATGATGGGCGCAAAAATCGCACTTTTAATTCCGGATTCGTAAAGCTGTTTCGCCATTGCGCTATCTGGAAACTCGTGAAAACTTCTGTCAACATCGGAAACGCTGAAGAATTTTTTGGATTCTACCAACGCATTGAAATTCTTTTCGCAAAGCATTTCATATTTGAAATTTCGTGGCGTCGAGGAAAGGATAAAACTCTCCATAATCCCATTGATAGGACTTCTGACGAATTTATTTTCTTCAATATTAATGGCAGTGTAACCCACTTCCAAATCCGAAACCTGAAAAATAGAACGAAAAATCGTGTTCATTTCCGCTTTCAGATTTTTGTCGTCTTCGATATTGATGAGTTTACTTTTCAGATTTGAAATCGCATTTTCTGTGGTTGCATCAAAGAAACTAATGACCGCAAAACCTTTCAGTTCCCAACTTTGAGGCGGAAATTTTTCTCTCCATAAATCATAATCTTCAAAATTGTCCATCAACTCGGCAATCTCGTCTTCGGTTAATTTCTTGACATTTTCTAATGGATTTATTTCAATAAAATCGACATTATTCAAGAAACGATAATGATTGACAATTCCTTCTCCATTAGGAATATCAAAAATAAAAGGTTGCACAAAATTGAGTTCAACATTGTAATAATTACGCAAAATTATACAACAACTGATGACGTAGAAACGGTGCGGATCCATATCCTTGATGATCATATCGAAGTTTTCACCAGCTTTATCAATAATATTTTGGAATCGTTCTGTTGGATTGAAAAAGAAATTATAAAAAGGGAAACCAATGGCTTTGATCTCATTTTTCGTGAGCATCGGTGGGAACAGATCTTTCAAAAGTTCCTTCATCACACGGTCGTTTTTTTCGAAGAAATCGAGGTTTTTGATACCGGTAAGGAGCTCAGGACATTGTTTTACTTCATTCAAAATATTCCTGTGATACACTTCATAATCAGGGTTTTGAGAAGCTTCGGACTCCATTTTCTGAATTAGTTTTTCAAAAGAAAAATTCAGTTTAAAAGGGCTTTCGTAAAAGGATTGGAATTCCATTGGGTAAAGTTCTGGCAAATAAAAAATGTTATCGAGTTATTATTGAAGTCGATGAATGTGCAAAATTACTTTAAAAATTAATGGATTGAAAATTAATAATAATCGATTTCATCAAATGTCATAATAACGCTTTCACTCTCCTACTCTAAAACTCTCTAACCAAAAAACCTTATCTTTGCAAAAAATTTCTCATACCTTGAAGGACATCCGCACACTTTCCCTTGAACAAATTAAAGACTATTTCGGTACGATCGGCGAAAAACCATTCCGTGCGAAACAAGTCTATGATTGGCTTTGGAGCAAGAATATGCATTCCTTTGATGAGATGACGAATCTTTCCAAAGACTTGAGAGAAAATCTGACGCGCGATTTTTTCATCAATCCAATTTCTATCGATTTGTTGCAGAAATCAACAGACGGAACTATCAAAAACGGCGTGAAATTGCACGATGGTCTGATGGTAGAATCTGTTTTGATTCCCACGGAATCTCGAAGCACCGCCTGCGTTTCTTCGCAAGTTGGATGTTCATTAAACTGTGAATTCTGCGCAACGGCAAAACTCAAAAGAATGCGAAATCTGGAAGTTGCAGAAATCGTAGACCAAGTTGCCTTGATTGATAGACAGAGCAAAGAATATTTTGACAGACCATTGACAAACATTGTCTTTATGGGAATGGGTGAACCGATGATGAATTACAAAAACGTTGTTGAGGCCATTCATAAAATCACAAAACCGGAAGGTCTGGGAATGTCGCCGAGAAGAATCACCGTTTCCACATCCGGAATTCCGAAGATGATAAAAATGTTGGCTGATGAAGAAATCAAAGTAAAATTAGCACTTTCTCTTCATTCCGCAATCGAGCATAAACGAAATGACATTATGCCATTTTCAGAGAAATTTCCTTTGACGGATATTATGGATTCGCTTCAATATTGGTATCAGAAAACGGGTTCTCCAGTGACTTTTGAATATTGCGTTTGGAAAGGCATCAACGATGGCGACGAGGACATCAAAGCCTTGATCAGATATTGCCGACAAGTTCCGAGCAAAGTCAACCTAATCCAATACAATCCGATTGGCGAAGGAAAATTTGACCACAGAAGTATTTCTGCTGAGGAAAAATACGTCCGCGAACTGGAAAAAGCAGGCATCACAATTATGGTAAGAAAAAGCCGTGGTGGTGATATTGATGCCGCTTGTGGACAATTGGCGAATAAATCCGCGGAATAATTTTCCTTAACAAAATTTTAATCGTTCAAATTTCCTCTTCAAAAAATCAATTCTTATTTTTACGAAATATGAAAAGGATTTTCTACTTATTAATTCTTCTGCTGAGTTTTCAAATCTTTGCGCAGAAAACCCAAAAATTAAAACTTAAAAAATATAAAAGCACCATTCTGAGTGATTCTTTGCGAGAAAGCTCCGGACTGACGGAACTTAATGGCAGAATATTTTCCTTCAATGACAGCGGAAATACGAGCGAAATTTTCGAGATAAAACCCGGAAGTTCTTACATCGAAAAAACTTTTCAAACTGGATTGAAAAACATTGACTGGGAAGCGATGACGAATGATGGAGAGAATTTTTATATCGGGGAATTTGGGAATAATCTTGGGACGAGAAAGGATTTGAAGGTTTATAAAGTTCCTTTTAAGAATGACTCAATAATTATAGATTCCATTAAAACAATTCCATTTTATTATCCTGAACAAGATGATTTTACGCCGAAGAATATCAACAATAATTTTGATGCAGAAGCGATGATTTTCTTGGATGGGAATGTTCATATTTTCACGAAGGAATGGATTACGAATACGGTTTCTCATTACGTCATCAATCCAAATCTGTCTGAAAATCAACCAGCTCAGAAACTGGAAAGTTTTGATACTGGATTTGTGGTGACGGATTCTTCTATGTATGATAACCAATTGTACGTTGTTGGCTACACGAAAAAAGCGAGGGTTTTTCTAATGATTTTTGAAAAGGATAAAAATGGAAATCTTTTCTTCAACAAACCATTGAAAAAATATGCGCTTGGAAGAGCTTTCAACATTGGACAAATTGAGGGAATTACGGCGACGGAAAAGGGAATTTATATTTCCGGCGAAAGATTCGATATAAAAATCAAAAAAGTCCCTCAAAGTCTTTATTTTGTTCCTTATAACGATTTAGATTAATTATATTTGTAGAATAGTTTTTTTGGTCAATCGATAGAAAAATCCTCAACATAGCCCCGATGGTAGTGGAAATCCTTTTTTGTAAAAAAAAGATTGCAACGGACAGCGGGTTGAATAATTGAAAAGAATTACCAATCGTCTTGCTCCAAAAAAACATAATCTCTAAAGGCAAAAAGTGGCAAATACAGTAGAACAAATCAAGGCTCCGATCTCTGAGGAAATGAAACTTTTCGAGCAAAAGTTTTACGAATCTATGAAAAGTAATGTTGCTCTATTGGACAAAGTCACGCGTTTCATCGTGACCACAAAAGGGAAACAGATGCGCCCAATGTTTGTATTTCTGTGCGCAAAACTGGTCGGAAATGTCAACGAAAAAACCTTCCGCGGCGCGAGTATGATCGAGCTGATCCATACAGCGACCTTGGTGCATGATGATGTTGTGGATGAGAGTTTCAAACGTCGGAATTTCTTTTCTATCAATGCGCTTTGGAAGAATAAAATTGCGGTTTTGGTGGGCGATTATTTGCTTTCGAAATCGGTTTTGCTTTCTACGGACAACAAGGATTTTGATTTGCTTTCTGTGATTGCAAGGACAATCCGCGAAATGTCTGAAGGTGAATTGCTTCAACTTGAAAAGGCTAGAAAACTGGATATTACGGAGGATGTTTATTATGAAATCATCCGTCAAAAAACGGCGACTTTGATTGCGGCGTGTTGTGAAGTTGGTGTCCTTTCCAACAATGTGGACGAAGCGACTGCGAAAAAAATGCAGGAATTTGGGACTTTTACGGGAATGGCTTTTCAAATTAAAGATGATCTTTTTGATTATCAAACCAGCAATATCATTGGGAAACCGGTTGGGATTGACATCAAGGAACAGAAAATGACTTTGCCGTTGATCTACACTTTGAAAAATGCAAGTCCTGAGAATTACAAAAAATATTTCGCAACTATAAAGCGTTATAACAACGATTCTAAAAAAGTGCGTGAACTTGTTGAATTTGTAAAATCTTCCGGTGGAATGGATTATGCCATCCAAACAATGAAAGATTACCAGCAAAAAGCGCTGGCAATCTTATCTGAATTTCCTGATAACGAGGCGAAAGAATCTTTGAAACTGATGTTGGATTATGTCATCAATAGAAAACTTTAATCTTCTTTTCGATATTCCAAAATATCCGCAGGCTGACAATCCAAAGCTTTACAAATCGCTTCCAAAGTACTGAAACGAATGGCTTTTGCTTTTCCGGTTTTCAGAATTGATAGGTTCGAAAGTGTGAGATCTACTTTTTCAGAAAGTTCATTGAGTGACATTTTTCGTTTTGCCATCATGACGTCAAGGTTTACGATTATTGGCATAATTAAACTGTTAAATCATTTTCTTCCTGCAACTTGACGCCTATTTTGAAAATCTCTGCGATAATATAAATCACCGCCCCCATAAAAATAAACGCTTCACTATCTCCCAAAAATTGGTTTAAGTTGTCGAGAGTAATACTGCGATGACTTAAGTTTTTGACAACTTGTTTGCCAATGTAGCTCAAGAATCCGATTGACAGTGCGTAATAACTAACTAATGAAATCTTTTTTGCCACAAAAGCACTGAACGGTTTAGTCAAATTCATTTTGTGCATCAAGCTAATCACTGTATAAAAAAGAACAGCTTTTAAAATTGAAATGATGAGAATAAAACTGTAAACATTGTAAAAAGCTGAGCTATTGCTTTTATAGAGTTCCATCAAATCCAACTTTTGATAAAGATTTTGGATAATCTCAGGATTGTAAATATGGAAAACGAAATTGACGTTCAATCCACCAGCCTCAATAGACAAGCCGACAAATATAATCCAAGCGATAATATATAAGCCCCAAAATACGAAGTTGTTTGTTTTTGACATAATTATTATTTTTAATGATACAAATATCAAAAAATATTTATTGATAAACAATAAATATTTTTTCTTTTTCATTAAAATCGAATATTAATCAGATTTATAATTTTTGAAAAGTATTTAATTTCCTTAATTTTGATAGATGAATCAGAATATTCCTTTAGCCGAAATTCTACGTCCAAAATCTCTCGATGAAGTTTTAGGACAAGAGCATCTTACAGGAAAATCCGGAACCATCAAAAGAATGATGGAGAATGACACGCTCAATTCTCTCATTTTCTGGGGACCTCCAGGAACGGGGAAAACGACTTTAGCAGAAATCATTTCGGAAAAGTCTGGACGAAAATTCTATAAACTATCAGCTGTTTCTGCTGGCGTTAAAGATGTAAGAGATATTATCGACGAGGCTAAAAAGCAAAATCTTTTTTCCGGAAAAAGCCCGATTCTTTTCATTGATGAAATCCACCGATTCAACAAATCTCAACAAGATTCTCTTCTTCACGCGGTTGAAAAAGGTTGGGTGATTCTCATAGGAGCGACAACAGAAAATCCTAGTTTTGAAGTGGTTTCAGCTTTGCTTTCCCGAACGCAGGTTTATATTTTGAAAGCTTTGACTTTTGAAAAATTGGAAGAACTCGCCGAAATTTCTGTAGCGAAATACAACGAAATCCATAACACCAAATTTTTCCTCGACGAGAAACAAGCCTTCATCCAATATTCTGGTGGCGACGCAAGAAAACTGATTAATTCGATTGACTTGGTTTTGAATCAATTCAAATCATTAAAGAAAAATAAAATCTCTGACAAAGACGTTCTTTCTGTCTTGCAGGAAAATATGGCTTTGTATGATAAAAATGGAGAACAACATTACGACATCATTTCTGCCTTCATCAAATCGATGCGTGGTTCCGACCCAAACGGCGCAGTCTATTGGCTGGCAAGAATGTTGGTTGGTGGCGAAGATATCAAATTCATCGCCCGTAGAATGTTGATTTTAGCATCGGAAGATATTGGTTTGGCAAATCCAAATGCTTTGGTCATCGCCAACAATTGTTTCCAAGCGATTAATATTATCGGAAATCCAGAAGCGAGAATTATTCTAAGTGAAACGGCGGTTTACCTAGCTGTCTCACCGAAAAGCAACTCCACTTACAATGCTATCAATGATGCAATGGCTTTCGTGAAGAAAACCGGAAATCTCCCAGTTCCACTTCACCTCAGAAATGCACCGACAAAATTGATGAAAAATCTTGATTACGGAAAAGATTACCAATATGCCCATTCCTACGAAGGTAATTTTGTGGATTTGGAGTTTTTGCCAGATGAAATCAAAGGCACCAATTTCTACAATCCGGCAAACAATTCTACCGAGAAAAAAATCCGTGAACAACTGAAAGAAAAATGGGGTGACAAGTACAATCTCTGACGGCAGAATAATTAGTTAAATAATTCCTAAAAAACGATATTAAAATCACAAATTCAAATTCGTTTTAATATATTTGCGACTCATAAATATCTATGGAACACTTCGAAAGTTGGAAAGACTTGCTCAACCCTGAGTTTTATATTAAAATGGGCGGTTTTTGGCTTATTTTATTTATTATTTTTGCAGAAACCGGACTCTTTGTAGGTTTCTTTTTACCGGGTGACAGTCTACTTTTTATTTCGGGAATCTACGCTGTACAGATTATTGATACCACTTTCGGATCTACAGGTTCAGATTTTCTAGACACCACCATTTTGGCAACTGCCGTTGCAGTGGCCGCGATTATCGGAAACGAAGTTGGCTATTGGTTTGGTTACAAAAGTGGACCATTGTTGTACGAGAGAAAAGACACATTTCTTTTCAAGAAAAAATATCTTTTCAAAGCGCACGACTTTTTCGAAGAGCACGGAGCAGTTGCAGTTATTCTTTCTAGATTTTTGCCGATTGTAAGAACCTTCTCTCCTATTGTTGCGGGAATCGTGAAGATGAACAAAGGAAAATTTTTCGTTTATAATGTAATTGGAGCAGTTCTTTGGTCATTCAGTATGATCTTTGCAGGTCATTATTTGGACAAATTATTTATGGATCAGTTTGGCATCGATTTGAAGAAAAAATTGGAAATTATCATTCTAATTATCGTTTTGGTCACAACTTTGCCTATCGTTATCAAGTTCTTTTTCACAAAAGATAAAGAAAGACCTACGAGAGAAGAATAATTATTCTATTGAAATATCAAAACAAAATATAAAACCGGGCTTAAGTTCCGGTTTTTTGTATTTAAATTTTGGACAGCTTTTCCGCCTTCCGTTCCCAAACCTAACGAAGTGGTTCGACGAAGTCAATCTTTTTTGCTCGAATATTTCATTTTAAATAGAACTTAAGTAAAAGCAAAAAAGGATTTCCACTCAAGTCGGGCTGCAGATTCGCTCTTAAAATTCCCCTCCTCTGGAGGGGCGATAAATTACCAAAGGTAAATTGACAGGGTGGTTTCGAGAACATTTATTAAAATTTAAAAATCTAAATAAAATGAAAGTATTCATCAACAAAAGAATTCCAGACAACGGAATCCAAATATTAAAAGAAGGAAACTTAGAAATCATCTTTCCAGAAAACGAAAATCCAAGCCACGAAGAATGGTTGGAAAACTGCAAAAAAGCCGACATCATCCTAAGTGTTGGAAAAAGCAAGTACGATAAAGAATTCTTCGAAACTTGCCCAAATGTAAAAGCAATCGCCTTATTTTCAGTAGGATTTGACCAAGTGGACATTGCAGAAGCAACAAAGAGAAAAATCCCCATTGGAAACACACCTGACGTTTTGAGCCGAGCCACATCCGACGTCGCATTCCTATTAATGCAAATGGTTTCCCGCCGAGCAAGTTACAATATTGATAAAGTAAAATCCGGAAACTGGAATGAGTTTGATGCTTTGGAAGAATTGGGACAAGAACTATATGGCAAAACACTCGGCGTTTTAGGTTTGGGAAGAATCGGTTTTGAAATGGCAGAAAAATGCCAAAAGGCTTTTGGAATGAACATTATTTATCACAACAGAAGTCACAACGAAGAAGCTGAAAAAGAACTTGGTGCCAAATATGTTTCGTTTGATGAGCTCGTTCAGAATTCTGATATCATTACGATTCACGCCAATTTCACTTCAGAACAAGGGGATATTTTCAACAAGTCAACATTCGAAAAAATGAAACCGAATTCGATTTTCATTAATACCGCAAGAGGTGGTTTTCACAACGAGAAAGATTTGTTCGAAGCTTTAATTTCGGGTCAAATTTGGGGCGCAGGTTTAGACGTTACCAATCCGGAACCAATGCAAAAAGACAGTCCATTATTAGAACTTTCAAACGTTTGTATATTGCCACACATAGGTTCTGCAACGCTGGAAGCAAGAAGCGGAATGTCAAGACTAGCATCGGAAAACGTAGTCGCTTTTGCAAAAGGCGAAAAAATGCCAACCTGCATAAATCCTGAAGTTTATAATTAATTTCATCAAAAATTAAACTTGCCGTTCAGCTTGGAATCATATTTGTCTATCAATATTTAACCAAAATAAAATATTATGACACCAGAAGATAACATCGAAAAAAATTTAGAAGATTTGGATTACAATCCAGGTGAAGACATTTTCAACAGAGAAAAACATATTCCGCTGGATGGTGACGGTAATCCAATAAGAGATGCAAGTCAAGTGAACGACGAAATGCCTTTTGGATTAGACGTTCCAGGTGCTGAAGATGATGATAATTTTGAACAGGTCACCAATCAATTGCCTGACGAAGAAAATAATTATTACAGCAACAGCGATAATGAAGACGACCACGAAGAAGAAAACGACGACATCGTAGAATAACAAACAAAGCTTACCAAATTGGTAAGCTTTTCCTTTTAGTTTAAATCTCTAAATATTTTTGAAGGTTTTTTATTCTCGTCAATCGCGACCAAAGTAAAATCGCCTGAGACAGCCTTTTCTCGAACATCGTTGTACATTTCTTCCACAAAAATTTCGACATTCACTTTCACGCTCGTGTTTCCGACGTATTTTATTCTTCCTACAAGTTCAACAATCGTATCGGCTGGAATTGGTTTTTTGAAATCAATTCGGTCACAACTTACCGTTACGAAAGACTTTCTGGCAAATCTCGTAGCGGTCATAAAAGCCACTTCATCCATCATTTCCATCACTTTCCCACCGAACATCGTGTTATGATGATTCGTCGTATTCGGGAAAACCACTTTGAAAACACGCGTTTCCGATTTCTGGATTTTATCTTCGTAATTCATTTCTTGCTAGCTTTAAAGTTATATATCGGAATCGTTTTTTGAAGGTGCAAAGATAAGTGATAGAAACTGTTCTAAGAAATTTCATAAATTAGATTCCAATAAATCATCAGTCAAAATCATTCTAATGATTTTCAAAATTCCCCTCCTTTGGAGGGGCGACTAAAATTCGAAGAATTTTTGACGGGGTGGTCACTCAAAAACACAAACAAATGAATGAAATCCTTACCCAAATCAACGGAATCCCCATCCGCAGAAAATTCGTAGAATACCTACCCTATAATCCCCATCTAAAAAAATTATTAAGCGGAAAACGCCAAGCAGGAATTCTAAGCGAAGTTCTTTTCTGGAATCAAGTTCGTGCAAAAACATTTCATAATATAGATTTTGACAGACAAAGAATTATCGGAAATTACATTGTTGATTTTTATGTCAAAACTCTTGGATTAATCATTGAAATCGATGGTTCAAGTCACGACGAAAAACAAGTTTATGATGGGATAAGACAAACTTATTTGGAATCTCTGGGATTGAAAGTCTTTAGAATCAAAGATTTTGATGTGAAGAATAACTTATCGTTGGTAATGAAAGAATTAGAAAATTACATCACTGAAAATTACGGATGTTAAAATTCCCCTCCTTTGGAGGGGTGGATTCGACCAAAGGAAGAAGACGGGGTGGTTCAGCATAATTGTCCACCCCCCGAAATCTGAAATTTACAATTTCGGATTTCTCCACTCCAAAGGAGGGGAATTTTTTCTTATTTCATTACAATATATTTTTCAAATTGAATATCTTTAAAACTTTGAAAATCTAGACTTATTTATGAAAAAAGTTTTTACAAAATATCTGTTTTTCTTATTCCTAACTCCGCTTTTACTATTAATTATATTTTACTTTTTATCAGCAAAAGGAGCCGTAGGAACTTATGGTGTCAATAGAACTATTAATTTTGGAGGAATTGACATTGATGGAATTTTGAGAAACCCAATTTATACCGGTTCTTTTTTCCTTTTTACGTATCCAATATATCTTTTGAGCTATTTTATTATTTTTCTGATTGGAAGATTTACAGATTTTCTATATTCAATAGTTCATTTCATTATAATTATTTTAAACTACATTTTACTTTCTAATAATCCTGAAAATAGAATTCTAATTCCATTCACAATTTTTGGTTTTATGTTTTTCATTTTAAATATCTTTAAAACCACAAAAAAGCCATCAACTATCAACCAACAACTATCAACTAAGTAATGACTTTCCAACAACAAATACAACAAGGAATTCCATCCGAATTACCTCAACCGAAACCATACGAAACCCAAATCAACCACGCTCCAAAACGTAAAGAAATCCTTTCAGAAGAAGAAAAAAAACTTGCTCTTAAAAACGCTTTACGCTACTTTGAACCAAAATTCCACGCAGAGTTGTTGCCAGAATTCAGGGAAGAATTAGAAAAATACGGGAGAATTTATATGTACCGCTTCCGTCCGGATTACGAGATTAAAGCGAGAGACATCGTGGAATATCCCGGAAAATCGGAACAGGCAAAAGCGATTATGCTAATGATTCAGAACAATCTGGATTATGCCGTAGCGCAACATCCGCACGAACTGATTACTTACGGTGGAAACGGTGCGGTGTTCAGCAACTGGGCGCAGTATCTTCTGACGATGAAGTATCTGTCGGAAATGACGGACGAACAAACGTTAACCATGTATTCCGGTCATCCGATGGGTTTGTTTCCTTCACATAAAGATGCGCCGAGAGTTGTAGTAACCAACGGAATGATGATTCCAAATTATTCTAAGCCGGATGATTGGGAGAAATTCAATGCGCTGGGTGTTTCGCAGTACGGACAAATGACCGCGGGAAGTTATATGTACATCGGACCGCAGGGAATTGTGCACGGAACGACGATTACCGTTTTAAATGCTTTCAGAAAAATCAATAAAGAACCAAAAGGCGGATTATTCGTCACTTCAGGTTTGGGCGGAATGTCCGGAGCTCAGCCAAAAGCAGGAAATATTGCGGGTTGTATCACGGTAATTGCAGAAGTGAATCCGAAGATTACAAAGATCCGTCACGAACAGAAATGGGTGAATGAAATCCACGAAAATCTGGATGAATTGGTTTCGAGAGTAAAAAAAGCTCAGGAAAATCAGGAAACGGTTTCTTTGGCTTACCTTGGAAACATCGTCGATATCTGGGAGAAATTTGATGAAGAAAATTTAAGAATCGATATCGGTTCAGACCAGACTTCGCTTCACAATCCTTGGGCGGGCGGTTATTATCCGGTCGGAATATCGTTTGAAGATTCCAATAAAATGATGGCAGAAAACCCTGAATTATTCAAAGAAAAAGTTCAGGAAACTTTGAGAAAACACGCTTCCGCCATCAACAAACATACCGCAAAAAGAACCTATTTCTTCGATTACGGAAATGCCTTTTTACTCGAAGCTTCCAGAGCCGGAGCCGATGTAATGTCAGACAATCCTACGATCGGAAGAGAGTTCAAATATCCATCTTACGTTCAGGATATTATGGGACCGATGTGTTTTGATTATGGTTTCGGACCGTTCCGTTGGGTTTGTACCAGCGGAAAACCTGAAGATTTGCAGAAAACAGATGATATTGCGTGTGCCGTTTTAGAGGAAATGATTAAAACATCGCCGGAGGAAATCCAGCAACAGATGAAAGACAATATCACGTGGATCAAAGGCGCTCAGGAAAACAATCTGGTCGTTGGTTCGCAGGCGAGAATTCTGTACGCTGATGCAGAAGGAAGGATGAAGATCGCTGAAGCCTTCAACAAAGCCATTTCCAACGGAGAAATTGGAGCGGTGGTTTTGGGAAGAGATCATCACGATGTTTCGGGGACGGATTCGCCGTACAGAGAGACTTCCAACATTTATGATGGCTCAAGATTTACGGCAGATATGGCGATTCACAATGTGATTGGCGACAGTTTTCGTGGGGCAACCTGGGTGAGTATTCACAACGGTGGTGGCGTTGGCTGGGGCGAAGTGATCAACGGTGGTTTCGGGATGTTGCTCGATGGTAGCGATGATGCCGACAGAAGATTAAAATCAATGCTTTTCTGGGACGTCAACAACGGAATTTCCCGAAGAAGCTGGGCAAGAAATGAAGGTGCTGTTTTCGCAATTAGAAGAGCAATGCAAATGGAGCCAAATTTGAAGGTAACGTTGCCAAATATTGTGGACGAGAGTTTGTTTTAAAACTTTTAAATATGGAAAAACCTGCTGTGAGGCAGGTTTTTTTGATTATGACAGCACAGATTTATAATCTGTGCCTTATTTTTGCGTTTGCTTATGGATTACAAATCCTCAAGATCGGCTTCAACTACAATTTTCCAAATATTATTTTTGTTATTTTACTGGCATCTTGCAATTCAGATATTAACAAGTCCAAAACTTTAACTTGTTTATCTTTAGCCTCTTTAAAAGATACCGAATCCGACATCGACATATTTAGAAGAGTTTTT
>RCUH01000628.1_pt1 | contig 33485 bp, 22 predicted proteins | sample 2166191 | NCBI WGS metagenome assembly RCUH01 (sample SAMN09932848, study PRJNA488358) | compost metagenome | feature: garden; material: soil; isolation source: compost soil in an enriched community after 214 h of incubation | place: Germany: Experimental Botanical Garden Goettingen | collected...
CCTGTATAGTACAAGGAATTAGCAATAGGAATACTATAAGACTTGCATATAGTATTTTTATATAGTTTTTGTTCATGATATTTATTTTTTAATAACCTTATATGTACTAACATTTTTACCGGAAAAGGCCTTTACCATATAAATCCCTTCGCTTAAATCGTTCATTACTATTATGGTAAAACTTGTATTAAACGATTGCTTTTTCACTAACTGTCCAACAATATTGTATACTTCTATAGTATCTATTGTAGTGTTAGATTCTAGATTTAAGACATCTGATACCGGATTAGGATAAAGAGTAATTTTATCTGCAGCTAAATCAATGATTCCCGCTGTTGTATCTGTAATAAAGGTTTGAGGTCCTACAAGTTCATCATCGCATAATGATTTAATATATACATCGTACTCCTGATTATCATCCAAGTCTGTAAGTGTAACTTCAGGATTAGTATTTACTGTTACAATAATACCTGTACCAGGACTAAATCCTTTTGGCCCATACTCAATTTCCCATGAGGTTGAAGCTCCCAAATCTTCCCACACTACTTCTGCAGTAGTGTCAGTAATTTCCGTTACAACTAAATTTATTGGAGCAATACATTGAGGCATTTCTATAAAAGCAACATCATCAATTAAAATATTGTTATATCCGGAATTACCCCCATTTGTGTTAATAGTAACAGAAAAACGGGCTTCTATAATTTCGGTAGCTCCAAGTGCAGTCAGGTCTATTGTATAGGGAGCCCAATTATTTGTGTAGTTTTCTATTCGGGTTGCTTCCAGCCATTGTGTTCCATTATAAACTTCAACAACCATAGGATTTAAAGTATTATCAATGGTGTTTTTGCTAAACACATAAAATTGAAGCGCAGGATTCTGTAAAGAAGACACATCAACTAATGGTGTAGATAGAGCACCTTTTGATTTGTTATTTAAACCTGATGTATTAAACCATGCATATTGGGTTTCCCCTCCTTCAGTATGATCGCCTGCTGTAGAAGCATCAAATTTTGCATCGGTAGTAAAATTCCAATATGGCACTACGATAAGCTGTAAATCAAGCGGCTCAGGGATAACTGTCCAACAATTCGGCATTTCATAATAATCTACAAATGTTTCTGTATACGGAGCCATAATTGGTACACAACGGGTTTTAAATGTAAAAGGACCTGTAGTTACCTCTGCCCCAATGCTTCCACATACCGATATTACATAAACATCATATGCTGTATTTGCTGTAAGACCGCCAGCAGGATAAGGATTAGTGAAAACTGTTTCCCATTCATTGGTAGGTGTTACTCCCGCTGGTACCACTGCTACTTTCCAGGATGTTGCTGTACCCGGGTTTTCCCAACCTATTTTAGCAGATATATTGGTAATACCGTCTACAAACAAATTAAGAGGTTCCAGACAAAGAGCTTTTTCACGAATAATAAGATTATCCAAATGGAATCTATATGCTATATTATCATCTATAACCCCTTCCTCTGTCATAAAAGCAAAACGCACATTTTCTCCATTAATACCGTCTAAAGAAACTATAGATGTATGAAACCCTGTAGTTAAATTATCCTCTGTAGACCACGTTTTTAAAATATTCCATGTTGTTCCATTTGTGCTATACAACATATAAACTTTATCATCAGTACCCATCGAAATATCACTGGTGGTAATACCGGGATTAATTGCAATAGTTATTTTTGCTTCATATTCTTCTCCAGATAAGTTAAATAGAGGACTTAAAAACCATGATTTATTTGCATTCCCATTAAAAGAAATACTTACCGTTTCTGAAGACCCAACAACGCCAAGACCATTTGGCATTGTTGCTTTCCAATCGCCTGTTCCATATTCCGAGGGTCCACTTGTAATATCTCCTCCTGCTGCTGTTATCCAGCAATCAGGCATTCCTGGTGAATAATAATCATAAAAAGGATAATCAGTTCGTGGAGTAAAAGGTTCTTCGTAATAAGGAGTATAAACAGGACAGTCTGTTCTTAAATAATATGGGCCAGTCCATTCACCTACGGTTCCGTTACCACAATTGGCTCTTATATAAATATTATATGAACTAACAGCTTCAAGTTCGTTTAAAGTGTATGTGTTACCTACCTCTGTAATATTTGCAATACCATCAAAGTTTTCTTGATATTTTCTATAGGCAATATCCCATGTACTTGTATTATTTTCAGAATCCCAGGAAATATTAGCACTTGTATCTGTAATCACATCAGTAATAAAATTAGAGAGTGGTAAACAGGTTGTTTTTTCCCTAAAGGCTACATCATCAACAAGAATATCATTAAAATAGGTTGCATCGCTTTCAGTATTACCAATAACTGTAATTCGTAACTGAGCTACAGTAGTTATATTTAAAGCAGTAAGATCTATACTATAAAACTTCCATCCGTTAGTACTTCCAGTTAATGTAGCTACTGTTTGCCATGTAGAGCCGTTAAAAACCTCTGCCAAAAATTCATTAAAAATCCCATTGTTGTTATTTTCACTATAAACATAAAATTCCACTGCAGGATTATTTAACTCAGAAACATCTACTTTAGGCGATAAGAGTATTGCCTTTTTTCCATTAAAATTATTAGTCCCGTCTACCCATGCATATTGTGTATATCCTTCAAATAAAGTATGGTCTCCCGCCTTCTTGGCTGCATAGTCCCCGCCTGTACTAAACTTCCAGTTAGTATCGCCACTTTGTTGCCAGCAACCCGGTATAGTAGTTGCTCCAAAAGGAACAGTATAGGGAGCTTTGATTGTTTCCGGACAGGAAACGGTAAATATCTTAGGACCATAAAAGGAGCTGTATCCACCTCCCGGGCATTTAGACCGTACATAAGCACTATAGGTTCTGCCTGGAACAACATTTACATCTTTTTGGCTTGTTGTAGCTTCAATCCAATTAGTCGCTACAGGAAGAACTCCATTTGTAACCTGTACTTCCCATGCAGTTTCGGTACCCGCAGCATCCCAATTAAGATTAACAATATTAGATGCTGTTTCGGTAACCACAATATCGGTTGGTGATGTACAAGTTGATAAGTTTTCTACCACAACCCTATCCAACAAAAATTTAAACATCGTAGTACTAAGATTAGGCCACATCGAACCTTCTGCAAGCACAGAAAATATAACATAATACTCTTTGGTTTCTTCTGCTGTAAAAGTTAAGTTTAAAGTTGTATATGGTAAAGTCGTTGTAAAATCAATTTCATGTAAATAATTCTCAATATCGTTTATGTTATTGCTTCCACCTACATATATCCACATTTTTCCACCATTATCATCTATATCAACAACCGAGTAATCAAAGGATATTTGAATGGTTTGTCCCGCTGTTAATGCAATGGGAGGAGTTGATAAATAACCGCCCATAGCTCCAGTACCTACCTGAGTTCCTACCCGCAAGCATTTATCACCATGTGATGCTCCGCCAGATTCCTGTAAGAAATTCCACCAACTACTAAAATCATTTGTCCATCCTGGTGGCATAGGTGTGGGACCTTCGAAACTTTCAGCAATAATCTGTGCCGACATATTTGTGCCTAAAGCACAAACAGCAATTAGCATGCTCACTTTTTTTAAAGCTGCTAAATGTTTAAGTAAAATTTTTTTCATTAGTTAAAATAGTTTAAGTTGTAAATAGTCTTCAATAATTTTTGGTAAGAATTATAATTCAACCAAAGGGTTTGTAAAACAATTCTTAATACAACATTAAAGCAAATAGTACCTTTAATAGAAAATACACGTAGAATATAAGGGACAATACTTAGAAATTAAGGGACAATCCAGCAAAATAAGGGGCTCACAGAGATTTTAATACTATTAAAAACTTACGAAAAATTTAAAAAAAATGTTGTTTTAAACCCAAAAAGCATCTTTACTTTTAAAAATAAAGGTGCTTTTTGGACCTAGAAAATTAATAAAAGAGCTTAAGTTATCTTAAAAATACTCTCGTGCATAGCATCCATATCAACATTCATTTTTTTTGCAATACGTTGCTTCCGCTTTTTACTGGCTTCAACGGTAATATTAAAAATAGAACTTATCTCTTTAGCATCAAGATTCATATACATATAACAAACAAAACGAATATCAGAATCAGTCAACTGTGGATATTTATTTTGAAGTGCTTTTAAAAATTCAGGATTAACCTGTTCAAAGTAAGTAATAAAATCATCCCATTCATCATCTACATTAAGATGCTCTTTTAGAGTCTTAATGTGATTAGAAGCATTACTATTAAGTTTTATTGCCGGAATTTCAATAAGAGAATCCATTATTGCTTCAATAAGCTGACTTCTGCTTGAAAGATATAAAGCGTTGGCACTTAACTTTCTGTTTTTCTCTGCTATACTACCATTAAGGGCTTCCATTTCAAGATCTGCAATACGTTGGTTATTTTCAGAAATTATTTTTTCCTGCCTTTGATGTATTATATTGTTTCTTAGTCCTCTGTAAATAAAAATAAACAGACATAAACACGAAATAATTATAATAATAAATAAATTTCGTTCGGACTCTTGCTTCTCCTGATGATATTTTGTTTCTGCCTGATAATCCTGTATTTCTAATTTAACTTTATTTGCTTCAAAAAGACTTCTGTTTATAGATATCGATAATGAATCCTTAGCCTGCAGAAGTAAATTTTTATATTCAAATGCACTATCATAATCTTTCTTTTCAAAATGAAGATTAGAAAGCATATCATACCAATCTATATTATCTGCTATTGTATGGCTATTTTCCAAACCCTTTTTGGCATAATAGATAGCCTTATCAAATTGTTGTCTCTTACTGTAAATTTTTGAAAGAAGGCTTAATACACATAAATAACATGTTTTTTCGTCTTTAGGATCTAAAGTACTAAAAAGCTCTTCCATCATTTTTTTTGCCTTATCAGTACGTCCCTCAATAAAAAAAGTTTCCGCATAATTTACACGCCATATCAATTTATTTTCTTTGGAAGCATCGATATCTTTAATCGCATCCAGATATATTCGTGCTTGTTTATAAGCCCCAAATTCATTGTAGATCGAAGAAACATTTATACCAGAGAGAAACATATTGTACTGCGATTTAATTTCATTCGCCTCATGGTATATTTTTTCATAGTATTTTAAAGCCGTAGTTTGATCATTTTCCTGCGAATATAAACCTGCAATATTAAATAGTACTGTTAATCCCTTTTCTCTTAACTCCGGGTTTTTATTCGCGATATCTAATGCTTTTAAATAATATTTTAGGGATTCGCCAAAATTTGATAAAATTCCATATATGCTTCCAATATTGAATTTCGCAACGAGATTATGTTCTTGCATATTATTTTTCTCAGCTATAAACTCGGATTGTGTATAGTTTTTCATAGCCTCAGAATAATCTCTGGCTTTAAATGCCTTGTCCCCTAAACCATTAAACCTAAGAAACTCTAAACGAGTCTGAGAAGCCATATCTTGTGCAAACACAGTACATGATTCAATCAACAAAAAAACACCAATGAGAATATTTTTTAATATTGCATTATTCATTGTAAAACATTAAAATAAAATTGTAAATCAGAACACTATAAGAGCTTGTTTATATGTAAAAACGATAGTTACTATTCTATTATACTCCTATTTTTAAAATATAATCATGCATAGCTTCAATTTCTATGTTCATTTTTTTTGCAATACGTTGCTTTCGCTTTTTACTGGCCTCAACAGTAATATTAAAAATAGAACTGATCTCTTTAACATCAAGGTTCATATACATATAACAAATAAAATGAATATCATCTGCGGTTAATTGCGGATGTTTAACTTGAAGTGCTTTTAAAAACTCAGGATTAACCTGTTCAAAATAGGTAATAAAATCATCCCAGTCATCATCTGTCCTTAGGTGTTCTTTAAGGTTTTTAATATGACTGGCGGCATTATAATTAAGTTTTATAGCCGGAATTTTATCGAGGGAATCTATTATTTCTTCAATAAGCACATTTCTGCTAGAAAGGTACAATGCGTTAGCACTTAGCTTTCTGTTTTTTTCTGCAATATTGTTATTAAGTGTTTCCATTTCAAGATCTGCAATGCGTTGATTATTTTCGGAAATTATTTTTTCATGCCTTTGCTTTATTACTCTATTTTTTAACCCTCTATAAATAAAAACGAATAGGGATAAACATAAAATAATTATAATAATGAATAAATTTCGTTCAGCCTTTTGCTTTTCCTGATGATGTTTTGTTTCTGCCTGATAGTCTTGTATTTTTAATCTAACTTTATTAGCCTCAAACAGACTTATGTTTATAGATTCTGATAAAGAGTCCTTAGCCGTTAGAAGTAGGTTTTTGTATTTAAAAGCATTATTGTAGTCCTTATTTTTAAAATAAAGATTAGAGAGCATATCATACCAATCTATATTATCTGCTATTGTATGGCTATTTTCCAGACCCGTTTTTGCATAATATATAGCTTTATTAAATTGTTTCCTCTCTTCATAAATTTTTGAAAGAAGGCTTAATACACATAAATAACATGTTTTTTCATCTTTAGTATCTAAAGTACTAAAAACCTCTTCCATTATTTTTTCTGCCTTATCAACACGACCTTCAATTAAAAATGTTTCCGCATAATTTACATGCCATATCAATTTATTTTCTTTAGAAGCATCTATATCTTTAATCTCATCCAGATATATTCGCGCTTGTTTATAAGCCCCAAATTCATTGGAGATCGAAGAAATATTTAAACCAGAAATAAATATATTATAAGAAGATTTAATTTCTTTCGCCTCCTTGTATATTCTTTTATAATATTTTAAAGCTGTCAAGTAATCCTTTTCCTGCACATATAAACCACCAATATTAAATAGTGCTGTTAATCCTTTTTCTCTTAACTCCGGGTCTTTATTTGCGATATCTAATGCTTTTAAATAATATTTTAAGGACTCACCAAAATTTGATAAACTTCCATATATCTTGGCAATATTGAACTTCGCAACGAGGTTATGTTCTTGCATATTATTTTTTTCTGCAATAAATTCAGCCTTTGTGAAATTTTTCATAGCCTCAGAATAATCCCTGGCCTTAAATGCCTTTTCCCCTAAACTATTAAGCCTAAGAAACTCTAAACGAGCCTTCGAATCCTTACCTTGTGCAAACACAGTGCAAGATCCCATCAGCAAAATAAATATGCTAATAAGAAGAGTTCTAAAAAGTGTACTATTCATTTTACAATACATTAAAATTGAATTATAAAAATTGCTTTTAAACACAATTACCAGCAAATAAACAAATTTTAACTAAAAATTATAATAGAATACAAAATAATTCAAGAAACTAATACTGTACTATTAATCCCGATAAGAATTTTAAGTCCCTTTAATAAAAAGAAAAGCATAAAAAAGATACTTAAAATAGATATAAACAAATATAAAAACCCCAGCTTTCAATTAAGAAGACAAGGCTTTTCACAACTAAAATTCTCTTTGGATCTGTTCCAGGTGTCGTGAAAACCATCTCCGTTAGGGATAAAGAAGTTAGGGTAATGCTTACACCGCTTATCACCAGTTCATCACAAGAGAACTCTCCTGTCTTAACATGCCATACATTTACATCGTGTGGTCCCGGTGTTACATTGGTAAATACATTCGAGCGCAGATAGCTAGCATACGTTGGTACATTTCCGTTTTCATCTCCTATCCCCAGAAGTGGGTTAACCTGTAATAAAAATAAAGAAAGAAGTCATTTTAGCCATGACAAAAATTCATTCTATAAAAAGCCAGTAAACACAGGCTTTTTATCATTTTTTACACACAATATATATTTAGTTTTTCTTACCTTTAAGAACTGATTCTTTTTATTAAATATCATGATCGAAACTCTTAGTCTTGACAAAAAACAATACCCAACCGGATTTAGTGCACACCTAATTAGATCGCAGGATAGTCCGTTTCTAAATAAATCATTTAGAAGCTCTTTTTACCAAATGTTTTGGGTAAAGTCTGGAGAGATGACCCTTAAGCTAGATAATAGTTTAATAGACATTAATAAATTTGAATGTGGGTTTATCAGCATAAACCAAGTATTTAGTATCGAAACAACATCATCTTTTGAAGTATTACTTGTTTGTTTTGAAGAAGATTTTTACTGCCGTAACGATATTGACAGACGTTTTTTAGAATCCTGTGTTTTTTTTAATTCGCAACAGGTATTAAAATATAAATTACACAATTCTTTAAAAAGAGTTATAGAACAACATCATCAATCATTATTACACATCTGCCGACAACCTTTTGATGAGTTAATGTATCACTTTGCTCATAATACTATAGAACGACTTTTATTATTTTCTCAAAAAGAATTATTAGACAGCTCCTATAGCCCTATAGAAATGTTTAAAAAAGCAGATGTTACCATTGCAAATCATTTTAGACAATTGGTAAAAGAAAACCTAAAACAAATGAAACTTGTAAAAGACTATGCCGACAAGCTTAACATATCTGTTAAACGCTTAAATGAAATATGTAATAATATATATGGTAAGTCGCCTAAAAAAATAATTACCGAACAAATTGTTATAGAAAGTAAACGTTTACTGCGCTATAGTGCTATGAGTGTTAAAGAAATTGCTTTTGAACTCATGTTCCTGGAAACCAGTAATTTTATTCGGTTTTTTATAAAAGCAACCGGGATGTCACCTAAAGAATATAGAACACAGTTTGAGGAAAAAAGAGTATACAACATATAAATACAGATTAAAATTTGTAGCAAATATGCCATTGAACGAGTATTCTCCACCTTTTATCGCTTTCAGGCACTTTTTAAGATAGTTTTTTAACTTGATTTTTACTTTTGTTGTGGCCTAGAGATGTTTCACTTAACAGCCGAGTTATGAAAAAGATATATGCAATATTATACAGTTTGATTTTTTACACTTGCATAACCATTGGTTATTCTCAAGGAACTGCAAGTGCAAATTTGAGTGTAGAACTACAAAGCATCCAAAGCATAACGATTAATGAAGCACAAAATAATGTTGCTATAACACTTACAAACGCTTCAGAATATTTAAATGGAAAGTCGGCTTTACAGCCAGATCATATTAAGATAATGAGCAGTTCAAACTATGAGATAAAAGTTTCGGCAGCCACACACTTAACCGGTGATACTTCTACAATAGATATTGGAACAGTAACTGTTACACCTACTCAGGGAAGTGTAGGAGGAGCATCAACAGGAACAATTAATCTTAACCCTGTAGCTTTAGCTATTGGAGAAACAACTTTAGTACGTTCTTCACAAGCCGATGCACAGCGTTCTTTTAATATAAATTATAAGGTATCAGGCGGCCAGGCTTATTTAGATAAACCTCCCGGAACCTATTCAACATTAGTTACCTATACCATACTAATGCCATAACAAGCTATTATAATAAAACTTAGATTATAATTAGCAATCGCACCCGTCGCAAAATGACATCAAAAACTCCGTTTTTGATTGTGATTTCTGTAATCTATGGGTGTACTTTTGCACCGTTAATTTACTATTATAAATAGAGTAATCTAAAACGTTTAGCCCCCTAAATATTTAGAACTTAAAATTCCCCAAAATCTAATGAAAAATTTTCTTAAGATTGCATCATTTGCAATCATTGCATTGTCTGCAAATTCTATTTTTGCACAAACTACAACAACCCTTAATGTAAACCTTGCAAGCGTCTATTCTATTGAGGTTACTAACCCAACGGTTAATATCTTAATGAACACTCCCGCTAACTTTACACAAGGTAACACTTCAGGTCCATTACCAAACCATATTAAAGTAAGTGCTACAGGCGGTTACAAAGTATCTATTCAGGCTTCTAACGATTTAACATCTACTGCTAACGACGTTATTCCAGTATCTACTGTTGTTGTATCTACTACACCTGGTACCTTCTCTGGTGCTGCTGGTAGTATTGACACAGGATCAAACGCAGCTTTCCCTGCAAACGCTCCTGCACTTAGTGCAACTGCTCCGGTTGAACTTATTACTTCGACTACAGGGGATATCCGTGGATTTAATGTTCAGTACACAATTCCTGCATCTAGTGCTCCGGTATACTTAAACAAACCTGCTGCTATTTACAGTACATTGCTTACTTATACTATCGTAGCTAACTAAATCACGATAACTAATAATAAAATGGCACTAACCTTCTATTTATAGGTTAGTGCTATTTTATATATTTGATATTCAGACTTAATCGTCTTCCAGAAGGTTTTTACTTCACAATTAGAAGCATAATTATATTTGACGTCCCCAAAATTCATACGTAATTTATTTCTGTTGCTACTTTTCCCTATAGCCACTATGGCACAAAATATAGGCTCTGCTCAAACGCAGGTAAATATTACTATAGCACAGGTACAAAGCATACAGGTTTCTCAGCCTACGGTTAATATTAATATGACCCAGCCCTCTCATTTTATTTTGGGAAATGCTTCAGGTCTGCAATCTAACCATATAAGAGTGAGTTCAAGTACCGCCTATCAGGTAACAGTAAAAGCAAGTACAGAATACTTTTCCCATAATGGGAACAGTACTACTTTGCGTGTAAATACAATTGCCTTAAAAACCACTATAGGTAACCTCACCAATTCTAATGCTGCATCACCGGCTGGTCTCCAGATAACACCACAAATTATGCTGTCTACATTACCAACTACTCTTATAACATCTCCGGCAGGCGAATGGGGTCGCGGTTTTCATGTTAATTATGTAATCCCCGAAACTAAATCACCTGATTATCTTAACCGTGAAGCAGGTACGTATAGCACTACGGTTATGTATACTTTAATTCCTCAATAAGCGGTATCTTTACTGATATTAAACAATACAAAAATGAAAAATTTTCTGTTGGTTCTGGCTGGATTATTCATGATAAACCAAATACAGGCTCAGGCTGGTATATCTGTATCACCGGGGCGTTTATATTACAAACTAAACACAGGAGCATCCGGCTCTCAATATGTTAGCCTAACAAACCCTACCGATAAAGAACTAGAAGTAGGTGTTTCTTTTAGCGACTGGGAGTATGAAGCATCTGGTAATAATAAAATTGTAGAAGCAAATACACTTCCTACTTCATGTACTGACTGGATACAAATATTACCTTCCTCCTATTTTGTTGTTAAGCCTGGCGAGACCAAACAGATAGAAGTACTTTTTAAAGTTCCTTCTAACATAAATACATCTATACCTGTTCATACCGGTATGATCTTTTTTACCCAACTTAATCCGGGTGCTGCTACCGATCAAAATGGTGCTGCTATACAGGTTACTGTAAGAATGGGTGTGAAAGTATATCATAGCTTTATAAAAGAAAATAAAGTTCTTCTTGATTTTACAGATTTCACCAGCTATAGCGACGAAAATAAAAACAAGATCATCGAGCTAAAAATAGAAAATCAAGGCGATCTATGGGCCGATGGAAAAGTAAAATGGGAACTATTCAATAATAGTACCGGTAAAAAAAGTACGCTAACAGAATCGGAATTCTATACACTACCTAAAGATATTAGGGTATTAAAACAACAATTACCATCTGATCTTGTTAAGGGTAACTATACCATTTCGGCAATTATGACCTATGGTGAAAATGACGTTATAAAAATTGCTGAACTAGAATTTAGTTTATGAAACAAATAGTAACCTTTTTATACTTTTCCCTGTTTACCCTATATGCAGCGAATGCTCAATATACGCTAGGTGCCTATAATGGTGGTCAGCCAATATTTAGTACTTATACAGAAATGGTATCCGGAAAAACGCTAAATAATCAGATATCAATTCCAATAATGTACTATGGTTCAAACATAAACGTAAACGAATGGAAACTTACAGCAAGACTTACACAAGATTACACTAGTGAAGTTAATGGTTCATATACTGTAGGTGCTCAATACAGCTATCTTAAATTTAACAATCAGGAAAATAACAATTCTACAAATGGTATCCTTGTAAATGTTCCAACACAAGCATTTCAGCTTAGTAAATACAATGAAGTTACTCTAATACACAGTAACACAAATTTAAATGGTGCTGTGAACAGGCTTTTCCGTTACAACTTAACCATACAAGGTGGTAACCATTTGTTGGTAAGCCCAAACGGAATGTATAATTCATCCTATGAATTCAAACTCTACAAAATATCCGGAGGTACACAACAATTGATAGGTATTTACACATCACCTTTAGGTGATGCAAGATTTCAGCTTTCTTTTGGAGGAAATTTTGGAAACCAAAGTGTTATGTTACAAAATGGTGCTCAACAATTTAACCTGAATTACAGCAGTCCCAATGATTATGCTACAGAAAAATCAGTCACAATTGCAAATGCATTAAGAGTAAATACTTATAATTCACAACTGGCTGTAGAAGCTTCAGGCGATTTCATTTCATCATCATCGTCGCAAACCATACCGCTTTCTAATTTAAAATTACAGTTAAGTACCAATCAGGCATATCGAGGGTTACAAATTATCTCTCCAGTAACCCTGGCAACAACAACACAACCCATAGCTATACGATCGGATAACTCGCCTCAGGACATTACATATAATGTACGCTTTTTTATTCCTGCGAATAGTCCGGGATTAAATGTATCACCTGGTACGTATAGCACCCGTGTGTATTTTGTAATAATGCCTAATTAACTTCTTCTATAGATGCTGGCTAAATACTATAAAATACTATTATTCCTTACTGTTTTTGTGTCAGGCTTTAGTGCATGGTCACAAAACAATAGTTTTAGTATAGAGTTTACCAGCAGCAAGATCGAAACAAATAGCACAGGGGTTATAGATGCTTATGTGAAAATCGTAAATACTACAGCTTCACCGATAGAAGGAACTTTTGATGCACACAGCAGCCATGAAGATCTTTACCTTTCACAACGAAAATCAAAAACAATTACCTTACCTGCCCTAGATAGTATTTTTATCCCTATAAAAGCTATTGTTGCTGCTACAGCAAAAGCAGGAAATCAAAGTAACTTAGAAGCTGTATTTACCCTTACCGCAACTCAAGAAACCAAGAATGTTTTTTTACCTGTTTTTATAAGTGAAAAAAAACTGGTAAAAGTAATGCTGCTTGAAACAAACCTAATCTACGAAAGAGCCGGTGATAGTCTTTCCATTCCAATTCGAATTTCTAATGAAGGTAATACTTCTCAAAAAGTTACCGTTCTGGCACGGTACCCCGATTTTATAACCCGAAACGCGATTGAAAATACCGATATCAATATCAGGGCGTTTACAGATACTATTGTAGTTTTAAAAAAACTAGTTAATAAAACCATATTAAACCAGGAGGATTTCACTATTAATATTACCGCACTGTACCATAATGGCGACATTATTAATAACGGTACTGTAAGAGCCAGTTCTATACGACAAAACAGAAGATACGTTACGCCATATAATCCCGATTACAATCTTACTTATAACCAAACAAATCAGGTTACGACAAGCATGCAGCATAATAGTGACAATACAAATGCTTACTTTTTATATGCTAATGCTCAAGCTGAGATCAATGAAGGCATACTTCAGGCAAATGTAGATGTGAACTGGTGGGAAAATTCAAATCAGGTTTTTTTAAGAAATACTTGGCTTGGCTATAAAGAAAAGAATTATGGAGCTACGATCGGAAACATTTCAAAGTTTTTAGATCTTAATCTTATTGGTAGAGGTGCCGAAGGTTTTTATAAGCCCAGCGAAACAAATACTATTGAAGCCGGTGCTATTGATAAATCGTTTAACCTGATCGACAATTCTAACTTATCTTTTGGAAAATCGGCCTGGGGTATGTTTACACACAATGGCGGATGGATGCAGAAAAAAGGATATGAAAATACCATCATTTATGATAATGATACTTATTATGGTACAAAAAACTATCTGGCATCATCGCGATTTTCACTATTCACTTCCGAAAATTTTAACCTTAGGGCTGGAGGGTCAATAAGTAATGTTACGTCTGATATTGAATCTGGAAATAAAGCAGGTGGTGCAGGAGAAGTTCAGTTTAATGGTAAACTAAAAAAAATGTTCTACAGCAGTTCTAACTATCTGAGTTCCGGCTATTTTTCCGGAATGAGAAAAGGTGTTTTAAACCTTAATGAACGTATTAATTTACCCGTAGGAAAATTCAATTTTTGGGGGGTATACAATTATCTTTCTGCCAAACCGGAATCGTTTGCAAATCAGTTTACTTCAACACATTTTTCTACAGCACGTTATGACATAGGTGTATCAAGAAGGTTTTCATCATTAATAGTATCGCTATCTCCTTATTATTATACCGAAAGTCGTAAAGAACAATTCATAAGTACCATTTCTCCCGAAGAATACACTATGAAAGCTGCCCGAATGACTTTAGGATTAACCTACTACAATACACCTACAAAGCAAAATGTATCATTATCTTTTGAAGGTGGTTTGTTTTCTGCTAATACAATGGAGAAAAATGAATTTCATTTTAAAACGAATTTCATCTATAGCTGGAAAATACTAAACCTAATAGCCTTCTATCAATACAATAATTTTTACCTGGGAGAAATTATAGCTAACTCACAGTTTGGTGTAAAAGAAAAGTATACCAACCTAACCATCTCCCCTACTTTACAGCAAAAATTCTTTAACGATAAACTTACCATCAATGCCGGAATGGTATACTCAGAGAACAGCCTTATTAGTGAATCACTTCAGTTTAATGGACGTGTAGAATATGATATAACTCGGGATTTTACCATTTTTGCCTATAATTATTATAGTGACTTTTCAACCAGTACTAACTCATTAAATACTATACAAATAGGACTCACAAAACGTTTTAATCCTATAAAGATAGATAGAACCAAAAGCGAGCTTGAAGTTTATATTTACTATGAAACTGATAGTAAAGACAAAACAATTACTAAAAACTTACCTGCTGTAAATCAGCTTGTAATTATTGACGGTAAAGCGTTTAGAACAGATAATAAGGGGATTATAAAATATAGATCGTTACCTCCCGGCACTTATTCTATTAAACCGGTAAACACTAACGAATGGTATGCAAACACAGTAACAACTATAATAAATGCTGATACTAAAATTGCCATTGGTTTAAATAAAACAGCTACCATTAAAGGATCAATATCTTATATTTCAACCGATAAAAGTTTTGATATAACAAAGAAAAAAGGAGGATTACCTATAATTGCAATAGATGATAGTGGTAATGTATTTACAACTAAAACCGATGAAAACGGAAATTTTGTATTGTATGTACCTAAAGGATCATATACAGTTACCCTTGAAAAAGCCGGTATCTCAGAATATGTAGAAATTGAAGATAACAGTCAGGTTATTGACGCCGCACCTAATGATATTAAAGAAGTAAAATTCACTTTAAACATTAAAGAAAAACGAGTAGAAACAAAGAAATTCAGCTCTGGTGGCTTTAAAAATGGGCCATCACCTGCTCCAAAAAAAGACAAGAAAAAATAAACTATAAAGAAGTCTTTACTATTTGATCCATACTTTTATTATCCCCAAGCTTAAAAATCATTCCTTCTCCATAATCAATAGGAATCTTAAAAATACTTTCTAGAGGAATATTTAAAACATATGCCCATAAACACCTGATAACGCCTGCATGTGTAACTAAGGCTATCTTCCCGTACTTTTGGGAACGAAGCTGATCAATAAATAAAGAGACTCTTTCATAAAGTAAATAAAGACTCTCACCTTCTGGAGTTTTTGTAAATACAAAATTATCCATCCATTCATTAAGTAGTTCTGAATCTATACTATCCCAGGTTTTATTCTCCCAACTTCCAAAACTCATCTCCTTTAAACTGTCATGATATTCAATTCCCTCTAAAGAAATATGTTCTGCCAGTAGACTGCAACGTTTTAAAGGACTGCTAAATATCTTATCAAAATCATTTGGTAGTTTATACTTAAGAGTAGCTATATCTTGTAAAAAATTACTATTTAGGGGAACATCAAATTGTCCGTAACAGGTTCCTTTTTCTATGGATACACGAGTATGTCGGATTACATAAATTTCCATAGAACCAAATAAGTTAAAAGAATAGTAATTTCAGAGAATTGTTCAACAGATCCAAGGCAATCGCCGGTATAACCATCAAGCCATTTATTAAAGTAGCGTTGACTAAAAAAATAGATTCCAGTTAGCGGTAGCAAAATAAATATAAACTTATAAGAGAATATACAAAGTAACAAAAGAGGTATTAATCCAAAAATGTATACTCCTAATATCTCTTTATAAGAATAGTCTTTGGCAATAGGTTTAGACTTACTTGTTTCATCTTCTCTTGAATATACTGACGTAAAAGTGATATGTATTGCTGTAAATCGTGCCAAAGCGTGGTAAGTAATAAATAACAGCAGCATCAAATACATATTTACTCTGCTTAACTTTTCAAGCAACTCACTCAAAGCAAAAAACTTTAAGGCAAAAAGAAATATTAAAGCAACCGCTCCATAAGTCCCTAAACGGCTATCCTTCATAATATCGAGTATTTTCGATTTGGTCCATCCGCCACCAAATCCATCGACTGCATCTGCAAGGCCATCTTCATGAAAGGAACCGGTAACCAATACTCCGGCAAGTAACGATAGCAATACCGATATCTCGTTACTGAATAAAAAGCTACTTAAAAAGTATATCAAAAAGGAAATACCTCCTACTATCCATCCAATTAACGGAAAATAACGTGTTGATTTATTTAAAAGATCGGGAGAATAACCAACCCAACCAGGGCATGGTATTCTTGTATAAAACATAAGAGCCGCAAAGAAAATCTTTAATTCTGTTTTCATACTGTACTTTTAGTAGATATTCCTGCACTTTCAAAGCTTGCCATTTCGTTCAGAAATCTTGTTGCGCTCTCAATCAAAGGATATGCAACTGCACATCCTGTTCCTTCACCTAATCTCATTTTAAGGCCAATCAAAGGTTCTGCTTCCAAATACTCAAGCAGGTATCTGTGTCCGTATTCATCTGACAGATGGCAAAAAATAGCATTAAATTTTATTTCCGGGTATAGCTTATAAGCAATTAAAAATGCGGCAGAAGAAATGAAACCATCCACCATGATAATCATATTTTTTCTAAATGCCGAAATCATTGCCCCACATATCTGTGCAATTTCAAAACCACCATAAGTTTGCAGTATTTCAATCGGGTCATTTATTAAACCATGAAAAAGCTGGCATTTCTCCAGAATTTCTATTTTATTAGCAAGCTGGTTATTACTTATCATAGTGCCTTTTCCAGTACAATCTTTAATTGGTAAATTACAAATTGAACTCATAATCATCGTTGCTGATGAAGTATTACCAATTCCCATTTCTCCAAATCCAATAATATTGCAATCAAGATTAAAAATGTCTGTAACAATTCGGTCTGCTACAGAAAAACATTTGTCAAGCTCTTCACGGTTCATCGCTTTTTCAAAACGAAAATTCTTAGTTCCCTTTCGGATTTTAGCATCAATTAAGCCACTCTGTGATTCAAAATTAAAATTTACACCTGCATCAACAACATTAATAGCAATACCGTGTTGTTTTGAAAATACATTTATAGCAGCTCCTCCACTCAAAAAATTCATTACCATTTGGTAAGTAACTTCCTGTGGATAGGCACTAACTCCTTCTTCAACAATACCATGATCTCCTGCAAAAACTACTATTGAAGGATTTTTCAACACAGGAGATAAACTATTTTGAGCCTTTCCAATTTGCAAGGCGATTTTTTCTAATATCCCTAAAGATCCTAATGGTTTTGTTTTCAGATCGATCTTATGCTGTAGCCTTTCTGTCATTATAATTTGTTTAATTTGAAAATATGCTCTTTATTATTACTCGTTTAATAAGCTATAGAAATATCAATTAGATAAGGATTATGACTAAATCGTAAGACCAAGTAATACAGTAAACTCTTATTAGAACGAATAATGCTGTAAAAGGGAAAACTTGGCGAATATAAGTAGAATTTTGCTTTGGAAGAGCGTATATAATTTAAGAAGTGTATAACTAAAATTTAAATCTTATCCTTAGATTCGGCTTATATAATATCTCCAGATAGACAGTTTTTTACTGAATGAATTTAATTAACTCTAGTGTATGCTTTTACCATAAATTGAATTCATTATCAAAAAGACACCGATAACAATCAATCCCCAATAAACAAATCGAAAAAAGGCCGCATCTTTTAATTTATGATTAAGGTACCTACCTAAAAAAATAGCAGGAAAAACAGCTGGCAAAGAAATTATAAAATACTTTATAACTGTTAGAGTAATTAAATTTTGAAAAAAATAAGTGATAGCTCCAATAAAACTTGCGGGTAAAAAATAAGCCTGGAGTGTAGCTCTAAATTGTTTTGCGTTCCATCGCCTCATATTTCCATATACAACAAGTGGTGGGCCATTAACTCCATAAGCACCTCCCAATATACCAGATAAAAAGCCACAAATAAAAAGCCATACTTTATTATCAGATTTTAAGTATATCTTTCCCTTACCGAATATAGCATATAAAGAATATACTATAATTAGAAGACCTAAACCAATTTTAACCCAAAACTCGTTTCCGTATATCAATATACCTACTCCAATTGGAATTCCTAAAAAAGCAAAAATAATAAGCCATTTGGCACTACTAAAATGAATTTGACTATGGTCTTGAATCACCACAACCAAAGCAACTAAAATTGAAATAAGCACAGAAAGAGGAACAGCAACATTTAAAGGAATAAACAATATAAACAAGGGTACAGCAACCAGGGATTCTCCAAAACCAAATGTTGAACGGACTAATGTGGCTATAAAACTAATTGCAAAAATGTAGAGGTAAATACTATCCATAACTACAAATTTAAGCCCTCTAGTGACCATTTAAAAATTATAATCTATAATTTTAAATGTATTTTTAGTGAAAATATCAAACAATGATTTGTGTGAATTACTTCAGTATCATAAACAAAATACTTACTTAAATTTTATCTAAAATACTTTTCAAGTCTACAGCATCCTTAAAAAAATCTTTCCATAAGTCTCCTTTAGCCTTTACCCTATCTGGAATCGTTTTTATATTGTAATCCTTTATACTAAATGAAGAAGTAAGCTCATTCCATTCCAGTGGTGTACTGACTGTAGCACCATCTCTTGGTCGCAAAGAGTAAGCACAAGCCATAGTTTTCCCTTTGCCATTTTGTAAAAAATCCAAGTATATTTTTCCTTTTCTTTTTGCCGGGCTTCTTTCTAAGCTGGTAATATTCGGTAATGCTTTGTTTACAGCCTCACTTATAGCATGCGAAAAATCTCTTGTTTGTTCATAAGTATATTGTGGCTTAATAGGAATAAATATATGAAGTCCTTTTCCTCCCGAGGTTTTTAAATAGCCCCTTATTCCTAAATTATCCAGTATTTCTTTTACTTTTTTTGCAGTTACAATAAGATCTTTAATACTTGCTTCGTTAGGGTCCAGGTCAAAAATAATATAATCCGGATTATTAATGCTGCCTACACGACTACTCCATGGGTTAATTTCAATACAACCCCAGTTAGCCATGTAAATAAGAGTATCCTTATCCTGGCAAAGTAAATACTCAATGGTATCGCCAGTTGATTTTGATTTTATTCTGCGTGTTTTTATCCAGTCCGGAACCATGCCTTCAACATTCTTCTGAAAAAAACCTTCTTTAGTAATACCATCCGGTGTTCTTCGTAACGATTGTGGCCTGTCTATGACATAAGGAAGTATATATTCTGCCATTTGATTATAGTAATCAATTACATGCCCTTTAGTAATACGCTCCTTAGGCCAGAAAACCTTGTCTGGATTAGTAATTTTAATTTTTTCGGAATCAAAATCTTTACTTGTTTTAGATTTTTCATTTTCCATTTTTGTTTCCCTTTTTACTTCTTCTGAATTTTTATCATCCCGTAATGCTATAAATACAGGATGCCTCAGGCTTCCGGTTTCTGTCCACTCTGAATATTTTATCTGAGCTACCAATTCGGGTTTTACCCAATGGACATTTTTCTCCTTTGGTGTAGTTTCAAATGGAGTAGTTTTTCGTTCCAGCTTTTTAAGTTTAGTGAGCATGTCTTTTAATAGCTTGTCATTAAAACCAGTGCCCACTTTCCCAGAATAAATCAATTTATTACCTTCAAAGTAACCTAACAACAATGCACCAAAACCAAGCCTGGATCCCTGCGGATCGGTATATCCGCCAATTACCATTTCCTGTTCTTTGCTAACTTTTATTTTAAGCCAATCTTTAGAGCGTTTGTTTACAAGATAATGGGAAGTCACTTTTTTAGCTATTAATCCTTCTTTAAGATTTTTTTCTGCTTCTTTAAGGGCTTTTATACCTTTACCAATACTATGCTTTGAGTAAATTATAGTATCTGATTTTGGAACAAGTGCTTCTAGAATTTTTTTACGTTGTAATAGTTCTAATCCGGTAAGGTCAAAACCATTAAAATAAAGTATGTCAAATACATAACATTTTAATTTACCCCGATCAGGGTTATCTTCATAATACTGTAGCCACTGAAACTTACTGTTTCCTTTTTCATCTTCAACTACAATTTCACCGTCTAATATCATATCTTCTTTAAAATTGCCAAAAGCTTCAACCAGATCCTTGTATTTAGAGTTAAATGAGATTCCATTACGGGATACCAAATCCACTTTGCCTTTATAAATTTGAATTAGTGCACGATAGCCATCATACTTATTTTCAAATACCCATTCGTCATTATCAAAAACTTCATCAGTAAGTGTTGCCAATTGTGGACGCCATTGGGTTGGGAAGGTTTTTATTTTTTTTGCACCTTCTACATCTTTAACTGTAAAAGACAACGATTCTTCAGTTTTTATTTCTTTCGCTTCAATTTCAGAAGCTTTTCTGCTCTTCGATTTATCTTCTTTATTACTAAACCAAACATCAGATTTTTTATCATTTTCAATTTCATCCAGGGTTCTCCCTGTCAAAACCGAGCGTTGGTCAAATTCTTTTTTAGTAACATACTTATCTTTTCCTTTCATTAAGAGCCATTCCTGATCTTTTCCTTTCATATGTATTAAATGGTAAGAACCTTTCAATTTATTGCCTTGAAGTTCTACCTTGATGTTCCCCTCATTATACATCTTCCTTAATAGCTTTTCGCTTTCTTCAAAATCTTCGCTTCCTTCTGCAAAAAAAGTTCCGGTATCCCAAACCATAACTGTCCCACCTCCATATTGTCCCTTAGGTATAGTACCTTCAAAATCAATATAATCCATCGGGTGGTCTTCAACATGCATCGCTAGTCTTTTTACAGTTATATCAGCTGAAGGCCCTTTGGGTACAGCCCAACTTACCAGGACTCCATCAATCTCAAGTCTAAAATCATAATGAAGCCGAGACGCATCATGTTTCTGTACCACAAAATGAAGTGCTTTGCCCGATTTCTTTACTTTCCCTTTCGGCTCTGCTGTTTTCTTGAAATCTCTTTTCTTATTATATTCAGATAATTTCATAAAAATTAGTTTTTAATAGCTGCAAGACTCGCTTTAAGTTGCTCAAGTAAATCGTCTTTTGCATTTGTTTTCTTATCAGTTCTTTTAGCAACTGGCTCTTTAGCATTTGGTTTTGCTGTTGCTTTTTTCTTAATCATTTTTATGAGCTCTGCTTTGTAAGTATCCTTATATTTAGAAGGATCAAAAGTATCTGTAAGCTGATCGATAATTGAAAGTGCCATATCAAGTTCCTTTTTGGTGATCTTAATATCCGATGGTAAATTTATTTCCTCAGGGTCACGCAGTTCATCATTAAAACGTATCTGTATCAATAAAATAACATCATCTTCTACTTTAAGAATTCCCATATGTTCTGTAGTTCGCATAACAAATTTGCAAAGTCCAACTTTTTCAGATTTCCTTAAAGCTTCCCTAAGAAGGGCATATACCTTTTTAGCTTCTTTAGCTGGCTCGACTAAATAGGGCTTTTCAAGATATTTAGATGGGATTTCTTCTTCCTTGATAAATTCAAAAATATCAACAGTTTGGGTTTTCTCAGGCGCAGCCTTAGCAAAATCGCTTTTATCTAAAATAACATAGTCACCATTTTCTTTACGGTACCCTTTAGCAATATCATCCCAGGGCACTTCTTTACCATCTTTTTTACATACCCGTACATATTGAATAGCACATTTATCTTTTTTACGTATCATATCCAGTTCAAGGCGATGTTGGGTTGTTCCGCTATATAAACGTACAGGGATATTTACCAACCCAAAACTTATACTTCCTTTCCAAATAGCTTTCATATCTCTTCATTTTATCTGGTCAAAAAAAACTATAATTCGTTATTGAATAATAGGTTAAGTATGAATTTACGAAGAATTAAATCCATCTTTAGGAACTTTAATATTCCTTTCACAAAAGAATTCCTTAATTATGAACTATAAAAAAAGTAGAGAGAACTATAAACAAAAAGAGTTCGTATAATACGAACTCTTTTTGTTTAGGCAATTTGCCAATATTTACATTTGTTTTATCAGATATAAATAAACCGGTAAGTGATCGCTATAACCTATTTCTCCATTCCAGTTCCTGTTAGGATATCCCTTGTATTGTCCGGATGCTTGAAACAAATATGGTTTTTTAAATACGTTTGCTTTCCAGAAACGGAAAGAAGTATAATCTTTCCTTATTAATGGCTCTGTAATGATCATTTGATCGAACAGATCCCATGCATCCCTATAAGCAAGTGTACCAATACCTTTTTTCGACATTTCTTCCATTGGATTAAACATTCCAAAAGGCTTAACATCTTCTTTACGGGCTTTGGCACCTAATACCTTCTTAATACTTTTGTTATATGGACCATCGTTTAAGTCGCCCATAGTAATTACTTTGGCATCCGGATTAATCTTATAAAGTGAATCGATTATCTTCATATTTAAAGCTGCTGCGGCTTCACGAAATGGGCTACTTGCTGCTTCTCCTCCCCTACGTGACGGCCAGTGATTCACAATAAAATGTACTTCTTCACCATCGAGCAAACCCGTCATAAGTATTTGGTCTCTTGTATAAATCCTTCCCGAATCTATATCAAATTCTGTTTTATCATCTTTATCAGCCAATTCAACTTTTTCTTTGCTTTCAGGCTTGGCAAAATCATCATAAATTAGCAGAGGTACATTTATATAACTGGTAGGCTTAAAATATTTTTTTTGATATAAAAAACCGGTATCTATACCTCTTCTGTCCGGCGAATCAAAATGCACAATTCCGTAATCCTTATCTAGTAATTGAGGATCTTTAACCAATGCTTCAAGAACTCTTCTGTTCTCTACTTCTGCTAAACCAATTACAGTAGGTGAATTTGGATTTTCATCAGTGCCAATTAATGAAATCACTTTTGCAAGATTACTTACCTTCTTTTTAAAGTTTTTTGGTGTGTACACCCACTCATCATCCCTGGTCTTTGGATCATTAATAGTATCGTAGAAATTTTCCACGTTGTAAAAGGCAATTGTGTGCACCTTAAATTGTTTTTCCTGCGCTGATAACTGTAAAATTGCGGCAATTAAGAAAGATAAGGTTAATAAATTTTTAATCATTTTGAGTGTATATTAAGTAAAGATCAAGTTTAGTTTAAACTCTGCGTCAAAAGTAAATAGGATTATCAAAACATCTAATTTTGCTCGCGTTAAGAAATTTTTAACTTAATGATTACAGGATTAACTTTAACAAAATCTATGAAAAAATTACTCTTTGGCCTTTTACTGTTTGCGCAGGTATTTATCTGTTGGGCTCAGCAAACTACAGTAATAAAAGGTACCGTTATTGACTCAAAATCGCAACGTCCGTTACAAGATGTCGTTGCTACACTTCAAAGTGTAAATCTCCCGGTTACAACAAATTCTGAAGGCCTTTTTGTTTTTGAAAATGTTTCCGAAGGTAAACAGACCATAACCATTAGCACTACAGGCTACACACCAAAAACACTTACTGTTGAGCTAAAAAAAGGACAACAACTGGATTTAGGAACAATTGCTATACAAGAAGATATAACTTCCGAACAACAGCTAAGCCTTATCACTCTAACAGAAAATGACCTTGGAGATGATAATAGCGGATCTGAAAACACAGCAGGTTTATTACAGGCATCGAGGGATGCATTTCAGCAAACAGCTGCATTTAACTGGGGACAGGCACGTTTTAGGATAAGAGGTTTGGATAATGAATATGGAGTTACCATGATAAATGGTATCGTGATGAATAAACTTTATGACGGAAGGCCACAATGGGGTAACTGGGGTGGACTTAATGATGCAACTAGAAATCAAGAATTTACAATGGGTTCTGGTACATCCGACTATACATTCGGTAGTATTTTGGGAACACAGGAAATAAACACCAGAGCATCCATTTTCAGACCGGGTACAAGAGTTTCTTTTTCTGGAACTAATACAAACTATAATTGGAGAACAATGGCTACACATGCATCTGGCATGGATAAAGATGGTTTTGCTTATGTTATATCTGCTTCTAGAAGATGGGCTAATGAAGGATACTTTGAAGGTACAGATTATGGAGCAAATTCATTTTTCGCCAGTGTAGAAAAACGTTTTGGTGATAAACATAGTCTTAACTTTACAAGTATATATGCACAAAACAGTCGTGGTAAAAACTCTCCAAATACTAAAGAAGTTACCGATTTGGTTGGTGAAAAATACAATTCTTACTGGGGTTACCAAAATGGTAAAAAAAGAAATTCCAGAGATAAAGATGTAGAAGAACCTATTTTTATGTTAAGCCACTATTGGACACTTAATGAACGCACTACATTAAACACAAATGTTTCTTATCAGTTTGGACAAATCGGTAATAGTCGTTTAGATTATCAAAATGTAGATAACCCCGATCCTACCTATTACAGAAATCTTCCGAGTTATTATACCTCTCAATATGATCCTGCACGAAATTCTTCTGATTTACAACCCGGAGGACTTGGCGGAGAATATATTGGTGATACCGAACTAAATAAAGGGCTTGCCGCAGAAACAAAAGATGCTTTCCTTACAAACAGACAAATAGACTGGGACGGAATGTACAGAGCAAATACAAATGCTATAACAAATGCTGATAATGTTGAAATAGGCAGAACTCCCGGAGTTAGCAGATATATTTTATATGAAGACAGAACCGATGATAAAACATGGACTGCAAACACTATTTTAAATTCACAATTATCTGATAATATTGTATTGAATGCAGGAGCTACTTTTAGAAAATTAAAGTCGCATAACTTTCAAAATCTTCTCGATCTTTTAGGAGGTGCATACTATAATGATATTGATCCTTTTTATAAAGGTAGCCAAGGCGAAGCAGATTTAAACAATCCTAACAGACAGGTAGGTGTTGGTGATACTTTTGGATATAACTATAATTTAATGGCCGATTATTATGATGGTTTTGTACAAGCTAAATTTTCATACAATAAAGTAGATTTTTATGCCGCTGCAAATTATTCAAGATCTGATTATCAAAGAGAAGGTTTATACAAAAACGGTATTTATGCAAATAATTCTTTTGGTAAAAGTGAAAAGATTGATTTTAATAATTATGGAGCAAAAGGAGGTTTAACTTATAAACTAACAGGAAGGCATCTTTTATCTGTTAATGGTGTTTACATGACAAAAGCTCCTACACTTAGAAATACTTTTCCTAATGCAAGGCTAAATAATACTATTGTTAATGGTATTGACAGTGAAAATATTGCCAGTGTTGATGCCAGCTATATTATTAGAGCTCCTAAATTAAAAACAAGACTTACAGGTTTTTATTCTAAAATTGATAATGCCACAGAAACGTCATTCTTTTTTGCCGAAGGTGTAACCGAAGGTTCAGGATCTGATGCAAATGCATTTATTGCAGAAACAGTAACTGATATTTCAAAAAAACAAATGGGCCTGGAATTAGGTATTGAGTACCAGTTCACTCCTACCATTAAAATAACAGCAACAGCAGCATATGGCCAGTATACATATGATAATAATCCTAATGTTACTGTTAACAATGATGCTTTTGCAGAATTGGCAGGAGAGGTTAATGTACAACCTGTTCCAGGAAAAAGTGCTATTACCGATTTTGGGAAAGCAACTTTAAAAGATTATAAACTGCCGGGAATGCCACAACAAGCATATTCTATCGGTATTGAATACAGAGATCCACATTACTGGTGGATTGGAGCCAATGCTAACTTTTTAGCAAGCAATTATATTGATGTTTCTGCTTTATTAAGAACAGATAATTTTCTTAAAAACCCCGCTACAGGTTACCAATTTAGCGAAGCTTCTGAGGAACGCGCACGTGAATTACTTAAACAGGAAAAATTTGATGACTTTTTCCTATTCAACTTAAACGGTGGAAAATCGTGGAAAATAGGTAATAGTACATTAGGTTTCTTTGCCAGCGTAAACAATCTGTTTGACGTTAGTTATAAAACAGGTGGTTTTGAACAAGGACGTAATGCAAATTACAGACAATTAAACCAGGACGTTTCCAGCGGAACACCTTCTTTTGGTCCAAAATACTTTTATGGCTATGGAAGAACATTTTTTGTAAATCTTTATATCAATCTTTAAAAAATACACATACAATTACTATGAAAACAATATTTAAAAAATCAGTAATCGCAATAGTACTAACAGCAGGATTATTAACCAGCTGTATAAACGATGATGATTATAGCGTACCAAATCTTGATTGTGCCGAAACTGTTTACACGAAAACAATGGAACCTTCAGACATTACTGCTTCTACCGTTGTTAAGCTATATGATGGGGCTCCTAACAGTGTCATAGAAGCTTATGTAGTATCCAGTGATGTTGCCGGTAACTTTTTCAAAACTATATCATTACAAACTCTAGATGGTTCTTTTGGTTTTAGTATTCCTGCAGATATTACAACTGTATTTGAGGCATTTGAGCCAGGCAGAAAAGTATTAATAGAATTGAGCAATAGCAATAAGGATAGTGTTTATGTGGATATTAAACATAGCTCATTAAGAATAGGAGAATTATTTAACGCTAATACTCCAAAACCTGAAGTAGGTAGACTTTCTGTTGAAAAATTTAAAAAAATTGTACATCGTTCATGTATTAAAGTAAGTGAAGAAGATTTAGTACAGAAAGTTACTATAGCTGAAGCTATGACTGATGCAAGAATCAATACATTGATCGAATTACAAAATGTACAATTTAATTCTATAGCTGTTGGAAAAACATATTATGATGAAAATAATCAGATTGGTGGCGCTACGAATCATTATCTTGTAGATAATACCGGCAATGGCATAATCTTCAGAACAAGTAGCTTTGCAAACTATTCAAGTAAGATTGTACCGGATGGTTCAGGTACTGTAAGAGGTGTTTTAACTAAATTTAATTCTGAATACCAATTCATCATAAGATCTGAAGACGATATTAAGTTAACAAATCCTAGAGTCGGAGAATAAAAAATAGAATATTGACTCACCTTAAAATAGGTAGATTGTTTAAAATCCCGATTACATAATGTAATCGGGATTTTAATTTCAAACGCCAGAAATTCAATAAAATGATAAAGCCTTTTAGAATCCCTTTAATTTTCTCTGATACCAAAATCTACAATTTCTCCATTCTGCAACATTTCTAATTTCATTCTGCCATCATCAGTTTTAGTAAATTTCAGAACCGCATCAGCACTACCCTGTCTTATTCCTTTAAATTGGTCTTTTGAATAAGGGAAAAACCGCATATCCCATATATCTTTTGCAGTATTGTAAATCAAATGTTGTTCCTTATAAGTTATAATATGCTGTACTCCACTTTCGCCAATATATGTACCTGTAAATTGTGTAATATCGCTTTGTGGTAAGGTTATTTTTTTAGGATATTCAATTGTTAGTGGTATACCTTCTAATATTTGAAAAATAGTATTAAACGGGTTAACACCATAATTGAAGTTTTCTAATATAATTATAGTTCGGTCCCTGATTACATCATGATAAACGAAAGTAGTATATCCATCCCAACTACCAGTATGCCCAAAAGTAAATTTATTTTCCCCTTTTCTTATATCCAACCCAAAACCATATTTAACATCTTTTCCTTCTAATGTCTTACTAATTTCAGTCATTTCATCAAATTCTTTTTGAGTAAACAGGGTATTGTTTTTTAGAGCCAGAATCCATTTGTAAACATCATCAACATTTGAGTGTACTTTTGATGTTCCAATAATTCCATCAAAGTAATAAATTTCTGTTTTTTCCGACTCACTATCTACTATAGTCGTTTTTGTAAATGAATCAGTTTTCCAAATATAACCAATAGCAAGGTTATCTATTTTCATTGGATTTTTCCACCTACAATATACAAAAGTACGATCCATATTTAAAGGCTTAAAAATTTTATCTGAAAGAAAATCTGCATATTTTTTACCCGAAGCCCTTTCTATAATTGTTGCTAACAATACAAAATTGGTATTGCTATACCTATGTCTGCTTTTGGGCTTAAATTGTAAAGTATCTTTATTTGTCACATATATTTTAATAAGATCGTCATTACTCGCTATTTTATTATGATCCCATTTATCAGGCATATATCCAAGAAAATCAGGTATACCACTTGTATGTCTTAGTAAATCATAAATCGTAACATCATCCCAAAAACTTAACTCCGGTAGGTACTTTGATATCTTATCATTATAGTTTAGTTTCCCTTCTCTTTTTAAGAGTACAATTGCTGCAGCAGTGAATTGTTTGGAACATGAAGCAAGTTCAAATAAAGTGTTTTCATTAATAAGTTGTTGGGTGTTTTCATTACTAACACCATAGCCCTTTTTTAAAACTATATTTCCTTTTTCTGCAATAAGCACTTCTCCATTAAATTGATTTTGCTGATACAGTACAGTAAAAAGGCTATCTAGTTGATAAGGCTTTTTTGTTTGCGCAAAACAAAAATTTGTAATAAAAATTAATGTGATAAATAATTTCACTTGTTTCATGATGATTTTGATTATTATTCTAGTTGATTGAATTAAACTTTTATAATATCAAACATATAACTATTTAAATAGTTATACAACTATATTTGTAGTTTTATACCTAAAAATATAGTTTAAAAACAAATAGCTCTAGTTATCAAACAATAGTCACATTAAAAACCTTACTAGTTAAGTGTAACAACATCTAACAATATCATTACAAAAATAAAAAAGAGGTCGCTACCAACGACCTCTTTACCAACTACCAAAAAGAACCTAAAACTATTACAACTCAGTTATAATAAATTCACTTCTCCTGTTTTGCTGATGTTCTTCTTCGGTACATTTTACCCCGTCAGCACATCTGTTAACAAGCCTGGTTTCTCCATACCCCCTTCCGGTAAGTCGGGTGGCATCAATACCCTTTTTAATTATGTATTCCATTACAGATTTTGCTCTGTTGTTCGATAAAGTCATATTATACTTATCTGAAGCACGACAGTCTGTATGTGTGCGTACATCTATTTTAGCAGTAGGGTACTCTTTCATGAACTTAATAATTTTATCAAGTTCAATAGCAGCATCCGGTCGTATATTATATTTTGCAAGGTCAAAATATATTTGCTCAATTTTAAACTCTTTTGCAAGATCGGTACCTACTTTAATAGTACTTTCATGTTTCGTCTGTGCTATTGGCAGTTCAGTTTCTCCAGACTCTTTAGGAATTATTACCTGAGCTTCTTTAGGTAGGTAATCCTTCTTTTCTGATTTTACAGTGTATGATTTTCCGCATTCAACTTCAAATGAATATTTACCATCTGCACCAGTTGTAACAGTTTTTAGCAGTCCATTTGTTCCGGAAATCGATACCACTGCCTCGGATAGTACTTCCCCTGTTTTCTCATTAGTTATAACTCCGGTAAGCAGTTGTTTACAATCAAACTCGATTTTTTTGATCTCTCTAAATCCATATATATCGTCATACCCCAAACCTTCGCCTCTGTTAGAAGAGAAAAATCCTGTTTTAGACTCATTATTTATGATCAATGCAAAATCATCATTTCTGCTATTAATAGGTTCGCCTACATTATATGCTTTTTCGAAATTTCCCTTCTCTAATTTAGAAATATAAATATCAAGACCTCCTAAGCCAGGATGACCATCTGAAGCAAAGTACAACTGATTATCTGCATCAATAAACGGAAATGTTTCTTTACCTTGTGTATTAATACCAGTTCCCAAGTTTACAGGAATTCCAAAGCTGCCATCATCGTTAATTGCCACTTTAAAAATATCAGCCTGACCATAACTACCTGGCATATCTGAAGCAAAATATAATGTCTTCTCGTCCGGGCTTAAAGCAGGATGGGCAACGCTATAATTATTATCGTTAAATGGTAATTCAGTGATATCAGTCCATTTATCATCTTTTAAAACAGCCTTATATACCTTTAATAATACCTGTCCGGTACCATCTTTTCGTATTTTTCCATCAGTATAATTGTTACGGGTAAAATACATCGTATTTCCGTCTTTGGTAAACACTGGTGTTGACTCATGCATTTTTGTTTCAATTCTGTTAGAAAACCTTTTAGGTTTGCTTAAAGTTCCATCACTATTTAATGTAGCTGCATAAAGCTCGGTAAACGAATGATTAGTCCAGCCATCTACCCTTCTTAATATCCCGGTAGTATCCCTTGAAGTAGCAAATACGATCTTATCTCCCCAATATCCAGTTCCGTAATCCGAATATGCAGAGTTTATACTTGTTTTATTAACTTCATATCTCCCAGAGTTTTTACTTATTGCAGAAAGGTAATTTTTATTGGTATCATATAATTTCGCCCTAAGGTCTGTATTGCTTTTTTGAGAGAATTTATCAAGCATAGCATTAGCTTCATCGTAGTTCCCTGTAGATTTAAGAGCCTGTGCATAACGATAGTAATACTCAGGTGTAACCTCCTCGTTCATGGTAAAAAGTTCTCCATACCATTTGGCCGATTTTTCCAATTCTCCATTATAGTAATAGGCATCACCTAACTTTTCGAACAATTCAGCAGACTTATACCCTCTTGCTACAATTTGCTTATATTCATTTATGGCATCTACGTAAGCAAATTCATTAAACAGTTTTCCTGCTTTTGCCATCTGTTTCTCCTGTCCTAAAAGTAACAAAGGACATAGGAACAGAAATGCAGCTACTTGTAATATATTTATTTTCTTCATAATACCTTTTTTAAAAGAATCTCGGATTGAGTGTTTTAGTTGTTTTCTTAAACAGATCAAAACGCAAGAAGATCTCGTGAGAACCTGAATTGTAATCCTGTAGTTTTGTAGTTTCCATATCATACGCATACCCCGCAAAAAAGCCTTTGGTAATCTGGAATCCTAAAAGTGCACTTACAGATGCATCCCATCGGTAAGCAGCGCCAAATGTAAATACCTGATTATAAAGGAAATTTGCAGAAACATCTACCTGAAGCGGGGAACCACTCACCGTTTTAACCATAGCTGCCGGCTTAAACTGCCAATCATAATTTAAGTTAAACACATGACCTCCAATTAGGTAAAAGTGTAATCTTTCTTTAACTACAGCCAGTTCATTATGCTCATAGTTTTCGGTTTCAATAAAGCTTGGTACCGATAAACCTATGTATGATTTATCCGAATACAGATAAGCTCCGGCACCTATATTTGGTGAAAATTTGTTCTGAATATTATTTTGGAACATATAATCATCAGGTAAACGGATGTGAAGCTTGTTGTAATCTACATTCATCAAATTAGCTTTACCTTTTATACCCAATGCAAGCTTCCAGTTCTCTGAAGTTTGAAACGAGTACGAAAAATCTATAGCTAATGAGCTATTATCCATTGGTCCTATCCTGTCGTTTATAACAGATACACCTAAACCTACATTTTTACCTACCGGAGCATGTATAGATACAGTTGCCGTTTCCGGAGCACCATCTAAACCTACCCATTGTGTACGGTAAAGGCCAAATATACTGGTTACCCCGCGTGACCCTGCGTACGCAGGGTTCACGTTGATGGTATTATACATATATTGCGTGTATTGCGGATCCTGCTGGCCAAACGATTGTAATCCTACAAGCAATGAAATGATCAATATTAATTTTGTCTTCATTTGTCTTTTTTTTATCGGGTGATATATAGGTACCCATCTTTTTTATGTGTTGAACCATCGGGCTTTTTGTATTGAATCATATAGAAATATGTTCCTGCCGGCAATGTGCTTGAGCCGCTTACAGTAGTTCTTCCTGTAGAATATCCTTTAAAGGATTTTTCATTATTATTGTATCCTTTAACATCATAAACAAGTACCCCCCAACGGTTGTAAATGTGTACTTCATTATCAGGGTAACATTCAATACCACCTATATAAAACTCATCGTTTTCACCATTTCCGTCTGCTGATATTGCATTAAATATTTCTATAATGCATCCGCTTAGTTCGGTAATGGTCGGATCGTTTCCAAATACATCATTATCATCTGAAAGTACTGTCGTACTTACACCTCCCGATGTTCTGCCTGTCGCACTTGCCTGATTAGAAACTATCCCGGCATTTATATCTGCCTGAGTAATCTTATAAATAGCTGTATACGTAGTAGTATCTGTTTTTCCAGGTTCAAGAACTGCAATTGGTCCGCCTGACAATACAACTCCTGGTAATTCGTCTTTCACAACTATATTGTGTAATGCAACGTTACCCGTATTTGTTACCGTAAAGCTGTAAGTAATTGTTTCACCAGCTTGGGCTCTTCCATCATTGTTGTCATCATTAAATTCTGCAACTTTTACAAGTGCCATTCCTGGTTTTTGTGTCAATGATATTACTGTACATTTCGGGCATTCAGGATCAAATAACGGATCATTTTCTGTCATAGGTGTTGGATCTTTAGACTCAACATTCACAAGGTTTCCATTAGTATCTATACCATCAGCTATAGCCAGGTTATATACTGCTCCTTTTTCAACATCTGCCTGTGTTAAAACATATACTGCGCTGAATGTTGCTGTATCTATAGCACCCGGAGCCAAAGAATCTATTGGGCCACCGTTTACCTCTACCAATGGATCTTCAATAATAATGTCTGTTATCGTTGTATTTCCTGTGTTTTCCACACTAAAACTAAATACAATACTATCTCCTATATTTACTATACCATCTCCATTAGTATCCTGATAAGTCGCATCCTTAAGCAATTCCATTTCTGGTTTCTGCGTCATTGTTGTAGTTGTACAATCTGCACAATCAGGATTATGGCCAGGCTCTCCCGGTTGGGTTGGATCTGTTGGGTCGGATGACTCATCTGTCACATTTCCGCCTTTAGGGTCTTTTCCTTCTACAGAAGCTATGTTGTATACAAAGCCTGCATTAA
>RCUH01000634.1_pt1 | contig 33282 bp, 33 predicted proteins | sample 2166191 | NCBI WGS metagenome assembly RCUH01 (sample SAMN09932848, study PRJNA488358) | compost metagenome | feature: garden; material: soil; isolation source: compost soil in an enriched community after 214 h of incubation | place: Germany: Experimental Botanical Garden Goettingen | collected...
CGTGGAAAACCTGCGCAGCCTGGGCGTGCAGGTGGAGTGGACCAGCGAGGAGTGAAGCGGTCGTGATCGTCTCCGTCTCGAACAAGGCCAAGTGGCTGCTGATGCAGCTCGGGCAGCTGGTGCTGATGGTCGGCCTGACCTCGCTGGTGTTCAACTACGCCTACCGCTTTCTGGTCGACCGCACGATCAACACGCCGCTGTTCTATGCGGTGACGCTGCTGCTGGCGCTCGTGGTCATCGTCGCGGTGCGGCGCGACTACCTGTTCGTGTCGCGCTACGAGTTCACGCCCGAGGCCATCGTCGTGCGCACGGCACTCGGTGCCTCCAAGCGCTTCGAGACGCAAGATTTCAAGTTCGTGCCCAGCCTGCACAAGACGATCAACCTGCCCGAGCCGAAGGCCTCGCTGTCCTTCGATGTGCAGAACCGCCAGACGGGCCGCCGCGCCCGCAACTACACCTGGACCGGCTTTGCGGTGGAAGACTTCCGCGCGGTGTGCCGCCTGTACGGCTACCAGGACGACACCGATTTCAAGCTGAAGGACTTCGGCAAGGCGCGCTGAGCCGGCGGGCGGCTGCGCCCGCGATGACCCCGCAGCCACAGCGCCCACCGGCTTCGCCGGAGAATGCCGTCATTCGACACACGGACACAGGAGCGCACCCCGAATGACGACGTTGCAACAGATCCTCGGCACCGAACTTCCATTGATCCAGGCGCCGATGGCCGGCGCGCAGGCCAGCGCGATGGCGATCGCGGTGTGCAACGAAGGCGCGCTGGGGTCGCTGCCGTGCGCGATGCTCGGCCCCGACGCGATGCGCAGCGAACTCGCGGCGATCCGCGCGGGCACCGACAAGCCCTTCAACGTCAATTTCTTCGCCCACACCCCGCCCACGCCGGACGAGGCACGCGAGGCCGCCTGGCGCGCCGCGCTGGGGCCGTACTACGCCGAGTTCGGCATCGACCCCGCGGGCATCCCGACCGGCCCCGGGCGCAACCCCTTCAGCGCCGAGGTGGCCGACCTGCTGGCCGAGTTCAAGCCGCCGGTGGTGAGCTTCCATTTCGGGCTGCCGCCCGAGCCGCTGCTGGCCAAGGTGCGCGGCTGGGGCGCGAAGGTGCTGGTTTCGGCCACCACCGTCGACGAAGCGCTGTGGCTCGAGGCGAAGGGCGTCGACGCGGTCATCGCGCAGGGGCTGGAGGCCGGCGGGCACCGCGGCCATTTCCTGTCGCACGACCTGACGAAGCAGCTCGGCACCTTCGCGCTGCTGCCGCAATTGGTGCGCGCATTGAAGGTGCCGGTGATCGCGGCCGGCGGCATCGCGGATGCCGACGGCGTGGCCGCGGCCATGGCGCTGGGCGCGGCCGGCGTGCAGGTCGGCACGGCCTACCTGCTGACGCCCGAGGCCATGACCAGCGCGCTGCACCGCGCGGCGCTGAAGAGCGAGGCCGCGCGCCACACGGCGCTCACCAACCTGTTCACCGGCCGACCCGCGCGCGGCATCGTCAACCGCGTGATGCGCGAGCTGGGCCCCATCGGCCCGGCGCCGGAATTTCCGCTCGCCACCTCGGGCATCGCGCCGCTGCGCGCCAAGGCCGAGGCGCAGGGCAGCGGCGATTTTTCTCCGCTGTGGTCGGGGCAGAACGCCACCGGCTGCCGCGAGGTGTCCTCGGCCGAGGTCACGCGGGCGCTGGCCAAGGGCTTTCGCTGAGCCGCGCCATTCGTCCGTCATTTTTTCGAAACCCTTCCGACCCATGACATCGCTCCATCTGCCCCTGCAGTTCCTGCACCACCCCGCACCCTCGGGCGGCCCTGAACCCTGGCTGCTCGTGCTGATGCACGGCGTGGGCAGCAACGAGCAGGACCTGTTCGGCCTGGCGCGCATGATGCCGCCGCAGTTCCACGTGCTGAGCCTGCGCGCGCCGTATGTGCTGTCGCCCGGTTCCTACGCGTGGTTCGAGTTCCAGGTGCTGGCCGACGGCGGGCGCCGCATCGACGAAGAACAGGAGCGCGAAAGCCGCTTCCTCATCGGCGAGATGGTCACGTCGGCGTCGCAGCAGCTGGGCATTCCGCCCGAGCGCGTGGTGGTCGGCGGCTTCAGCCAGGGCGGGATCATGTCGCTGTCGCTGCTGCTCACGCAGCCCGAGAAGCTGCGCGCCGCGCTGGTGTGGCACAGCCGGCTGCTGCCCGAGGTGGTGCCGCACATCGCGCCGCCCGAGGCCTTCGCGGGCAAGGCGCTGTGGGTGAGCCACGGCAGCGCCGACAACGTGATTCCGCCGAGCGCCGCGCAGGCCACGCGCGAGCTGGCGCGCGGGCTGCCGCTGGCGCTGTCGGGCTCGGACTTCCCGGGCGCGCACGAGATCCGCCCGGCCGAGCTGCAGGGCACGCTGGCGTGGCTGCAGGCGCTCAGCGCGCCAACAGCCGCGCTGTGACCATCGCTTCCATCTCGGCAACCCACGCATCGCCCGCCGCGTCGTCGGGCTGCACCAGCAGCCGGTAGCGGCGACCGCCCCAGGCCGCGGTCAGCAGCGCCTGCACGGTGGCGGGCGAGGGCGGCGGCTGCAGGTCGCGGCAGGCGGCGAAGGCCTGCGTCCAGCGCGCGAGCAGCTCGTCGTACACGCGCCGGTGGTGCTTGGGCTCGGCCACGCGGTGCTCGAGCATCAGCATCTCGTGGTCGAAGGCGGGCAAGCCGTCGATGCGCGTGTCGCAGGTGAGGCGCACGAGGCGTGTGACGCGTTCGCGCCAGTCGATGCCTGAAGGCGCGATCACGTCTTGGTCGAGCCGCGCCAGCAGCGCCTCGACGCAGTGGCGCACATAGCCCGAGAGCAGGGCTTCCTTGTCGGGAAAGTAGTCGTAGAAGGTGCCGACGGCGATGCCGGTTTCGAGCGCCACGGCACGCGTGGTCACGCCCTCCCAGCCCTGCGTGCGCCAAATCCGAACAAAGGCGTCGTAGATGGCCTGCACGGTGAACTTGCCGCGCGCCTGCGTGGGGCGTTTCAGGGGCTTGGAGCGGGGTGCGGCGGGCATGGACCGGGTTTCCGAACCCGCGGCGAAGCGGGCCGTCCTACAGTTTGCGAATGAACAACGCATTCACTTTAACCCGCCTCGAAACGCGCAAGAACGCACTCGGGACCACCCGCATCGTCACTTCGGAAGACGACGGCAGCCTGCAGCCGGGCGAGGTGCTGATGCAGATCGAGCGCTTCTCGCTCACCACCAACAACATCACCTACGCGGCCTTCGGCGATGCGGTGATGAAGTACTGGCAGTTCTTTCCCACCGGCGACGCCGACTGGGGCCACATGCCGGCCTGGGGTTTTGCCGACGTGGTGGCGTCGAATGTCGAAGGCGTGGCGGTGGGCGAGCGCTTCTACGGCTACTTTCCCATTGCGAGCCACCTGCGCATGCAGCCGGTGCGCGTGACGCCGCGCGGCTTCTACGACGGCGCGGCGCACCGCAGCGAACTGGTGTCGGCCTACAACCAGTACATGCGCTGCAGCCACGACGCGGGCTACGTCGCCGCGCTGGAGGACTACCAGATGCTGGTGCGCCCGCTGTTCATCACCTCGTTCATGCTGGCCGACTTCCTCGAAGACAACGGCTTCTTCGGCGCGACGCAGGTCGTGGTGTCGAGCGCATCGAGCAAGACGGCGTTCGGCACGGCCTTCTGCCTCGGCCGCCGCGAAGGCCTGCAGCTGATCGCCGCCACCTCCGAAGGCAACCGCGCCTTCGTCGAGGCGCTGGGCTGCTACGACCGCACGGTGGCCTACGGCGAGATCGCCACGCTCGCGGCCGACGTGCCCACGCTGTACGTCGACTTCGCGGGCCACGACGCGCTGCGCGCCACCGTGCACCACCACTTCGGCGAATCGCTGGTGTACGACTGCTATGCGGGCTCGGCGCAGAAGACCGAATTCCTCGGCGACACCAGCGCGCTGCCCGGCCCCACGCCGAAGCTCTACTTCGCGCCCGTGCAGATCCGCAAGCGCAATGCCGACTGGGGCCCGCAGGAGGTCAACCGCCGCTTCAACGACGCGCAGGGCCGCTTCATCGCCGAGCTGAGCCGCCCGGGCAACCGCTGGATGACGCTGGCGCAGGGCCGCGGCTTCGCGCATGCGCAGGCCGTGATCGCCGACCTGCACGCGGGCCGCGTCGATCCGCGCGAGGCGCATGTGGTGCGCATTGGCGGCGCGTGACGGGCTGAGCGACTGAACTTCGGCGCGGGTGGGGCGTCACAGGGGGTTACGAGAACGTGGCGATCGTGCGGGCCGTGCAGGCCATCCTGGTGCACCATTGCCTTTCGTCTCCCCACTGCCATCCCGCAAAAGGAAACCGCCCATGTCCGACGCCGACTCCCCCCGCGACACCCCCGAATTCCGACCCCGCAAGGAAGCGCCGATGGGCACCATCGTCGGCCTGGCGCTGGTCGTGCTGGTGGCGGCTTATTTCGGCTGGCGCTGGTACCAGCAGCAGCAACTGGCGCCGCTGCCGACCGCGCCCGTGGCCGTCGCCCCGAACGACGCGCCCCCCGAGCCGCCCAAGGTGGAAGAGCCGAAGGGCCCGCAGAACCCGGTCGAGGCGCTGGCCCCGCCCGATGCCGCGCTGCCCGCGCTGGCCAGTTCCGATGCGCGCGTGATGAAGGCGCTCACCGAGCTGCTGGGCGGCAAGGCCGTGGCGGCCTACCTGCAGTCCGACGGCGTGGTGCGGCGCTTCGTCGCCACCGTCGACAACCTGCCGCGCGAGCAGGCGCCCGCGAGCAAGTGGCCCGTGCAGCCCGCGCCGCAGCGCTTCATCACCGAGGGGCCGCAGCAGGGCGGCGTGCAGACCATCGCGGCGAACAACGCCGCGCGCTACAACGGCATCGTGATGCTGGCCGGGGCGGTCGATCCGGCCAAGGCGGCGGCGGTGTATGCGCGGCTGTACCCGCTGTTCCAGCAGGCGTACGAAGAGCTGGGCTATCCGGGCCGCTATTTCAACGACCGCTTCATCGCCGTGATCGACCACCTGCTGCAGGCGCCCGAGCCCACGGGGCCGGTGCAGGTGAAGCTGGTCGAGGTGAAGGGCGACATTCCCTCGCAGCGGCCCTGGGTGCGCTACGAATACGCCGACCCGAAGCTCGAATCGCTCTCGGCCGGCCAGAAGATCCTGGTGCGCATGGGGCCCGAGAACGAGCGCAAGATGAAGGCCAGCCTGCGCGGGCTGCGCGCGCAGATCGCCACCGGCGAGATCGCGAAGAAGAAGCAGCCCTGAGGCGCGATGCACTGACAGCGCCCCGCCTGCACGCCCTGTAGGCGCGGGCCGATTGCATGCGGCGCGAAGGGTCGAGATGATTTGCGCCTACGACTTCGAGGGCAAGCCATGAACCTGATGAGCGTCGATCTTTACCAGAGCACCACCGACCCCGGGAAATTCCTGGCGCTTCCCGCCGGCACCGACCCGACCGAACTCATGGGCCCGATGACCTTCGATCGGGACTACGCGCACATCAAGCGCTACCAGGCGGCCTTCGCCTTCGATCCGTCCGAAACCTACGCGGGCGTGAACGCCGCGAAGATCGCCGCGGACCTGCTCACCGTGAAGTGGGCGATGTACCGCCGCGAAGGCTGAATGGCGGGCGGCCTGCGCCGCCGCGCCTTCGTCAGGCCTCTTCGGTTTCCTGGTACTCGCCCACCGGCACGCAGCTGCAGAACAGGTTGCGGTCGCCGTAGACGTTGTCGACGCGCCCGATCGGCGGCCAGTACTTGGCCTGCTTGAGTTCGGCCAGCGGGAACGCGCCGAGTTCGCGCGAGTACGGGTGGCTCCACTCCGTGCCGAGCAGGCTGGCGGCGGTGTGCGGCGCGTGCTTGAGCGGGTTGTCGTCCTTCGACCAGACGCCTTCTTCCACGCGGCGGATCTCGCCGCGGATGGCGATCATCGCGTCGACGAAACGGTCGAGCTCGGCCAGCGGTTCGCTTTCGGTGGGCTCCACCATCAGCGTGCCGGGCACGGGGAAGCTCAGCGTGGGCGCGTGGAAGCCGTAGTCGATGAGGCGCTTGGCCACGTCTTCGGCGGTGACGCCGCTGGTGTCCTTGAGCGGACGCAGGTCCAGGATGCACTCGTGCGCGACGTGGCCGTTGGGGCTCGCGTACAGCGTGGGGTAGTGGTCCTTCAGGCGCGCGCTGATGTAGTTGGCGCTGAGGATGGCCGTCTCGGTCGCGGCCTGCAGGCCCTTGGCGCCCATCATGCGGCAGTACATCCAGCTGATCGGCAGCACGGCCGCGTTGCCGAGAGGCGCTGCGGAAACAGCACCGACGCCGTTCGATGCGACGCCGGCCGTCGCATGGCCCGGCAGGTACGGCACGAGGTCTTCGACCACGCAGACCGGGCCCACGCCCGGGCCGCCGCCGCCGTGCGGGATGCAGAAGGTCTTGTGCAGGTTCAGGTGGCTCACGTCGCCGCCGAACTCGCCCGGCGCGGCCACGCCGACCAGCGCGTTCATGTTGGCGCCGTCGACGTACACGCGGCCGCCGTGCTCATGCACGAGCTCGCACAGTTCCTTCACGCGGGTTTCGAACACACCGTGCGTGCTGGGGTAGGTGATCATCACGGCGGCCAGGTGGGCGCTGTGCTTTTCGCAGGCGCGCTTGAGGTCGTCCATGTCGACGTTGCCCTGCGCGTCGCAGGCCGTCACCACCACCTGCAGGCCCACCATCTGGGCGCTGGCCGGGTTGGTGCCGTGCGCGGACGAGGGAATCAGGCAGATGTTGCGGTGGCCCTGGCCCTTGGCTTCATGGAAGGACTTGATGGCCAGCAGGCCCGCGTACTCGCCCTGCGAGCCCGCGTTGGGCTGCAGGCTGATGCCCGCGTAGCCGGTCGCTTCGCACAGCCAGGCGCGCAGCTGCGCGTCGAGCTGGGCGTAGCCCTGCAGCTGGTCGGCGGGCGCGAAGGGGTGGATGTTGGCGAACTCGGGCCAGGTGATGGGGATCATCTCGCTGGTCGCGTTGAGCTTCATGGTGCAGCTGCCCAGCGGGATCATGCTGCGGTCGAGCGCGAGGTCCTTGTCCGACAGGCTGCGGATGTAGCGCAGCATCGCGGTCTCGCTCTTGTGGGTGTTGAACACCGGGTGCGTGAGGAAGGCGCTGGTGCGGCGCAGGTCCTCGGGAATCAGCGGCGTGGTGTTGGCGGCCAGCTCGTCGAAGCGCGGCATCGCGGTGCCGGCGGGCACGAACAGGGCCCACAGGGTTTCGATGTCGGCGCGCGTGGTGGTTTCGTCCAGCGAGATGCCCAGGTGCTGCTGCAGGCGCTGGCGCAGGTTGACGCCGCCGGCCTGCGCGCGTTCGATGATCGCGGCCGTGTCGTCGCCGGTGCGGATCGTCAGCGAGTCGAAGGCGGTGGTGTTCACCGGCTCGCGGCCCATCTGCGACAGGCCCTTGGCGAGGATGGCGGTGAGCACGGCCACGCGCTGTGCGATGCGCGTGAGGCCGTCGGGGCCGTGGTACACGGCGTACATGCTGGCGACCACGGCCGGCAGCACCTGCGCGGTGCAGATGTTCGAGGTGGCCTTCTCGCGGCGGATGTGCTGCTCGCGCGTCTGCAGCGCGAGGCGGTAGGCGGGCTGGCCGTGCGTGTCGACGCTCACGCCGACGAGGCGGCCGGGCAGCGAGCGCTTGAACGAATCGCGGCAGGCCAGGTAGGCGGCGTGCGGGCCGCCGTTGCACAGCGGCATGCCGAAACGCTGCGTGGTGCCGCAGACGATGTCGGCATCGAACTCGCCGGGGGCGACCAGCAGCGTCAGCGCCAGCAGGTCGGCCGCGACGATGAAGGCGGCGTCGCACTGGTGCGCGTGGCCCGCGAGCGGGCGCAGGTCGTGCACGTGGCCGGTGGTGGCGGGGTACTGCGCGAGCACGCCGAAGAACTCGCCGCTCACCATCAGGTGCGGCAGCGTTTCCGACACGGTGCTCACCTTGACTTCGATGCCCAGCGGCGCGGCGCGCGTCTTGATGACTTCGATGGTCTGCGGGTGGCAGTCGCCCGACACGAGGAACACGTTGCTCTTGCTTTTCACGCTGCGCTTGGCGAGCGTCATCGCTTCGGCGGCGGCCGTGGCCTCGTCGAGCATCGAGGCGTTGGCGATGGCCATGCCCGTGAGGTCGCACACCATCGTCTGGAAGTTGAGCAGGGCTTCCATGCGGCCCTGCGAGATCTCGGCCTGGTAGGGCGTGTAGGCGGTGTACCAGGCGGGGTTCTCCAGGATGTTGCGCAGGATCACGCCCGGCGTGTGCGTGCCGTAGTAGCCCTGGCCGATGAAGCTCCTGAACACCTTGTTCTTCGACGCCAGCGCCTTCAGCTCGGCCAGCGCGTCGGCTTCGGTGACCGGCGCGGGCAGGCGCATCGGCCGGGCGCGGCGGATGGCCGCCGGCACGATGCCGTCGATGAGCTCCGCGCGCGTTTCCGAGCCGATCACCGGCAGCATGCGCGCCTCGTCCGCCGCATCGATGCCGATGTGGCGGGCGAGGAATTCTTCGGCGTTCTCTAGTTCTTGCAAAGAGGGAAGGGCGGGAATCGGCATGGCGGTGAAGGCTCGGGGGAGAAGGAACGAAGGTGCGAGGAAGCTGCTGTTCAGCGGATCAGGATTCGGCGGCGAACTTGTCGTAGCTGGCGGCGTCGAGCAGGGCGTCGAGCTGCGCGGGCTCGCTCAGCTTGACCTTGAAGAACCAGCCGGCGGCCAGCGGGTCGCTGTTGGCCAGCGACGGGTCGGCGCGCAGCGCTTCGTTCACTTCGGTGATCTCGCCCGACACGGGCATGAACACATCGGCGGCGGCCTTCACCGACTCGACCACACCGGCGACCTCGCCCTGCGCGAAGGTCTTGCCCACTTCAGGCAGGTCGACGAACACCACGTCGCCCAGCGCGTCCTGCGCATGCACGGTGATGCCGACGGTGGCGGCGCCGCCTTCGGCCGCCACCCATTCGTGGTCCTTGGTGTATTTGATGCTCATGAAAAAACTCCTCGTGGAAAAAATGGAATCGGGGTGCAGAGCCTAGCCGGGTCTGCGGGGTTCAGTGTCGGTCAGCCGCGGTAGTAGCGCGTCGGCACGAAAGGCATCGTTGACACCTCCATCGGCACCGGCTTGCCGCGCACGATGGCCTGCACGCGCGTGCCGGGCTCGGCGAAGGCGGCGGCCACGTAGCCCATGGCCACGCAGCGGTCGGCCGTGGGGCCGAGCAGGCCGCTGGTGACGGCGCCGATGTCGTGGCCTTCGAGCGACTGCAGCAGCGTGCCGTCGCGCACCGGAATGCGTTCGAGTGCCACGAGGCCGACGCGCTTGCGCGTGAGCGTCTTGTGGTCGGTGTGGCCGGCCGCGCCCGAGGCGACGGCGGCGAGCTGGGCCAGCACCTTGGCCGCGCCCGGAAAGCCGCCTTCGCGCGCGCCGCCCGCGCGGCGCACCTTCTGGATCGCCCAGTTGAGCGAGGCTTCGACCGGGGTGGTGGTGGTGTCGATGTCGTTGCCGTACAGGCACAGGCCGGCTTCGAGCCGCAGCGAGTTGCGCGCGCCCAGGCCGACGGGCTTCACTTCGGGCTGCGCCAGCAGCAGGCGGGCGAGGGCGTCGGCGTCTTTTGCGGCCACCGAGATCTCGAAGCCGTCTTCGCCGGTGTAGCCGCTGCGGGTGACGAAGGCCGCGATGCCGCCGATCTGCACCGCGCCGCCGGTCATGAACACGAAGCGCTCGATGCCGGGCGACAGGCGCGCCAGCGTGGCCGCGGCCTGCGGGCCTTGCAGCGCGAGCAGGGCGTGGTCGGGCAGGGGCTGCACCTGGCAGCGCGCGCCGATCCTGGCCTGGATGTGGGCGATGTCGGCCACCTTGCAGGCGCCGTTCACGATCACGAAGAGCGAGCCATTGCCTTCGTTGAAGAACATCAGGTCGTCGAGGATGCCGCCCTCGTCGTTCAGCAGCAGGCCGTAGCGCTGCTTGCCGGCGGGCAGGTCGACCACGTCGACGGGCATCAGGGTTTCGAACGCGGCGGCGGCATCGGGGCCGACCAGGCGCAGCTGGCCCATGTGCGAGATGTCGAACAGGCCGGCCGCATCGCGCGTGTGCTTGTGCTCGGCCATCAGGCCGGCGGGGTACTGCACGGGCATGGAATAGCCGGCGAAGGGCACCATGCGGGCGCCGAGCTCCACGTGGAGGTCGTACAGCGGGGTCTTGAGAAGTTGAGTATCCGAAGAAGCGGAAGCGGAAGAAGCGGCCACGGGGCACTCCAAAGGGGCAGTCGAAATCCATGGCTGCAACGCCACGGGCCACCCCTGCTGTCCGCTTTACCTGAGAGATTCGCCCCACGATCGGGGTTTGCTCCTTCGGTGGGCCGCATGCAATGCCACGGCCTCTCTCCAGCAAGGAAACGCCGGTGGTTGCCGGCGTCTTGTCAGTCCTTTTGCCTGAGCGTTCGGGGAACCCCTGCGCCTTCGGCGGCCCCGTCGCGCGGGGCTCTCTCCTGACCCGGCGAGTGTAGTGGATCGCGGGGCCGGGGCTGGCGGCTCAGTGCACGGTTTCGGCCGGCGGCAGCAGCTTGTCGATGCGCTCGCGCAGCGAGTCGGCGCGCTCGGGGCCGGCGGCCTTCTCGATCTCGGAGAGCATCAGCGCGGCGATGGTCAGCATGGCCTCGCGGTCGCGGGCCTCGCGCAGGGCGTCGCGCATCTGGTTGGCGAAGCGCGGGTCGCGGCGCACGAACATGCGCTCGCAGATGTCGAACAGGAACATGCGCGTGGTGGCCAGCGAGCGCTTGCCGTCGAAGCTGTCGGCCGAGGTGGCGACCTGGATCGGCTCGGCGGCGGGGACGGGCGTGGGGGCCGGTGCGGGCGGTGGCGCGACCGGGCGCGCGACCTGCAGGTAGCCGCGCTGCATCAGCCCCTGGATCGCCTGCTCGGCCTCGACGCGGCTGGGGAACAGCGGGCTGAAGTCGGTCAGCGAGCGCCGGCCGTCGGCCATGAGCAGCAGGGCGCGCTCACGCTGGCTGAGCGTGCGCTGCCCGGCCTGGAGTTCGTCGCGTGCCTTCTCGGTCTTGGTGGGGAACATGGCGGCCACAGCTTTCGGAGGTCGAAGGCTGCAGCATCGTTGCAAGTGGTGACATCTTCGTGAACCATTTGCCTTACAGGGACAAGGCGGTGCGCGTCAGTTGCCCGCGCTCTCCTTGCGGATCAGCCAGCGCGGGCCCACGCGCTGCAGCTCGAGCGTCTTGCGGTCGGTCTCGGTGAGCGCGTCGGCGCTGTAGACCTGCCGGAACTGCGCGCTGGCCGAGGTGCCCTGGACGCTGATCACCAGCCCCTCGATGCCCACGCTGATGCGCGACTTGCCCGTGATGCGGGCGCGCCGGTCGGCCTCCCAGCGCTCGCGGGTCTGGCCGCGCGCGGGGGTGAAGTCGCTCGCGTAGGCGGCGAGGTAGCGCTCGACGTCGCGCGCGGACCAGGCGGCGGCCCAGGCGCGCACGGCGCTTTCCACTTCGGCGAGGTGGGTGACGGGATTGGTGGGGTTGGTTGGGGCGGCTGCTGGTGCAACGGCTGCAACGGGCGCGGCGGCCGGCGTGGCCGCGATACCGGCGGTGGCCAGCAAGCCGGCAGCGACAAGGCTGCTGCCCTGGGCGACGATTCGGTGCATGGCGTCCTTCTCTTTCCTTCTTCTTGTCTGTCAGGCTCGACGTCGAAGCTTGCGTCGATTCTGGCAGTGAAAGAGAGCGCGTGCGGCGTTGAATCGCCCACGGATTTCGGTGGTCCGTGGTTCAGGGCGCGTGCACAGGACACCGGGTGCTTCCCTCCGCGAATGTCCCCCGCCTTCGGCTCCTCCTTGATTTCGCTGCGGGAAGCACCCAGTGCCCTGTGCACCGGGTGCGCGGGGCAGAGCTCAGGCCGCCGCAGCCTCGCCCGCCATCACCTGCACCGTCCGATTGCGCAGCCGCAAGGCCAGCACGGTCGCGACGCACAGCACGCACAACACCACCGTGAGCGTCACGCCGAGCCCGCGTGCATCCGACAGCAGGCCGAACAGCGGCGACACCAGCCCGCCGACCGAAAGCGCGAGGCCGAGCGTGATGCCGCTGGCGGTCGCCGGGTTGCGCGGCAGGTAGTCCTGCGCGAGCGTCACCTGCGCGGCGAAGGGCAGGAACATGCTCATGCCGAGCCACGCGGTGCAGGCCAGCGCCGCGCCGGGCGTGGAGGCGAGCACGAGGCCCGCCATGGCCGGCAGCGCGAGCAGGTAGCCGCAGCGGATCGTGCCCATGCGCCCGATGCGGTCGCCGAGCCAGCCGCCGGCCAGCGTGCCCACGGCCCCTGCGGCGGTGAAGGCGGTGAGCGCCGCGGCGCCCTGGAAGGTGCTGCCGTGCAGGTCGCGCGTGATGCGCAGCGAGAGCATCGACAGCACCGTGACGTACGGGATCGACCAGCCCACGATGGTCGCCACCAGCAGGCTGAAGGCGCGCCAGTCGTTGTGCGGTTTGAGCACCTGGGCGCGGGCCTGCGCGGCGCGCGCCGCCGTGGCTGCGTGGTGGGCGGCCGCGCCGCGCCGTGCGTTCGCCGCGACCCACACCACGCCCATCGCCACCGCGGGAATGCCCAGCAGATAGCTGCGCGACAGGCTGCCGCCGCCGACCACCGTGGCCGCCAGCACGGGCGCGAACGAGGCGCCGATGGTGCCGCCCACCGAGAACACGCTCATCGCCTTCTGCGAGGCGCCGCCGGCCGCGCGCGCGGCCACGGTGGCGGGCGGGTGGTAGGCCGCGATGCCCAGCCCGCACAGCGCGACCGCGATCCAGGTCAGCAGGTAGCTCTGGCTCAGGCCCGCCAGCACCACGCCCAGCGCCGCCACCAGGAAGCCCACGGGCACCAGCCAGGCGCGCGGGTGGCGGTCGGCGTACAGGCCGAACAGCGGCTGCACCACGCTCGACAGCCCGGTGGCCGCCAGCATCAGGCCGCTCACGGCCGTGTAGCTGTAGCCGCGCTCCAGCACCATGAAGGGCAGCAGCGCGGGCACGAGGCCCTGGTAGAGGTCGTTGACGGCATGGGTGCCGGTGAGCAGCCCGAGTCGGCGCGTGTTCATGCGATGGCTTCTTTCTTCGATGTCCGGTTTGAGAAAAAGGGAGGAAAAGCCATCGTAGGAAGACACGGAAAGATGTTCTCGCTACGAATGTGCAAACATCGTCGTGAAATGGACAAACTGAATCTGCGCCCCGACGAGGGCGAATCGACCCCGCGCGCCGTGGCCGTGCTGGCCACCGATCCGGCGGGCGACGCCTTCATCCCGCCGCATGCGCACCGGCGCGGGCAACTCATCCACGCGATCTCGGGCGTGATGATGGTCGGCGCGGCGGCCGGCAGCTGGGTGGTGCCGCCGGGGCGCGGCGTCTGGGTGCCGCCGGGCATGACGCACCAGATCCGCATGGCGGGCGAGGTGAAGATGCGCACCGTCTTCGTCGAGCCCGGCACGCGCGCCGACCTGGGCGCCGAGTGCCGCGTGATCCACGTGGGGGCGCTGTTGCGCGAGCTGATCGTGGCGGCCGTGTCGCTGCCGCTGGACTACCCGCCGGGCGGGCGCGACGAGCGCGTGATGGAGCTGATCCTCGACGAGATCGAGGCCGCGCCCGCGCTGTCGCTGCATGTGCCGATGCCGCGCCACGCACGCCTGGCCGCGCTGTGCGAGGCGCTGATCCGCGACCCCGCGCAGCCCGCCACGCTCGACGGCTGGGCCGCGCGGCTGCACATGAACGCGCGCACGCTGGCCCGGTTGTTCGAACGCGAAACTGGCATGACCTTCGGCGCGTGGTGCCGGCAGGCGCGGCTGCTGCTGAGCCTGCCGCGGCTGGCCGCGGGCGCGTCGATCCTGGAGGTGGCGCTGGCGCACGGCTACGAGAGCCCGAGCGCCTTCACCGCGATGTTCCGCCGCACGCTCGGCGTGCCGCCGAGCCAGTACCTGCACCCGCCGGCCTGAGGCGGGTGAAGGCGGGGGGCGGGAGCGGCCTGCGCCGCTACTTGAACCCGAGCGCGCGCGGCAGCCAGGTGCTGAGCATCGGCACGAAGGTCAGCAGCATCAGCACCGCGCCGTGCGCCCACAGGAAGGGCACCAGCTCCTTCACCAGCGCCGACATCGGCACCTTCGACACGTTGCAGGTCACGAACAGCAGCCCGCCCACCGGCGGCGTGATCATGCCCAGCGTGAGGTTGAAGATCACGATCATCGCGAAGTGCACCGGGTCGACGCCCAGCTTGATCGCCACCGGCGCAAGGATCGGCGCCAGCACCATCACGCCCGGCAGCGGCTCGATGAAGATGCCGAACAAGAGCAGGAACACGTTGACGATGATCAGGAACATCCACGGCGAGAGGTTCATGCTGATGAGCCATTCGGCCATCTGCTGCGGAATGCCCTCGATGGTCAGCACCCACGCGAACGAGGCCGACAGCCCGATGATGATCAGCACCGACGCCGACAGCAGCGCCGAGCGCGACAGGATGTCGGGCAGCATCTTCCACTCGAGCGTGCGGTAGATGAACTTGCCGCACACCAGCGCATAGAACACCGCCACCACCGAGGCTTCGGTGGGCGTGAACCAGCCGGCGCGCATGCCGCCCAGGATCACCACCGGCAGCAGGATGGCGGGAATCGCCTTCCACGTCGTGATGAGAATCTCGCGCAGCGGCGGCGTCTGGCCGTCGCCCTTGTAGTTGCGCTTCTTCGAGACGTAGAAGTTCACCACGCACATCGCCACCGCGATCAGGATGCCCGGCACGATGCCGGCCACGAACAGCTGGCCGACCGACACGGTCTCGTCCTGCAGCGCGTAGATGATCATGATGATCGAGGGCGGAATGATCGGCCCCACGATGGCCGTGGAGGCCGTCAGCGCCGCCGCGTACGAGCGGTCGTAGCCGGCCTTGTCCATCATCTTGATGAGCATCGAGCCGGGGCCGGCCGCGTCGGCCAGCGCCGAGCCCGAGATGCCCGAGAAGAAGGTCAGCGACACCACGTTGGTGTAGCCCAGCCCGCCGCGCCGGTGGCCGACGAACTGGCCCGCGAAGCGCAGCAGCACCTCGGTGAGCGAGCCGCCGCTCATGAGCTCGGCGGCCAGGATGAAGAAGGGCACGGCCATCAGCGGAAAGCTGTCGATGCCGGTGAAGGTTTCCTTCAGCAGCACCATCAGCGGGTAGCTTTCCGCGAGGATCAGGGTGGCGGCCGTGGCCAGGCCGAGCGCGAAGGCCACGGGCACGCCGATGGCCAGGAACACGCAGGCGGAGACGATCAGGACAATGCTGGCATCCATGGTCTTCTCCTTACAGCGAGGCCGACGCGTTGGCGTCGAAATGCGCGTCGGACGCGAACTCGCGGTTCAGCACGTAGCCGCGCACCACCAGCAGCCAGTGCACGATCAGCAGCACGCCGCCGATCAGCATCGCGCTGTAGATGTAGGCGAACGGAATCTGCGTCACGGCGGTGAGCTGGAACATCGTGCGTTCCATGTAGAGCCAGCCGTACCAGACCATGAAGCCGAAGAAGGCGAACAGCAGCCCGGCCACCACGATGCGCACCGCCACGGCCGCCGGCCGGGGCAGGGCGTCCTGCAGGTTCTCGACGGCGATGTGGCCGCCGTAGCGCAGCACGGGCCCGGCGCCCAGGAAGGTGAGCCAGATCATCATGTGGCGCGACACCTCTTCGGCCCATTCGATCGACTGGTTCGTGGTGTAGCGCAGCACGACGTTGGTGAAGATGATGACGGACATGGCCGCCAGCAGGAGGATCAGCGCCCACCGGTTGGCGGCGAGAAAGTAGCGCTCGAAGGCTTGCACGTTGTGGTTCTCTGTGGTGTCGGAAATGCGAAGCGCCCGGCACACTGAGGCGGGCCGGGCGCGGTCGGGGCGGAGCGGTCTTACTTGACGTCCGTGATCTTCTTGATGTTGTCGGCGCCGAATTCCTTGGCGTAGCCCACGTAGGCCGGCTTCAGGGCTTCGCGGAAGGCCGCGCCGTCGACGGTGCGCGTGACCTTCATGCCGTCTTTCTCAAGCTGGGCGATGCCGTTGTTCTCGTCGTCGTTGACCTTCTTGCGCTGCGCGATCGAGGCCTTCTTCGCCGCTTCGGTGAACACCTTCTTGTCGGCGTCCGAGAGCTTGTTCCACACCTTGGGCGACAGCAGCAGCAGCGCCGGCGAGTAGACGTGGCCGGTGAGCGACAGGTGCTTTTGCACCTGCGAGAACTTCGAGGACAGGATCACGGGAATCGGGTTTTCCTGGCCGTCGACCGTGCCTTGCTGCAGCGCGCCGAACAGTTCCGGGAAGGCCATCGGCGTGGGCAGGATGCCGAAGGTGCGGTAGCCGTCCATGTGCACCTTGTTTTCCATGGTGCGCATCTTCAGGCCGGCCGCGTCGGTGGGCTTGACGATGTCGCGCTTGCTGTTCGTCATGTGGCGGAAGCCGTTTTCGGTCCAGGCCAGCGCGATGATGCCCTTGCTCGGGAACTTGGTCAGGATGTCCTGGCCGATGGGGCCGTCCATGACCTTGCGGGCGTGGTCGTAGTCGCGGAACAGGAAGGGGATGTCGACGATCTTGACCTCGGGCACGAAGTTGCCCACGGGGCCGGTCGAGGTGTTCAGCAGGTCTTGCGTGCCCAGCTGGATCGCTTCGATCTGCTCGCGCTCGCCGCCCAGCGCCGAGTTGGCGAAGTGCTGGCACTTGAAGCGGTTCTGGGTGTTCTTCTCGACCTCTTCGCAGAACACGGTGGAGCCCACGCCGTAATGCGATTCCTTGGACGTCGCATAGCCGATCTTGAGAACGGTGGGTTGCTGCGCGAAGGCGGCGGTGCCCAGGGCGAGCGAAAGGCAGGCGGCGGCGATGTGGCCGAATTTCATGGTGTCTCCGGGGAGTTGGGGGTCGAAAGCGCGTCAGGCGCAGGTCAGGAAATGACTATGCACCAATAACCAGTTTGACCGCGTCGGGACTTTCACGGACGTAGGCGCGGATCACCGCGTCGAAGCTCTCGTCGGCCGTGAGACCGAGGGCCCGGGCGCGCGGCGTGTCGAAGCGCCCGGGCCAGGTTTTCACGATGCGGCGGATGGCGGCGTCGGGCGTGCGGTCGAGCAGGTCGGTGGCGGCGCGGCCGGCCACGCGTTCGAGCGCGGCGGCCATCTCGCCCACGGTGGTGGCCAGCGAGGGCAGGTTGAGCGCGGTGCGCGGGCCCCAGTCGGCGTCGCTGGCTTCGGCGGCGCGCACGATGCCTTCGATGGTCCGGGCCGGCGAGGCGATGGCCACGGGCGTCTCGTCGGGCACCGGGCAGGCCGCGCGCAGGCCGGCGAGCGGCTCGCGGATCATGCCGCTGAAGAAGCCCGAGGCCGCGCCGTTGGGCAGGCCGGGGCGCACGCTCACCGTCATGAGGCGCACGCTGCGCCCCTGCACGAAGCCCTTGCGCGTGTAGTCGGCCACCAGCTGCTCGCCGATGAATTTCTGGATGCCGTAGCTGGTCTGCGGCGTGGGCAGCGTGTGGTCGTCGATGAGCGCGGGCAGCGGCTGCTCGGGCGAATCGCCGAACACGGCGAGCGAGCTGGAGAACACCAGCACCGGGCGCGTGCCGAGCGCGCGCAGCTTCTCGAGCAGGCCGTGCGTGGCGGCGAAGTTGCTGCGCATGCCCAGGTCGAAGTCGGCCTCGCATTCGCCGCTGACGGCGGCCGCGAGGTGGAACACCGCGTCGGCCTCGCGCCAGAAGGTGGCGCCGTCGTCGGCCAGCTGGGCGTTGAGGTCGCCGGTGGCGGCCGCGATGCGCGGGTTGGCCGCGAGGTCGGGCGGCGGCGGGGCGCGGTCGACCAGCGTGATGCGTGCGATGTCGCGGGCGGGCGCGCCGGCGAGCGAGAGCTGGCCCAGGGCCAGGAGGGTGCGCGCCAGGCGCGCGCCGAGAAAGCCGGCGCCGCCGGTGATGACGATGTGCATGGGGTCCTGTCTCCTTGTGTCCTTGTGTCGCGAGGATAGCGTCGGTGGTATCGCACAATTTGCGCATGCCCATGTTGCCTCCCGATCTCCTCGCCACCCTGCGTTTGCCTGTGCTGCAGGACGCCGACCTCGACACCCAGGCTTCCTTCTTCAAGCGGCCGGAGGTCCGTGCGCTCTACTTCGAGGTGGTGGAGGGCTCGGCGAAGGACGAGGTGCTGCGGGCCGCCATCGCGCGGCTCGGCGAGCTGCATCCGCACCGGGCCGCGTTGCTGGCGGTGTTCTGCGGCGCGCTGGTCGAGAACGGCGCCGATCCGCAGCTCATGTTCGACGCCGTGCGGCAGCTGGCCGGGCGCCTGCTGGCGTCGCTGGCGCCGTACTGCGCGGCGCAGCCGCACGAACCCGACGAAGACGACGAGGAACCGCAGGACGAGGCAGAACTCGCCGCCTGGCAGGCCGCCGAAGCGGCGCTCGCGGCGCTGTCGCCGCAGGCGCGTTTCGAGGTCGATGCGCTGCAGCGCGCGGTCGACCTGCTGGTGCTGCCGCTCATGACCATGGTGGTGCGCGATGTGCGCAACCACCAGTCGCTGGTGGCGGACGCAGGCCTGCTCGCGCACATCGAGGCGATGTACGCCAACGACTCGCTGCCCTTCGAGGCCTTGCACTTCCTGCGCGCCGCGGCCCAGCTGTCGTACGAGGACGAGCTGGTGGTCCTGCTGCCGGCGTCGCGCGCGGGCATGGTCGTTCGCGCCCAGGGCATCAACAACAACTTCCACGCCTTCTCGCTGCTGCAGGACCTGATGGAAACGCACGCCCAGACGCTGGGCATCCGGCAGCCGCCGCGCACGCGCCGCGACGCGGACAGCGATGCCGCCGCCTTCCTCTGGCTGCAGGCGACGGCCTTCGCCCAGGGCGAGCTGGTGGACCGCATGGCGTGGTCCTGGGGCGAAGGCACGCTGCGCGAGAACGCGCGCCGGCAGGGGCGGCTGGTGCTCGTCGCGCTGGAGACGGACGACAAGCCCGCGCGCGGCTGGACCGGGTTCACCCACGTGCTGCACGCCGAGCAGAACCCGCAGGTGTCGCTGGTGCACTTCCTCACGCCCGACGAGGTCGCCGCGTACCTCGCCTGAAGCGCCATGAAAAAAGCCCTCCGAAGAGGGCTTTCATGCATCGACGCTGCGGGGCTTACATGCCCACGTAGTTCGGACCGCCGCCGCCTTCGGGCGTGACCCAGACGATGTTCTGCGTCGGGTCCTTGATGTCGCAGGTCTTGCAGTGCACGCAGTTCTGCGCGTTGATCTGCAGGCGCTCCTTGCCGGCGCTGGCTTCGTCGGGCACGAACTCGTACACGCCGGCCGGGCAGTAGCGGCTTTCGGGGCCGGCGAACTTGGCGAGGTTGACGTTGACCGGCACCGACGCGTCCTTCAGCGTCAGGTGGGCGGGTTGCTGCTCTTCATGGTTCGTGTTGCTGATGAACACGCTGGAGAGGCGGTCGAAGGTGAGCTTGCCGTCCGGCTTCGGATAGACGATGGGCTTGCACTCGGCGGCCGGCTTCAGGTACTGGTGGTCGGGCTTGTTGCGGCGCAGGGTCCATGGGATGTGGCCCTTGAGCAGCCACTGCTCGACGCCGTTCATGACCGTGGCGATGCCCAGGCCCTTCTTGAACCAGGCCTTGAAGTTGCGCGCCTTGTTCAGCTCGGTGTAGAGCCAGCTCTTCTCGAACGCGGCGGGGTAGGCCGTGAGTTCGTCGTGCTGGCGGCCGGCCATGACCGCGTCGAACGCGGCCTCGGCGCACAGCATGCCGGTCTTGATGGCGGCGTGGCTGCCCTTGATGCGGCTCACGTTCAGGTAGCCGGCCTCGCAGCCGACCAGCGCGCCGCCCGGGAACACCGTCTTGGGCAGCGACATCAGGCCGCCGGCCGTGATGGCGCGCGCGCCGTAGCCGATGCGCTTGGCGGGCTTGATGCCCTTGGCTTCGTCGCCCTCGAGGTACCAGCGGATGTTGGGGTGCAGCTTCCAGCGCTGCATTTCCTCGAACGGGCTCAGGTACGGGTTGCTGTAGTCCAGGCCCGTGATGAAGCCCATCGTGACCTTGTTGTCCTCCATGTGATAGAGGAACGCGCCGCCGTAGGTGTTGTTGTCCATCGGCCAGCCGGCCGTGTGCAGCACGAAGCCGGGCTGGTGGCGCTTGGGATCGATTTCCCAGACTTCCTTGACGCCCAGGCCGTAGGTCTGCGGGTCGCGGCCTTCGTCGAGCTTGAACTTGGCGATCAGCTGGCGGCCCAGGTGGCCGCGCGCGCCTTCGGCGAACACCGTGTACTTGCCCAGCAGTTCCATGCCGAGCTGGAAGTTCTCGGTGGGTTCGCCGTCCTTGCCGACGCCCATGTTGCCGGTGGCCACGCCGCGCACCGAGCCGTTCTCGTTGTAGAGCACTTCGGCGGCCGGGAAGCCGGGGAAGATTTCCACGCCCAGGTTCTCGGCCTGCTGCGCCAGCCACTTGGTGAAGGCACCCAGGCTGATGATGTAGTTGCCGTGGTTCTGGAAGCAGGCCGGCAGGAAGGCGTTGGGCGTGCGCAGGCCCGACTTTTCGCTCAGGAACACCATGGCGTCGTCGGTCACGGGCTGGTTCAGCGGGGCGCCGAGTTCCTCCCAGTCGGGCAGCAGCTCGTTGAGCGCGCGCGGGTCCATGATGGCGCCCGACAGGATGTGCGCGCCGGGCTCGGAACCCTTCTCGAGCACCACGACGGAGATTTCCTTCTCCTGCTGGGCGGCGAGCTGCTTGAGGCGGATCGCGGTCGAGAGGCCGGCGGGGCCGCCGCCGACCACGACCACGTCGTATTCCATGGCTTCGCGAGGGCCGAACTGGGCGAGGATTTCGTCGTGCGTCATGTGGGTTGGGTCGATAATGATTTTTAGAGGCGCGGGGGCGTCCCGGTTCGCCGGGCATTTTATGCGGCGTCCGGCGGTGGCCTTGTCGCCCGCAGGCGAGGCACCCTGCGTCACCTGCGCGACTCCACAGGATTCAGCTCATGGCTTACAGCATCGATCTCTCCGGCCGCGTGGCTTTCGTCACCGGCGCCTCCAGCGGACTGGGCGCCCAGTTTGCCAAGACACTGGCCCGTGCCGGCGCCGCCGTGGTGCTGGCCAGCCGCCGCGTCGAGAAGCTCAAGGAGCTGCGCGCGCGCATCGAAGGCGAGGGCCATGACGCCCACGTGGTCGAGCTCGACGTGACCGACATCGGCAGCATCAAGGCCGCCGTGGCGCGCGCCGAGACTGAGGTCGGGCCCATCGACATCCTGGTCAACAACTCGGGCGTGAGCGCCACGCAGCGCCTGCAGGACGTCACGCCCGAGGACTACGACTACATCTTCGACACCAACGTGAAGGGCTCCTTCTTCGTCGCGCAGGAGGTCGGCAAGCGCATGCTGGCGCGCGCCCAGGGCAAGGCGCCGGGCACCTACATCGGCGGACGCATCATCAACATCGCGTCGTCAGCGGCGCTGAAGGTCATGCCGCAGATCGGCACCTACTGCATGAGCAAGGCCACCGTGGTGCAGATGACCAAGGCCATGGCGCTCGAATGGGGCCGCTTCGGCATCAACGTGAACGCGCTGTGCCCGGGCTACATCACGACCGAGCTCAACGAGGAGCACTGGAGCACCGAAGGCGGCGCCAAGCTGGTCAGCATGCTGCCGCGCAAGCGCGTGGGCAAGCCCGAAGACCTCGACGGCCTGATCGTGCTGCTGGCCAGCGGCGAGAGCCATTTCGTGAACGGCGCGGTCATCGCCGCAGACGACGGGTTCGCCCTCTGAATTCCCGAGCCTGGATCGGCATTGCCGCCGGCCTGGGCGCGGGCGCGCTCTGGGGCCTGGTGTTCGTGGCGCCGCGCATGGTCGGCCACTTCGGCATGGTCGACATCACGGCGGCGCGCTTCGCGGTGTTCGGCGCGGTGTCGGCGCTGGCGGTGTTCGCACGGCCCGCGGCCGTGCGCTGGCCCACGGGCCGGCAGGCGCTGGCGGCGCTCGGCCTCAGCGTGCTGGGCTTCAGCGGCTACTACCTGCTGCTGGCCTTCGGCATCGCGGCGGCGGGCACCGAGGTGCCCAGCCTCATCATCGGCACCATTCCCGTCTGGATGATGCTGCTGGGCCGGCCCGCGGGCCTGCACATGCGGGCCTTGCTGCCCGGCCTGCTGCTCACGGGCGCGGGCATCGCGCTGATGATCTGGGGCGCGTGGTCGGCGCAGCACGGCGCGGGCGGTGGTGGCGGCGCGCGCTTCGGCTGGGGCATCGCGCTGGCGCTGTGTTCGATGGTGAGCTGGACGGTCTACGGCCTGCTCAACGCCGCCTGGCTGCAACGGCACCGCGAGGTGCATGCGGCCGACTGGGCCAACTGGCTGGGCATCGCCACCGGCCTCGGGGCCTTGCTGCTGTGGGCGGTGGCGGGCAGCGATGTCGCCACGCTGCAGTCGCAGCCCGACGGCATGCTGTTCATCTGGATCGCGCTGGCGAGCGGCTTCGGCTCGTCGTGGCTCGCGACCATTCTCTGGAACGTCGCGAGCCAGCGCCTTTCGGCCAGCCTGTGCGGCCAGCTCATCGTGAGCGAGACGCTGTTCGCCTTGCTCTATTCCTTCCTCTGGGACGGCCGCTGGCCGCAGGCCACCGAATGGGTGGCGGCGGCGCTGTTCGTCCTGGGCATCCTCGCATCCATCAAGGCCCACCGATGAGAATCGAAATCCCCGAAAAGAAGAAGCTCGTGTACGAGATGTCGATCCCCATCCGCTGGGGCGACATGGACGCCATGGGCCACCTGAACAACGGCACCTACTTCCGCTACCTCGAAACGGCGCGCATCGACTGGATCCGCTCGCTCGGCGTCGAGCCCACGCCGGGCGGCGAGGGCATGGTGATCGTCAACGCCTTCTGCAACTTCTACCGCCAGATCGAGTACCCGGGCAACGTGCGGATCAAGATGTACGTGAGCGACCCGGGGCGCACCACCTTCGAGAGCTGGGCCACCATGGTCCGCGAGGACGCGCCCGACGTGCTCTGCGCGGCCGGCGGCGCCACCACCATCTGGGTCGATTTTCCGAAGCAGAAGGCGCTGGCGCTGCCCGACTGGCTGCGCGAGATCGTCAGCGACTGAAAGCGCCGGCGAAAGGAAAGGCTCAGGCCGGCCGCAGCACGATGCGCGCCTCGAAGCCGCGCGCCATGCCGGGCGGCGGCGAGGCCAGCTCCAGCGTCGCGTTGTGCTTCTCGACGATGGTGCCCACGATCGACATGCCCAGGCCGTAGCCGGCGCGGTCCGAGCCGTGGCGCACATGGCGCTGGTGCAGCGACTGCAGCTGTTCGGGGCTGACACCCGGGCCGGCATCGCGCACCACCAGCACGCAGGGCGCCGCGACCTCGATCGTCACGCGGCCGTCGCCGCTGTAGCGCAGCGCGTTCTCCACCAGGTTGCGCAGCGCGATCGCCAGGGCGTCGACGTCGCCGAAGGCCACGGGCGCCGCGCTGTCGGGCACCTTGAGCTTCAGGCGTTCGTTGATCTGCGGGTCTTGCCAGAACTCCTGTGCCACCGTGCCCGCCAGTTGCACCAGGTCGACCCGCGCCCGCGCGAGCGAGGCGCCCGATTCGGCGCGCGACAGCTGCAGCAGTTTTTCGGCGCGGTGGCTCAGCATCTGCAGCGCCTGCAGCGCGCCTTCGACGTCGGTGCGCTTCAGGTCGTGGTCGAGCGCGGTCTGCAGCCGCAGCCGCGCGGCGGCCAGCGGCGTGCGCAGCTCGTGCGCGGCATTGGCGGCCAGCGCGCGCTCCACGTCGAGCGACTGCGACAGCCGCTGCAGCAGCCGGTTGACATGGTCGCCCACCGCGCGCAGCTCCTGCGGCAGGCCGGGCAGGGTGATCGGGCGCAGGTCGGCGCCGTTGCGCTTCTCGATCTCGGCGGCCAGCTGCTGCAGCACGCGCAGCTCGGTGCGCGCCACGCGGCGCAGCACCAGCGCCAGCAGCGGCAGCACCGCGCCGAGCGGAATGATCAGGCCGAACAGCGTGCGGTTCAGCGCGCGGCGGCGTTCGTCCAGCGGGTCGGCCACCTGGAAGTACAGGCCCAGCGTGGGGTGGCGCACGGTGTAGATGCGCCAGGTCTGGTTGTTGGCGAAGCCGGCGGCCAGCGGCACGTCGAAGGCGTCGTCGGGCGCTTCGGCCGAGCGCAGCAGCACGTGCTCGTGCACGTCGACCACCTGGTACATCACGGCGTCTTCGGAGAACAGCTGCTTGGGCGCGATCAGCGGCGTGTCCTGCTTGCCGCTTTCATGGCGCAGGCGCAGCTTCTCGAGCTCCTGCACCGCCATGTCGAACATGCGGTGCGACACCTCCACCAGCTCGTTGTCGAAGTTGTGGTTGATCTCGCGGTCCACGTACCAGACCACGGCGAGCACGCACAGCAGCCACACGCCGCCGACCCACAGGATCAGCGTGCGCGTGAGGCGCCCGGCCAGCGAATCGCGGCGGTCGCGCAGCAGGGCGCTGGTCATTCCTCGTCGTCCGCCGAGAACGACAGCCGGTAGCCCAGGCCGCGCAGCGTCTGGATGTGGCTGCGCCCGAGCTTGCGCCGCAGCCGGCTGATGAACACCTCGAGCGTGTTGCTGTCGGCCTCGTCGCCGAAGCCGTACAGCGCGTCGGCCAGGTTGTCGCGCGTGTGGATGCGCTCGGGCCGCGTGGCCATCACGCGCAGCAGGGCCCATTCCTTCTGCGTGAGCACGACGGGCACGCCGTCCTTGCGCACGCGGTCGTGCGCCAGGTCGATCTCCAGCGTGCCCAGCTGCAGCACCGGCGAGGTGTTGGCGCTGCGCCGGCGTTCCACGGCGCGCAGCCGCGCGAGCAGCTCGGCCGGGTCGTAGGGCTTGATGAGGTAGTCGTCGGCGCCGGCGTCGAGGCCACGGATGCGGTCGGTGACCTGGTCGCGCGCCGTGAGCACGATGACGATGGGCGGCTCGCGCAGCGCACGCACCTGCGGCAGCAAAGAGAGGCCGTCGCCGTCGCCCAGGTGCAGGTCGAGCAGCACCGCCGCGTACTGCACCGAGAGCAGGGCGCCGCGCGCCTCGGCCAGGCTGGGGGCCACGTCGACGACGAACGCCTTGGCGACGAGGTAGCTGCAGACCGCGTCTGCCAACGAACTGTCATCTTCGACCAGCAAGATTCGCACGCGGTGGCCCTTACAAAAACTCGAAGTCTAGCGCCGCCCCTCTGGCGATCGCGTCAGGAATCGTTCAGGTCGCTTCAGACTGGGTTCATCCCGCGTGCGTAGGCTCGCGCCAGTCTGTTCCGAGGCCTGTTTTTCTTCATGACCCGTCGTACCCCGCATCTCCGTCTCGGAGCCCTGACCTTGCTTGCCCTGGCCCTGCTGATGATCTGGGACGCCCTTGGCGGCGACCTGCCGCTGGCCCGCCTGGCCGGCACGCCGATGGGCTTTCCCTGGCGCGAGAACCCCTTCCTGGTGCACGTGATGCACGAGGGCGCGAGAAACCTCAGCTGGCTGCTGGTGATCGGCCTGTTCGCCGCCATCCGCTGGCCCGTGGGCGTGCTGCGGCGCCTGGGCACGGGCGCCCGTGTGCAGCTGGCGCTGACGGTGCTGGCCTCGGTGCTGGCCGTGAGCCTGATCAAGCACGCGAGCGACACCAGCTGCCCCTGGGACCTGAAGGAGTTCGGCGGCGTGGCGCGCTACGTGTCGCACTGGGCCTGGGGCCAGGACGACGGCGGGCCGGGCGGCTGCTTCCCGGCCGGCCATGCCTCGGCCGCCTTTGCCTACCTCGGCGGGTATTTCGTGCTGCGACATGTGGCGCCGCGTGGGGCCATCGTGTGGCTGTGTGTGGCGCTGGTCGCCGGGCTCGTGCTCGGCGTGGCGCAGCAGATGCGCGGCGCGCACTACATGAGCCACACGCTGTGGACCGCCTGGGTCTGCTGGAGCGTCGGCTTCCTCATCGAGCTGGTGGCGACGCGCCGCCGCACGTCCCCTCCCATCGAGCGCACCGCGCCCCTGCATGCAAGCCCTTGATTTCGCCCTGTTCAGCTGGATCAACGCCTCGGCCTCCGCGCCGGCGTGGAGCCTGCGCTTCGCGATGTTCGCGTCCGACGTGCTGCCGACCCTGCTGGCGCTGTCCATCGCGGCCGCCGCGGCCTTCGACCGCCGCTGGCGCCACGCCTTCTTCACCGCACTGGTCAGCGTGCTCGTCGTGTGGCTGGTGGTGAACGTGTTCCGCTCGGTGCTGCCGTTCCCGCGGCCCGCGTTCTACGGCCTGGGCATCCAGTGGGTGCCGCAGGGTGCGCGCCCGGGCTTCCCTAGCCTGCATGCGGCCGGCACCTTCGCCGCCGCCTTCTCGCTGTGGTGCCTGCCGTGGCGCACGCCCATGCGGCTGGCGCTGGTGGCGGCGGTGGTGGTGGCCTGGAGCCGGCTGTACCTGGGCCTGCATTTCCCGACCGACGTGACGGCCGCCGCGATCCTGGCGGCGCTGGTCTCGATCGTGGTGGAGCGCGGCATCAGCCGCCCCGCCGGCCGCGCGGTGTCGCGCAGCCCGCGCCTGCGGCTGCTGCGCCGCGCGCGCATCGGCCGAGCCTGAATGCGCTCTGAATGAACTGTTCAGGCTCTCTTCAGGCACGCTGCCTACATTGGCGGCATGTCTGTTTCGCGTCTCGACTCCGCGCTGCTGGCGCGTGCTCCCAGCCGATCTGAATCCCGCCCCGCGCCGCTGTCGGATGCGGGCGCCGCCGGCACTTTCTGGCAACGCATCGACCGCTGGATCTCGCAGCCCCGCTCGACGCGGCAGGTGATCGTCTGGCTCAGCCTGTACCTCGGCCTCACCGCCAACTGGCCGCTGCTGAACGACCTGGCCCGCCTGGGCGGCGCGCCCAGCACCTACATGCCGACCATCGCCGCGCTGGGCATGCTCACCTTCTGCGGCACCGTCGCGATGCTGTCGCTCACGGCCTGGTCGCGCTGGATGAAGCCGCTGTGGCTGCTCGTGGTGGTGATCGCCGCGGTGGCGCAGCACTACATGCTCCAGTACCGCGTGGTGATGGACCCGAGCATGATCGCGAACGCGTTCCAGACCGACCCCAACGAAGCGCGCGACCTGCTGAGCGGGCGCATGGCCTTCAACGTGCTCGTGGTCGTGCTGCCGGCGGCCTGGGCGATCTGGCGCGTGCGCATCGTGCCGATGGGGCTGCTGTCGCACGTCTGGCGCAACGCGCTGCTGCTGGTGCTGGCCGCCGTCGTGGCGGTGGTCACGGCCGTGGCCATGAACCGGCAGCTCGCGCCGCTGATGCGCAACAACGTGCACCTGCGCTACATGATGAACCCGATCGCCAGCCTGTACTCGGCCGGCGCCGTGGTGCTCAAGCCGATGTTCAAGCGCAGCAGCAAGCTGATCCCGATCACCGCAGGCACGGCGCTGGGCGCGAGCTATGCGGCGCAGAAGCGCCCGCCGCTGTTCGTCGTGGTGGTGGGCGAGACCGCGCGTTCCGATCACTTCGGCCTGAACGGCTACGCCCGCGACACCACGCCCGAGCTCGCCAAGCGCAACGTGCTGAGCTACCGCGAGGTGCGCTCGTGCGGCACCAACACGCTGGCCTCGGTGCCCTGCATGTTCTCGCCCCTGGGCAAGAGCGGCTACGAGTCGCGCAAGGACGAGTACGAGAACCTCATGGACGTGCTGCAGGCCTCGGGCCTGGCCGTGTTCTGGCTCGACAACCAGGCCGGCTGCAAGGGCGTGTGCGCGCGCATCCCGAACGCCTCGGCCTTCGACGGGCTCGATGCGGCCACCAAGAAGGCCCTGTGCGACGGCGAGGAATGCCTCGACAACGTGATGCTCAAGGGCCTCGATGAACGCATCGCCGCGCTGCCCGCCGAGCGCCGCGCCAAGGGCGTCGTGCTCGTCATGCACCAGATGGGCAGCCACGGCCCGGCCTACTACAAGCGCTCGGCGCCCGAGCTGAAGCGCTTCACGCCCGAGTGCAAGACCAACGCGCTGGCCGAGTGCGCGCATGCCGAGCTGATGAACGTCTACGACAACTCGATCGCGCAGACCGACCATTTCCTCGGCCAGACCATCGACTGGCTCCAGACCCAATCGAAGCAGTACGACACGGCGCTGCTGTACATGAGCGACCACGGCGAGTCGCTGGGCGAGTACGGCCTGTTCCTGCACGGCGTGCCCTACAGCTTCGCGCCCGATGCGCAAAAGCACGTGCCCATGGTCACCTGGTTCGGCGACGGCATGAGCGAGCGCCGCAAGCTCTCGCGTTCGTGCATGGAGGCGGGCCTGGACGCGCCGCTCACGCACGACAACCTCTATCACACGGTGCTGGGCCTCATGGACGTGACCACGCCCACCTACAAGCCCGCGCTCGATGCGCTGGCCTCGTGCCGCGGCAAGGCCTGAGCGCGCCCGCAGCTTCGGCTTCTTACTTCTTTTCGCGCGGCAGCCGGCCCATCAGGAAGAACTCCGGGTTCGGCTGCATGCCGCTGAAGCTGGCCAGGCGGTTGCTCAGGCCGAAGAAGGCGGTGATGGCCGCGATGTCCCAGATGTCCTCGTCGTCGAAGCCGTGCGCGTGCAGCGGCCCGAAGTCGCGGTCGTCGATCTCGTGCGAGCGTTCGCAGACCTTCATCGCGAAGTCGAGCATCGCGCGCTGGCGCTGCGTGATGTCGGCCTTGCGGTAGTTCACCGCCACCTGGTCGGCCACCAGCGGTTTCTTCTCGTAGATGCGCAGCAGCGCGCCGTGCGCCACCACGCAGTACAGGCATTGGTTGACCGCGCTGGTGGCGGTGACGATCATCTCGCGGTCGCCCTTGGTGAGCGAGCCTTCTTCCTTCAGCATCAGCGCGTCGTGGTACGCGAAGAAGGCCCGCCACTCGGCGGGGCGGCGCGCAAGGCCGAGGAACACGTTGGGCACGAAGCCGGCCTTTTCCTGCACGGCGAGGATCGCGGTGCGGATGTCGTCGGGCAGGTCTTTCAGTTCGGCGAGGGGGTAGCGAGGGGCGTTCATCTGCTTGTCTCCTGGGGATCGGTCCCGGGATCATAGGCAACGGCGTCCGGGCTTGCAGCCAGCACCGCCAGGTCGCTCTCGTCCTTGAGCCCCACACCGCTCAACCCCCGGCGCAGCGACTCGCGCACCAGCCACGCGAGCTTGAAGGCGGCCTGCGCGTACGACAGCCCCTCGGGCCGCACGTTCGAGATGCAGTTGCGTTCGGCGTCGTGCCGGCCGCGGCGTGGCGAATGGGTCAGGTAGATGCCGAGGCTGTCGGGCGAGCTCAGGCCCGGGCGCTCGCCGATCAGCATGACCGACAGCGCCGCGCCGACCGCTTCGCCCAGTTCGTCGGCCAGTGCCACGCGCGCTTGCGTGGCGATGAACACGGGCGACAGGCGCGTGCCGGGCGGCAGCTGCGGGCGCAGCGCCGCAAGCAGCGGCACGGCGTGGCGGGCGACGGCGAGCGAGGAGAGGCCGTCGCCGATCACGAGGCAGACGTCGCAGCCGCCTGCAGGCCGATCGTCGCGCAGGCGCGCGGCGTCTTCGGTATCGAGCTGGCGGCCGAGGTCGGGGCGGCGCAGGTAGGTGGTGCGGTCGGGCGCGCGGCTGCGCACGCGATTCACGTCCCACTGGTCCGCGCGCAGTGCGGCATCGAGCGCGTCGACATCGAGCGCCGCATGGATCGCGTCGCGCGCCATCGCGTGGGCCCAGCCGAAGCGCAGCGTTTCGTCGGTGGGCATGCCGGCACCGGCGCGGCCCAGTGCGAGCCGCGCGGGCGTGGCGGCGCGCCATTGCGCCCAGGGGTTGGGGGTGACGGGCGAATCGCTCATGGCGCCAGCGCGGACAGCCCGCCCATGTCGCTCAGCAGCCGGTTGGCCGTGGGCGGTGCGAGCCGCCCGGCGGTGTCGGTGATCTGCATGCGTTGCAGCCAGGCCTCGAACTCGGGCGCGCGCTTCAGGCCCAGCGTCTCGCGCAGGAAGAGGGCGTCGTGGAACGAGGTGCTCTGGTAGTTGAGCATCACGTCGTCGGCGCCCGGGATGCCCATGATGAAGTTGATGCCCGCCGTGCCCAGCAGCACGAGCAGCGTGTCCATGTCGTCCTGGTCGGCTTCGGCGTGGTTGGTGTAGCAGATGTCGCAGCCGATCGGCAGGCCCATCAGCTTGCCGCTGAAGTGGTCTTCGAGCCCGGCGCGGATGATCTGCTTGCCGTCGTACAGGTACTCGGGGCCGATGAAGCCGACCACGGTGTTGATGAGCAGCGGCTGGTAGCGCCGCGCCAGCGCATAGGCGCGCACCTCGCAGGTCTGCTGGTCGACGCCGAAATGGGCGTTGGCCGAGAGCGCGCTGCCCTGGCCGGTCTCGAAGTACATGAGGTTGTTGCCGACGGTGCCGCGCGAAAGCGACTGCGCCGCGGCATGGGCCTCGTCGAGCAGCGCGGGCGTCACGCCGAACGAGAGGTTCGCTTTCTCGGTGCCCGCGATCGACTGGAACACGAGGTCGACCGGCGCGCCGGCCTCGGCGAGCTTCAGCGTGTTGGTCACGTGCGTGAGCACGCAGCTTTGCGTGGGGATCTCGAAGCGCTGGATCACCTCGTCGAGCATGTGCAGCAGGCGCCCGAGCACCGGCAGGCTGTCGGACACGGGGTTGATGCCGATCACCGCGTCGCCCGCACCGTAGAGCAGGCCGTCGAGCGTGGACGCGGCCACGCCGCGCAGGTCGTCGGTGGGGTGGTTGGGCTGCAGGCGCACGGCCAGGTGGCCGGGCAGGCCGATGGTGTCGCGAAAGCGCGTGACGACGTGGCACTTCTTCGCGACCGCGACCAGGTCCTGGTTGCGCATGAGCTTGGACACGGCTGCCACCATCTCGGGCGTGAGGCCCGGTGCCAGCGCGGCGAGTGCCTCTGTGGTGGCCTGTTCCGACAGCAGCCAGTTGCGGAAGTCGCCGACCGTGAGGTGTGCCACCGGCGCGAAGGCCTGCGCGTCGTGCGTGTCGATGATGAGCCGCGTGATGTTGTCCTGCTCGTAGGGAATCAGCGCCTCGGTGAGGAACTGCTTGAGCGGCGTGTCGGCCAGCACGTGGCGTGCGGCCATGCGCTGCTGCGCGGTCGCCGCGCCGAGGCCCGCGAGGTAGTCGCCCGAGCGCGCGGGGCTGGCGCAGGCGAGCACCTGCCGCAGATCGTCGAAGGCGAAGCCCTGGCCGGCAATGGTGGTGCGGTAGCGCATCTTTGTTTGTCAGGGCGTGGAAGACAGCATCGCGTCCGGCGCGGCGGCGTCGCGCTGCGCCGAGGTGAGCAGGAAGTAGCCGTAGGCGGCCGCCATCAGCACGAGGAACAGCACCGTGAGCATCGGGTTGAACCAGACCATCGCGCCCAGGCACACCAGCCCGAGCCCGAGCGCGACGGCCGGGAACACGGGGTAGAAGGGCGCGCGGTAGGTGCGCAGCAGGTCGGGCTCGGTGCGCCGCAGCTTGAACAGCGCGGCCATCGAGATCAGGTACATCACGATCGCGCCGAGCACGGCCATGGTGACGATGTTGGCCGTGAGCGTCTGCCCGCCGAACTGCACCCACTCGTCGCTGAAGATGGCGGCGATGCCGATCACGCCACCGGCCAGCAGCGCGCGGTGCGGCGTGTCGAAGCGCGGGCTCAGGCCGGCGAAGTAGGCCGGCAGGTAGCCGGCGCGCGCGAGCGCGAAGATCTGGCGCGAGTAGCCCATGAGGATGCCGTGGAACGAGGCGACCAGGCCGAACAGGCCGATCCACACCAGCATGTGCAGCCAGCCGCTGTTGGCGCCCACCACCGCCTTCATCGCTTGCGGCAGCGGGTCGTTGATGTTCGCGAGCTGGCGCCAGTCGCCCACGCCGCCCGCGAAGATCATCACGCCGAAGGCCAGCAGCACCAGCGTGACGATGCCGGTGGTGTAGGCCAGCGGAATCGTGCGGTGCGGATCGCGCGCCTCTTCGGCCGCCATGGCCGCGCCCTCGATGGCCAGGAAGAACCAGATCGCGAACGGGATCGACGCGAAGATGCCCGACACCGCCGCGCCGTTCAGCACGTTGCCGCCGGCCCATCCGTGGGCCACGAAGTTCGCCATCGACCAGCCCGGCGCGACCACGCCCATGAACACCAGCAGTTCGAAGATCGCGAGCACCGTGACGAACAGCTCGAACGCCGCCGCGATGCCGATGCCGATCCAGTTCAGCCCGATGAAGACCACGTAGGCCCCCACCGCGAACCACTTCGGGTTGATGCCCGGGAACTGCACGTTGAGGTACGCGCCGATCGCCAGCGCGATGGCCGGCGGCGCGAAGACGAATTCGATCAGCGTCGCGAAGCCCGCCACGAAACCGCCGCGCGGCCCGAAGGCGCGCCGCGCATAGGCGAAGGGGCCGCCCGCGTGCGGGATGGCGGTCGAGAGCTCGGTGAAGCTGAAGATGAAGGTCGTGTACATCGTCGCCACCAGCACCGTGGCGACCAGGAAGCCGAGCGTGCCGGCCGTGTTCCAGCCGTAGCTCCAACCAAAGTACTCACCCGAAATGACGAGGCCGACCGCGATGCCCCACAACTGGACGGGACCGAGGACTTTCTTGAGATGACCGGTGCCGGCGACGGGGGCCGGCGGAGCGTCGTTGGAGCGCATGGGGGCTTCCTCTCTGGGCGGATGGTGACAGTGCACCCCTCCCAAAGCAAGGGCCGTTCCATCGGATACATCGGCGTACAGGCGGCTTCACGGGGGCTGTCCATAATCGGCAGCTTTTCAACCACCGAGGTGTTTCGTGAAGTCATTTTTCTGTGCCGCGCTCGTGTCCGTCCTTGCCATTCCCGCAGCCTTTGCGCAGTCCGCGGCGGTCACCACGCCCAGCGGCCTGATCTACCAGTCGCTCAAGGAAGGCACCGGCGCATCGCCCGCCGCCACCGACGTGGTCAAGGTGCACTACCGCGGCACCTTCCCCGACAGCGGCAAGGAGTTCGACAGCTCGTACAAGCGCGGCGAACCCACCGAGTTCCCGCTCAACGGCGTGATCCCGTGCTGGACCGAAGGCGTGCAGAAGATGAAGCCGGGCGGCAAGGCCAAGCTGACCTGCCCGGCGTCGATTGCTTACGGTGCGCGCGGTGCGGGCAACGGCCTGATTCCGCCGAATGCGACGCTGAATTTCGAAGTCGAGCTGGTGTCGGTCACGAAGCGATAGCGGCCGGGGCCGGTCAGGACCGGCCTGGGCAATGAGCGGTGCGTGCAGTCTGTCACGCTGCTCGCTTCGCAATAGTTGCCCGATTCTTTCCTCTCGTTTTTGTGCGCATGGGCCTCCCACAATCCGCGGCCTGACTCCTGATCCACAGGAGCGGCTTC
>RCUH01000635.1_pt1 | contig 33236 bp, 28 predicted proteins | sample 2166191 | NCBI WGS metagenome assembly RCUH01 (sample SAMN09932848, study PRJNA488358) | compost metagenome | feature: garden; material: soil; isolation source: compost soil in an enriched community after 214 h of incubation | place: Germany: Experimental Botanical Garden Goettingen | collected...
TAAGATCTACACGATGCCTCAGTTTTTGGAAAGGCGCTACAACAAGTCGGTTTCCCTCATTATGGCAGTTTTCTGGCTGTTTTTGTATGTGATTGTAAATCTTACATCAATACTTTATTTGGGCGCGTTGGCAATTGACACATTGTTGGGTGGCGAGAATCTCCACGTCATTATGATCGGTTTGCTGCTGATGGCTTTGCTCATTGGTCTTGGTGGGATGAAAGTGATTGGATATACCGATGTGATCCAAGTCGCGGTCTTGATTATCGGTGGTTTTGCAACAGTTTATATGGCTTTGCAAATTGTGGATCAAAGAATCAATGGTACTGCAATTGGTAGCGCTTGGACTGGTTTCAACACTTTGTTGAGTGAAGCGCCTGAGCATTTCAAATTAATTCTGGACAAACCTACGATGACGACAACAACTTTGGCAATGCCTGAGAATTTAAGCGTTCAGAAATATATGATTTTGCCAGGTTTGGCAATGTATTTTGCTGGACAGTGGATTGTGCATTTGAACTATTGGGGTTGCAACCAATACATTACGCAAAGAGCTTTGGGTGCCGATTTGAAAACAGCCAGAACAGGAATTTTGTTCGCTGGATTCTTAAAATTATTTATGCCAATTATCGTGATGCTTCCAGGAATTGCTGCTTATGTTTTGCATAGAGAAGGCCATTTGGAAGGTTTCAATGGGATTAAAGATGGCGCTTATTCTGCAATCTTAGGATTTCTTCCTTCCGGCTTGAAAGGACTTGCTGTTGCAGCGCTTACTGCCGCGATTGTTGCTTCCTTAGCCGGAAAAGTCAACAGTATTTCCACGATTTTCACATTGGATATTTATAAAAAATATTTTAAGACCGATGCAACTGAAATCCAATTGGTACGAACGGGACGTTGGGCGATTATCATTGCAATGTTTGTGGCGCTAGCCTTTACGTGGACCGATGTTTTGGGAATTGGTGGCGAAGGTGGATTTACGTTTATTCAGAAATATACAGGATTTATCAGCCCGGGCGTTTTTGCGATGTTCCTTTTGGGAATGTTTTGGAAACGTACCACGGGAACTGCAGCTTTAGTTGGTGTTGTTTTGGGATTTTTATTAGCCATTTTCTTCAATAATTTTGCAGTGGATATTTTCGGGAAAGAAACGTGGCTTTATACGGCATTCACGTATGAGAAATTGGAAAATGGAGTTGTCAATACGATTACAGAAATTCCGTTTTTGATCAATATGGGTTGGTCATTTTTCATCACCGTTGCTGTGATGATCTTGATAAGTCTTGCTGGACCGAAAATCAATCCAAAAGCGTTTGATATAGACAAATCTATGTTCAAAGTAGATCCGAGAACTATGGTTTTAATTGTCATTACGTTACTTTTCTTAACAGCGATTTATGTCAAGTTCTGGTAATCAATCATGTTTAAATATTAAAATGAGGATGTCGGTTTTGGCATCCTTATTTTTTTGAATTAATTTAAAATTAACCGATTAAAATTAATTTTAGATGAACTTTCAAAAGTTATATTTTGTTGATTATATTAAAAAATAATTGCTTGATTAACACTTTTGATAATTTATTTTTAATAATTATTCAGAATCGTCAGTTTTGATGGTGTTTTTAGTAATTAAACGTGCTTTGTTTTTATCAATATTCGTTGAAATAGCATTAATTTTAAATGAACAGAATGTTAAAATTGTGTTAAAGTTATCTTTCTGTCTTTATAGACTTTTCATAAATTTCAATCAAAAGGATATTGTGGAAATTACGATAAGTAGACACCACCAAAAATTCTACAAATTTTAACATTTTAATTAATCAATTGTATATCAACAATCCTAGCGCTTAAGCTTAATTTCAGAAGGTTTTATTAATCTTATTATTTATGATAAGCCTGTCATTTTTTTCGATAATTTTATTTTGTTTTTACTTCGATTTTTGACCTTAAATCTGAAGGTACAGCAAAAATGTTTTGTATGTAGATAGTTTCTTTTATTTTTAGAAAAGTAGAATCAATCAAGACTCAAATTTCATTTTAATTAATATAAAATTGATAGACAAGTCAGATTCTGAAACAGTATCATTTTAGTAACTTAAAACTATATTATGCAGTTTAGCAAGAGCTTTTTTCTTTTTAGTGTCGCGATTTCATTCTTTGCTAAGTCACAGGAATCTATTCCTTATTTGCAGAAAAAAGGAACTGCAACACAGCTGATGGTGGACAAAAAACCTTTTCTGATTTTGGGAGGCGAATTGGGAAATTCTTCAGCGTCATCTTTTCAGGATATAGAAAGAGATTTTCCGAAGCTTCATAAGATGCAACTCAACACAGTTTTGGTTCCTGCCTATTGGGATTTGATAGAAGCGGGAGAAGGAAAATATGATTTTAGTTTGATTGATAAATCCATTGAGCAAGCCAGAAAGAATGATCTCAAAGTTGTATTTCTGTGGTTTGGTTCGTACAAAAACTCGATGAGTTGCTATGCGCCACTTTGGTTCAAAAAAGATTATAAAAAATATCCAAGAGCTTACTCAAAAGGAGGAAAGCCGTTGGAAATAGCAAGTTCTTTTTCGGATAATGTTTTGAAAGCCGATAACAAAGCTTTTTCAGAATTGATGAAACATATTGCTTCTGTTGATAAAACGCAGGGAACGGTAATTATGGTTCAGGTGGAAAATGAAATCGGAATGCTGGAAGGCGCGAGAGATCATTCCAAGGAAGCAAACAAAATCTTCAATGCTCAAGTTCCTGAGAATTTGATTAAGTTTTTGAACATCAATAAAAAAGATCTGCATCCTTCATTATTAGAGAAATGGGGAAAACAAGGTTTTAAAACCAAAGGAAATTGGGAAGAGATCTTCGGAGCAGATTTATATACAGATGAATTATTCACTGCATATTCTTACGGTTTATACATAGAAAAATTAGCGAAAACTTCCCGTTCTATTTACAATCTTCCTTTATATGTCAACGCGGCGATGAATAGCAGAAACCGCCAACCTGGTGAATATCCAGCTGGTGGACCATTGGCTCATCTGATCGATATTTGGCACGCATCAGCACCAACCATCGATATTTTGGCGCCGGATTTATATGATGGCGATTTTGCAAGCTGGTCGGCGAAATATAGACTTCACAACAATCCTTTGTTCGTTCCGGAAATTAAAATGACCCAAAATAATGGAGTGCAAGCTTTCTATGCTTTTGGCGAACACGATGCGATTGGTTACAGTCCATTCTCAATCGAAAACAATTCCGAAGCTGGAAGTAAAAGATTGGCAGATGCCTATTCAAAGTTAAAACAACTGATGCCTTTGCTGACGAAATATCAAGGAAAAGGAGCATCCAAAGGATTGCTGTTCGATCAGAAAAGTCCAGAACGAATCATTAATTATGATGACTTGAAAATCACCGCCCGACATTTTTTCTCTCTTCCTTGGGATGCAAGATCTAAAGATGGAAGCGTTTGGCCAGAAGGTGGCGGATTAATTTTAAGATTGGCAAAAGATGAATACATCGTTGCTGGAAGTGGAATCGTGGTAGAATTTGAAAAAGAAACTGAGAAGAAAATAATTCAGGCAAAAGATCTGGGAGAAGATGGTTTCGCAACACAAGGCGGAAAAGAAAAATCGCAATCGGTCTGGAATGGCGGCCTCAGAGCGGGAATCGGACCTGTGGACGAAATTGGTCTGGATGAAAATGGAAATTTCAAATATATCAGAAGACTGAACGGCGATCAAACGCACCAAGGCAGACACATAAGAATCGGAGTAGATGATTTCCAAATTCTGCACGTGAAACTTTATGAATATCAATAATTTAAATGAATGAAAAATTTCAGCACTTCTAAAAGCTTGTTTTTTCTCTTTGCATTTTGCGTCATTAATTTGTTTGATGCAAAAGTAAAGTTGCCTGCATTGGTTTCTGATGGGATGGTTTTGCAACGCGATCAGAAATTGAAAATTTGGGGAAATGCAGATGCTGGCGAAAAAGTGGAAGTTAATTTTATTAATAAAAAATACAAGACGACAGCCGATCAAAATGGAAATTGGAAAATCACGCTTCCAAAGCAAAATGCGGGCGGACCTTTCAAAATGACAATCAATGAGATTACTTTGAAGGATATTTTCATCGGCGACGTTTGGTTAGCTTCGGGACAGTCTAATATGGAATTGCCGATGAGAAGGTTGAAACCGCTTTATGAAAATGAAATCAAGACTGCGAACAATCAAAACATCAGATTTTTCACAGTTCCTCAAAAATATAATTTTAAAGCTCCTCAGAATGATTTTGAATCGGGAAAATGGGAACCTACAAATCCACAGACGATCCTCAATTTTTCTGGCGTTGCTTATTTCTTTGCGAAGATCATTAATGAAAAAAATAAAGTTCCGGTTGGCATTATCAACACGAGTTTGGGTGGTTCTCCAATTCAGGCTTGGATGGACGAAAATGCTTTGAAAAATTATCCTGAATATTTGGATGAAGTCAAAAAATGGCAAAATGATGATTTGATAAAATCTACGGAATCCACAGAGCAAGCGCACAGCAAAGCTTGGTACGAAGAATTAGATCAAAGTGATATTGGCTTTCATCAGCATTGGGAAAAGCTTGAAACTACTGATTCGGATTGGAAAACGATGAACGTTCCAGGATCTTGGGAAGATAAAGAAGATGCTTTTGACGGTTCAGTTTGGTTCAGAAAAGAAATCAATTTACCAAAAGGAACGGCCGGAAAATTTGCTTTTCTCAATCTTGGAAGAATCAAAGATGCAGACGTTACTTACATCAACGGTGTGAAAGTCGGAAATGTGACTTACGAATATCCGCCACGTTGGTACGACATCCCACCTGGTGTTTTGAAAGAAGGGAAAAACATATTCGCAGTAAGAGTTATCAATGGAAGCGGAAAAGGAGAGTTCATTGCAGACAAACCATATTATCTGGAAATTGATGGTCAAAAAATAAATCTCGAAGGCGAATGGAAGTATAAAATCGGTGCCAAAATGGAGAAAATGGCTCCCGGACAAACGTTCATCCGCTGGAAACCGACTGGACTTTACAACGCAATGATTCATCCAATAATCAATTATCAAATCAAAGGTTTTCTCTGGTATCAAGGTGAAAGCAATACCAAAAATCCTGAGGAATATGGCGATCTTTTGACCAAGATGATTTCAGATTGGCGAACGAAATGGAATCAAAAGGATTTGCCATTTTTAATTGTTCAGCTTGCCAACTTTATGGAGCAGAAAAGTGAACCTTTGGAAAGCAATTGGGCAGAACTGAGAGATCAACAACGTCTGGTTTCTTTGAATGTTCAAAACACGGGATTGGCGGTCATCACAGACATTGGCGAGTGGAATGATATCCATCCATTAAACAAAAAAACAGTTGGCGACAGATTGGCTTTGCAGGCTTTTAAAATCGCTGAAAAAAAGAATATCATCGCAGACGGACCAGTTTATCAATCAATGAAAATAGATGGAAACAAAGTGATTTTAACGTTCAAATCTGGAACTGATGATTTTGAACAAGTTTCAGAATTGAAAGGTTTTGCCATCAAAGGAAAAGACGGAGAATACGTTTGGGCAAAAGCGAAAATCGAAGAAAATAAAATCATCGTTTGGAGCGAAAATATTCCCAATCCAGAAGCCGTAAGATACAATTGGGCAGATAATCCAAGTGGAAATTTATCGGATAAAAGAGGACTTCCAGCTTCGTCATTCACCGCAGAATAATCAATTATCAAATATCAATTATAATAATGAACAACTCATCTCAAAAAATATCTGTCGTTGAAAAAATAGGCTACAGTTTAGGGGATTTGGCGGCCAACTTGGTTTTCCAGACTTTGGTCACATATCTCGCTTATTTCTACACCGATATTTACGGATTGAAACCAGAAGATGCTTCTATCATCACATTGAGTGTTGGATTGTTGGCTGGTTTTGTATTCAATCCAATGGTTGGTGCTTTGGCAGACAGAACCAGAACCAAATGGGGGAAATTTCGTCCTTGGATTCTTTTGACGGCGATTCCGCTTGGTGTTGCAGCACTTTTAGCTTTCAGCACGCCCGATTTTTCTTACAAAGGGAAAATGGTTTACGCTGCTGCGACTTACACGTTGTTGCTTCTTTTGTATGCCGGAAACAATTTGCCTTATGCAGCGTTAAGTGGCGTTATTACAGGAGATATGGGCGAGAGAAACAGTATTTCTTCTTACCGTTTCGTTGCCGTAATGTTTGCGCAGTTTTTCGTTCAGGTGTTTATGTTGCCGATAATTTTGTCCGTTGGAAATGGAGACAAAGCAATTGGAATCGAAAGCGTGATGACTTGGCTTGCGATCATTGGAACCGTGATGTTGCTCATTACTTTTCTAACGACGAAAGAAAGAGTAGTTCCAAAACCCGAGCAAGAATCGACTTTAGCATTAGATTTAAAAGATTTATTCAAAAATAAACCTTGGATTATTATGTTGTCTGTAACGACTTTGGTTTTCGTGACACTGGCTATGAAAGGCGGTTCCTACGTTTACTATTTTAATAATTATGTGGACGAGACAGCGCTTCAGGAATTTATTGCTCCGATCACCAATTTTTTCAATTCCATCGGGATGAATTTCTTTGGCGAAGATCCTCGCTCAGCAGGATTTGGATTGTTCAATGCTGGCGGAATCATTATGATGATTGTTGGGATTACGTTTTCAAAACGATTTGCAGACAGATTTGGGAAGCGTGATACTTATGTTGTTTCACTTTTCATTTCAACGGTTTTCATCTTGATTTTCCTAATGTTTCCTCCGAAATCAGTTGGGTTAATGTTTACTTCTCAGATTTTCCACGGCTTCTTCTACGGCATTGGAACGCCTTTGCTTTGGGCGATGATTGCCGATGTTGCCGACTATTCCGAATGGAAAAACAACCGAAGAGCCACCGCCATTATTTTCTCTGCAATGATGGTTGGTTTGAAGGTCGGTTTGAGCATTGGAAGTTCATTAGTTGCCTTAATAATTGGGAAATACGGTTATATTTCTACGGAAGGCGCAGTGAATGTCCTTCAGCCAGAAACAGTTTCTACAGGGGCAAAAATGCTGGTTAGTATTTTTCCATCGATTCCGTTTTTTATCGCTTGCGGTTTGCTTTTCTTTTATAAAATTGATAAAAAGGCAGAAATACAAATAGAGCAGGATTTAGCAGAAAGAAGAAAAAAATAATTGAATATGAAAAAAGTAATAATCTCTCTGAGCATAGTAACTCTGGCTATTTCCAACAGTGTTTTCAGCCAGCAGGAAAAATCATCAACGTTAAAATCTGCGTACCAAAATGATTTTTTTATAGGCACAGCTTTAGGACTTTCTCAAATTTATGAATCGGATCAACAAGAGTCAAAAATTGTAAAAAATCAGTTCAATTCCATCGTGGCAGAAAACTGTATGAAGTCTATGTTTTTGCAACCAAAAGAAGGTCAGTTTTTCTTTGATGATGCAGACAAATTTGTAACCTTAGGTGAGAAAAATAAGATGTTCACAATTGGACACACATTGATTTGGCATTCTCAATTACCAGATTGGTTTTTCATTGATAAAAATGGAAAAGATGTGTCAGCAGAAGTTTTGAAACAGAGAATGAAAAATCATATTCACACCGTTGTTACAAGATACAAAGGCAAAATAAAAGGTTGGGATGTTGTGAATGAGGCTATTATGGAAAATGGCTCTTATCGAAAAAGCAAATTCTACGAAATCTTAGGAGAGGAATTTATTCCCTTGGCTTTCAAATATGCTCAGGAAGCAGATCCACAAGCAGAACTTTATTATAATGATTACAACGAATGGCATCTTGGAAAAATTGAAACCGTTGTCAAAATGGTGAAGGATATGAAATCCCGCGGAATCAGAATTGATGGCGTAGGAATGCAGGCTCACATGGATATGACCAGTCCGACTTTGGCAGAATATGAAAATGCGATCGTAAAATATGCGCAAGCTGGCGTGAAAGTCAATATTACAGAGTTGGATCTCAGCGTTCTCCCTTCACCTTGGGGAACTTCTGCAAATATTGCTGACAAAGTGGAGTATGACGAGAAAATGAATCCTTTCGTCAATGGACTTCCAAAAGATGTCGAGGAAAAATGGGAAAACAGATATGCCGATTTCTTCAAATTATTTCTGAAACACAAAGATAAAATTCGCAGAGTTACCTTTTGGGGCTTGACAGACTCTCAGTCTTGGAAAAATGATTTTCCCGTGAAAGGACGTACAGATTACGCTTTGTTTTTTGACCGTAAATGTGAAGCAAAACCAATCGTTGAAAAAATCATCAAACTAGCTGAAAAAAAATAATTTTAAAGTCTATCATCTATCAGTCTATCATCTAAAAATCTAAATCAAAATGAACAAATCAAAATACCTTTTCCCAAAAGATTATATGGCAGATCCGTCCGTTCACGTTTTCGAAGATAAAATCTACATCTATCCATCCCACGACCGAGAAAGTGGCATCGAAGAAAACGATAACGGCGACCATTTCGATATGAATGATTACCACGTTTTTTCTTTGGATGATGTTGAAAACGGGGAGATTACAGATCACGGCGTTGTCCTTTCTGTAAAGGATATTCCTTGGTCTGGTCGTCAGCTTTGGGATTGTGATGTGGCTTTTAAAAATGGCAAATATTATATGTATTTTCCTTTGAAAGATAAAAATGACATTTTCAGAATCGGTGTTGCGGTGAGTGATAAACCTTATGGACCTTTCGTTCCAGAGAAACATCCAATGTTGGGAAGTTACAGCATCGATCCTTGTATTTTTGAAGAAAACGGCAATCATTATATGTATTTTGGAGGAATCTGGGGCGGACAATTGCAACGTTACAGAAACAACAAAGCTTTAGAGTCTGCGCTGTTTCCAAATGATGATGAGCCAGCAATTCCTTCAAAAGTTGCCCGTTTAAGCGATGATATGTTGGAGTTTGCAGAAGAACCAAAAGATCTTTTGATCCTTGATGAAAATGGTGATGAACTGCTTCACGGCAATCCTCACAGGTTTTTCGAGGCGTCTTGGATGCACAAGTACAACGGCAAATATTACTTTTCATATTCCACTGGAGATTCGCATCTTTTGTGTTATGCAATTGGCGACAATCCTTACGGACCATTTACATTTCAAGGTGAAATTTTAACGCCTGTTGTTGGTTGGACAACACATCACAGCATTGCAGAATTTAAAGGGAAATGGTATTTATTTTACCACGACAGTGTTCCAAGTGGCGGAAAGACTTGGCTCAGAAGTATGAAGGTCATCGAACTGGAATACAACGAAAATGGAAAAATAAAAACAATCAAAGGTTTGGAAAATTAATCAAACCAAATTCCAGAGAATCTGACAAGTTCAATATTATTAATCGTAAATATAATTTGCGGAAACACCATTTCAAATGCAAAATTTCAAAGCCTACATTTTAATATTTTTATTAATTCCATTCTCAATTTTCGCTGAAGATGGAAGCAAATTATGGCTTCGTTTCCCAGATGCCAAAAACGGAATTTCAGCCGATAAAATTATTTCTAAAGGAAACAATCCAACGCTTGAGATTGCCAGAAAAGAATTGATGAACCATTGGAAAGGTCAGGCATTGGAACTCAGAACCGACAAATCTTTGAAGCATTTGAAAGACGGTTATACGATAAGATCTGTTCAAAATAAATTGGTCATTTCTGCCGAAAAAGAAAACGGATTGCTGTATGGCGTTTATCATCTTTTGCGTTTACAGGAAACAAAATCCACAATTTCAAACCTTAATATTACAGAAAAACCTTCTTACGACATTAGAATCTTGAATCATTGGGATAATCTGGATGGAACAATTGAACGCGGTTATGCTGGATATTCGCTTTGGAAATGGGAGGATTTGCCTAATAAAATTTCTCCGAGATACGAAGAATATGCAAGAGCCAACGCATCCATTGGAATCAATGCAACAGTTCTGAACAACGTCAACGCTTCTCCGAAAATCCTAAGCAAAGATTATCTTGAAAAAGTAAAAGTATTGGCAGATATTTTCCGACCGTATGGCATAAAAGTTTATCTGTCTGTTAATTTTTCTTCGCCAAAAGTTTTGGGTGGATTAGAAAATTCTGATCCATTGAATAAAGACGTTCAGAAATGGTGGAAGGACAAAGCGAACGAAATTTATAAAATAATTCCAGACTTTGGTGGATTTTTGGTTAAAGCCAATTCCGAAGGGCAACCTGGTCCGCAAGATTACGGCAGAACGCACGCAGACGGTGCCAATATGATGGCTGATGTTTTGAAACCGCACGGCGGAATCGTGATGTGGAGAGCCTTCGTTTACAGCCCGAGCAAAGAAGATCGTGCGAAACAAGCATATTTGGAATTTGTTCCGTTGGATGGGAAATTCAAAGATAATGTGATTGTTCAGATTAAAAATGGACCTGTGGATTTCCAACCGCGCGAAGCTTTCAATCCACTTTTCGGGGCTTTGAAGAAAACGCCAGAAATGGTGGAGTTTCAGATTACTCAGGAATATTTGGGCTTTTCAAATCATCTGGTTTATCTCGCTCCTTTATTCAAAGAAACGCTCGACAGTGATACTTATTCTGACGGAAAAGGTTCTACGATTGCGAAGATTACAGATGGAACTTTGAGACCAGCAAAACTCACCGCAATTTCCGCAGTTGCAAACATTGGTGAAGACAAAAACTGGACAGGTCATCATTTTGCACAGGCAAACTGGTACGCTTTCGGACGTTTAGCTTGGAATCATAGTTTGTCATCAGAACAAATTGCTGATGAATGGATTAAAATGACTTTTACGGATAATCAAGAATTTGTAAAACCTGTAAAAGAAATGATGCTTTCTTCACGAGAAACTGCCGTGGATTATATGATGCCTCTTGGTTTGCACCACATTTTTGCTTCCGGACATCATTACGGACCTGAACCTTGGGGTGATTACAAAGGAGGAAGGCCAGATTGGTCACCGGTTTATTATCATCAAGCCAATGAAAAAGGACTTGGTTTCGACAGAACGAAATCTGGAAGTAATGCCGTTTCTCAATATTTTCCGCCATTGGACAACATCTACGGAAACATCAAAACTACGCCCGAAAATTTGATTCTTTGGTTCCATCACGTGCCTTGGGATTACAAAATGAAAGATGGAAAAACGCTTTGGGAAGAATTGGCTTACAAATATGATTCAGGTGTGAAAAATGTCCGCGATTATCAAAAAACTTGGGACGTGTTGCAAAAATTTGTTGATGAAGATAGATTCAAATCTGTCCAATCAAGGCTGAAAATTCAGTCAAAAGATGCGGTTTGGTGGAAGGATGCTTGCTTGCTTTATTTCCAACAATATTCAAAAATGCCAATTCCTTACGACATCGAAAGACCAGTTCACGAATTGGAAGATTTAAAGAAAATCAAATTGAATATGGGTCATCATAATTGATTGGATTCACTTATGGCTATTGGCTTTTTGCTTGTAGCTCTTTAAATCAATATTTTAAATCTTCGAGAACTTCCATCTAACAAAATATCTACTAAAATTTAAAAACCTTAAACTTAAAAATATAATGAAATTTTTTATTGACACAGCCAACTTAGAACAGATCAGAGAAGCCAACGAATTGGGAATTCTGGATGGTGTAACAACCAATCCGACATTGATGGCGAAAGAAGGCATCAGCGGAAATGAAGCTATTCTTCAGCATTACAGAGATATTTGCAGCATTGTGGATGGCGACATTTCAGCAGAAGTTCTTTCCACGAATTACGAAGAAATGATTGCAGAAGGAGAAATTCTTGCTGCGATTCACCCAAACATCGTCGTTAAAATCCCAATGATAAAAGATGGTGTGAAAGCTTTAAAATATTTTTCAAATAAAGGCATCAAAACAAATTGTACTTTAATTTTTTCAGCTGGACAAGCACTGCTAGCCGCGAAAGCTGGAGCAAGTTATGTTTCGCCTTTCCTTGGAAGATTGGATGATATTTCGACAGACAGTTTGAATCTTATCGAAGAAATCAGATTGATTTTTGATAATTACGGCTTCGAAACTGAAATTCTTGCAGCTTCTGTTAGAAACAGTATGCACATTATCAATTGTGCAAAAATCGGTGCCGATGTCGTGACTTGTCCGATTCAGCCGATTCTTTCATTATTGAAACATCCTTTGACGGATTCAGGATTGGAGCAATTTATCAAGGATTCACAAAAAATGCAATAATTAATGGCTCACAATATTTCAAAACTTCAAAACATCGCTTCTCAGGTGAGAAGGGATATTGTAAGAATGGTTCACGCCTGCCAATCTGGTCATCCGGGCGGTTCTTTGGGTTGTACAGATTTTCTGGTTGCGCTTTATTTTGACGTGATGAAAAGAAAAGAAGGCTTCGATATGGAAGCTAAAGATGAAGATGCATTTTATCTTTCCAATGGTCATATCTCGCCGGTTTTCTACAGCGTTTTGGCGCACGCAGGCTATTTTGATAAAAGCGAATTGGCGACTTTTCGAAAACTGAATTCCAGATTGCAAGGCCACCCAACCACACACGAAGGTTTGCCAGGAATCCGAATTGCTTCGGGCTCGCTTGGTCAGGGTTTGTCGGTCGCGATCGGTCACGCTGTTGGTAAAAAACTGGATAAAGACGAGAATTTGATTTTCAGTCTTCACGGTGACGGCGAACTTCAGGAAGGTCAGAACTGGGAAGCGATCATGTATGCGTCTCACAACAAGGTTGATAATCTAATTGCAACCGTAGATTACAATGGCCAGCAAATCGATGGACCAACTTCGAAAGTTCTTTCTTTGGGAAGTGTTAAAACAAAATTCGAAGCATTTGACTGGAAAGTCCTGGAAGTTGAAAATGGAAATGATCTTGAGGAAATCCTAAATGTTCTGGACGAAGCTAAATCATTAACTGGAAAAGGACAACCAATCTGTATTTTGCTGAAAACAGGAATGGGTTACGGCGTAGACTATATGATGGGAACCCACGCGTGGCACGGAAAAGCGCCTAACGATGAGCAATTGGCAAAAGCATTGGAACAACTCGAAGAAACTTTGGGCGATTATTAAATTTTTGAATCAAAATGAAAAAATACACATACACAGAAAGCAAAGACACAAGAAGCGGATTCGGAGCCGGATTGGCAGAGTTAGCAGACAAAAATCCTAATGTTGTAGCACTTTGCGCAGATCTTATCGGTTCTTTGAAAATGGAGAAATTCATAGAAAAAGCGCCGGAAAGATTCTTTCAAATCGGGATTGCAGAAGCAAATATGATTGGAATTGCTGCGGGTTTGGCGATTCAAGGAAAGATTCCGTTTACGGGGACATTTGCGAATTTTTCTACTGGAAGAGTTTATGATCAGATTCGTCAATCGGTGGCTTATTCTGATAAAAATGTAAAGATTTGTGCGTCTCACGCTGGCTTAACTTTAGGTGAAGATGGCGCAACACATCAGATTCTGGAAGATATTGGACTAATGAAAATGCTTCCCGGAATGACAGTCATCAACACTTGTGATTACAATCAAACCAAAGCTGCAACTATTGCGATTGCAGATTATGAAGGTCCAGTTTATCTTAGATTTGGACGACCTGTAATTCCTGTTTTCACAGATGAAAATCAAACTTTTGAAATTGGGAAAGCTTGGATGGTAAACGAAGGAAAAGATGTGACGATTGTTGCAACCGGACATTTGGTTTGGGAAGCAATCAAAGCTGGCGAAATATTGGAAGCGCAAGGAATCGATGCAGAAATCATTAATATTCACACCATCAAACCTTTGGATTCTGAAGCGATTCTAAAATCTGTGAAGAAAACAGGCTGTGTCGTGACCGCTGAAGAACACAATAGACTTGGCGGATTGGGCGACAGCATTGCGCAACTTTTAATTACAGAACATTTGGCGCCTCAAGAATATGTTGCGGTAAACGATAGTTTTGGGGAAAGTGGAACGCCTGCAGAATTGATGGAAAAATATGGACTCAATGCAGAATCCATCGTGGAAGCGGTGAAGAAAGTTTTGAAAAGGAAATAATTGACCTTAAATTAATAAGCCTGATTTTTTAAAAGGTCAATAATTTAAGACCTTTGTTACTTGTTTTTGAAATTAAGGAATAGTAATTTGCATCAATTATGAAAGATATCAAGCTTATTGTAACCGATATGGATGGGACTTTTCTCAATTCCAATTATGAGATCAGCCCAGATTTTCCTGCTATTTATGAAGAATTGAAAAAACGAAATATTCTTTTTGTTCCCGCAAGTGGCAGACAAATGCCCGGAATTACGCAGTATTTTGAGGAAATTGAAAATGAAATTGGTTTCATTGCGGAGAACGGCGGTTATGTGGTTTATAAAAACGAGGAATTGTTTGCGGATAAATTAGACCAACAATTTATCATCGAGATCATCAAAACAACTCGCGAAATTCCTGGTGCAAAAGCTGTTTTGTCGGCTAAAAAGAAAGCTTACTATGAAACAGAAGATCAGGAATTCGTAGATTTTTTCTCAAGATATTACACTGAAAACGAAAAGGTAAATGATCTGACAGAAGCCGTGAACGATAGCGCATTTAAAATTGCGGTGTATCATCCGGATGGTTCTGAGAAAAATATTTATCCTTATCTCAAAAAATTCGAAAAGTATAATTTGGAAATCGTTGTTTCCGGAAAACATTGGATAGATGTGATGAACAAAGACATCAACAAAGGAAAAGCGGTTGAAAAATTGCAGAATTTGCTTAATATTACACCTTCGCAAACGATGTCTTTTGGAGATTATATGAACGATATTCAAATGTTGAAAAATGCCAAATATTCTTATGCAATGGAAAATGCGCATCCGTCTGTGAAAGAAGTGGCAACTTATGAATCGGCTTCTAATAATGATTTTGGAGTTGCGAAAACCATTAAAGCTTACTTGGATTCGATTGCACTTAACTAAGGATTCTTCGTTTTAAATTCTCTTATTATCAATCAAAATCTTTTGTAAATAATCTGTTTTTTGTTTTCAAAGCTTGTTAATCTAGAATTTATTTTAACTATTTTTGAAATTAATAAAAATCAGAATTGCTATGATTTCATTAATAATTCCCAAACTTCCCTTCATTAATAAAGAAAAAACGCTGGATTATTATCAAAAATTGGGGTTTGAACTAGTTTCAGATTACGGCGATTACTTCATTACAAAATATCAACAATTAGAAATTCACTTTTTTGAATTCTCAACCCTGATTCCTGAAAAGTCTGATTTTATGATCTATCTGAGAATCGATAATGCTATTGAAAGTCTTTATCAAAATATTCAAGATCAAGGAATTGAAATTCATCCAAATGGAAAATTGGAAACAAAACCTTGGAATGTGAATGAATTTTCATTGCTTGATCCGAATGGAACTTTACTGACTTTTGGAGAGAAAGTTTGAAATTTTGTAACAATTTTTTTAAAACATCGACTTAATAATAAAATATTTCTATGAAAAATATAAAACTATACGGATTCTTTGTTGGTTTTGCGCTTTTGCAAAGCTGTTCGGCTGCGAAAACTTTCGAGTACGAAGGCAAAGGTTTCAAAGACGCTTACAACAGCATCACTTTGGAGGAATTGAAAACCAATCTTTATGTAATCGCTGGTGACGATATGCAGGGAAGAGACACAGGAAGTCCAGGTCAGAAGAAAGCTGGCGAATATATGATCGAGCAGTATAAGAAGATGGGAATTAGCTTTCCAAAAGCTTTAGGCTCTTACTATCAAAAAGTGCCTTCTGAAGCGATGAAAAAATATGGCGAAACTTTACCAGATTCCGAGAACATTTTGGCATTCATAGAAGGTAGCGAAAAACCAGACGAGATCATCGTTATTTCTGCACATTACGATCACGTTGGAACAAAAAAAGGCGAAATCTACAACGGTGCTGATGACGACGGAAGTGGAACTGTTGCGGTAATGGAAATCGCACAAGCTTTCCACGAGGCGAAGAAAAAAGGTTACGGACCGAAGCGTTCTATTCTTTTCTTGCATGTGACTGGCGAGGAGCACGGACTTTTTGGGTCGGAATATTATTCTGATCATCCAGTTTTCCCGTTGGTGAATACAGTTGCGAATCTTAATATTGATATGATTGGAAGAGATGATCCTGAAAACCGAGGCAAAAAATATGTCTATGTGATTGGTTCTGAAATGCTAAGCTCAGATTTGAAAAAAATAAGTGAAACGGCTAACGCAAAAACGGAAAAGCTGGAACTTAATTATAAATACGACGATCCGAAAGATCCACAGAGATTGTATTACAGATCAGACCATTACAACTTTGCAAAGCATAATATTCCGGTAGCATTTTACTTCGATGGAATCCACGAAGATTACCACAAGCCAACAGACACGCCGGATAGAATTGATTATGATATCCTGACACAGCGTACAAAATTGGTTTTTGCAACCGCTTGGGAATTGGCAAACAGACCAGATAGAATCGTAGTTGACGGTAAAAACGAACGATAATATTAATAGAAAAGACGACTTTCATAGTCGTCTTTTTTTATGTTTTTAAATCAATTATTTATCAAAATCCGATTTTTTAATTTCAGAATTATCCAAAAATCTGTAGAGATAAGGCGCTTTGTTGGCAGAGCCAGTAAAATGTTTTTCTAATCTTTCCAAGATGTTCATACTCAGTATTTTCCTTTGAAAATTATTGCGTCTCAAGGATTCTCCAAGAATGGCTTCATAAAGGTGTTGCAATTCTTTCATCGTGAATTTATCTGGAAGAAGATTGCTTCCCATAATCTGATAATCGATGTTTTTTCTGAGATAGAGTAGTCCTTTTTCAATCATTTCCTTGTGGTCAAATGCCAACTCGGGCAATTCTGAAATGTCAAACCAACGGCAAACTTCGTTGAATGAATCCGGGAAAGTATAGGTCAAAGTGTAGTCTACCAAAGCAAAATAGCCGACGGAAATGTAACGCTGATGAATCCAATGGCTCTCATCAACGTCAATTTTTTTATTTTCCAAAAGTTTGTGGTGAACGGTGTTTTGCGTCCTTCTTACATCACCAAAAGTGTAAAACTGCTCCAGATAAACGTCGGAAAGATGTGTTCTTTCGTGCAGTGTTCTTGCGGCTGCATCGTTCAGATTTTCGTCATTAAAAATAAATCCGCCCGGCACACACCAAAGATCCAAATCGTGATATTTCAGAAGCAAAACCTTTAGCTTGTCTTTGTGAAATCCGAAAATCACGCAATCCAAAGATACGTGTTCCACAAAATCTTTAGTTTCTACTAATTCTTGGAGATTCTGTTTGTTTTTATTGTTTTCGGTCATAGGTTATCGGCGTTTTGTTGAGGACGAATGTGAGCCCAAATATAATTAATAATGGTAAAAATATGAAAATCGGATAAAAATAACTCATCTTATGGTAGAAAATCATGGCCATATAGATGGATCCTAACGAACTTCCCAAAGATGAACAAATTACGACTATTGAAACAAAATAATGCGTCTTTTCAGCTGGAATCTGATTTAGGATTTCTGAGTTGTAAAGCGGGTAGAGTGGTGCAAGGAACAATCCGATGAGTGGAATCACAAAGACCAAAAGATATTTGTAATCGTTATAAAAATAGGAGATCAAAACCTGAGAGATTCCTAAAATGATGAATATGACACAAAGGCAGATCAACACCAAGCGAAACCAATGGAATCTCAAAATCAATTTGCTGGTAATCAATCTTCCAAAGAATGAAAATAAAGCTAAAAATGCTGAAGATTGCAATGCAAAATAAGTGCTGATTTGAAGATTGTTTTTGTAAAAACTGGGAAGCCAGGAATTGAAACTTTGTTCCACCAAAACCATTAAGAAAATGATGATAAAGAAATAAATGATTTTTGGTTTTAATAAAAATCTTAAACCACCAGAAAAAATTCTCTTCTCAGACGCTGAAATTTCTGTTATTTCCAAAGGTCTGATCATTAAAACAGTAACGATGCTGAAAAGCGCAATAATCCAAAATCCAAATTTCCAGTATGCAGCATAATCGCTTGTGAGAAGACTTCCAAAACCAATGTTGACGAAGAAGATTCCGAACATAAAAGCAGCATCTACACTACTGATCGTGCTTGCCAGTTCTTTGTCTTTGTAATTATTTTTGATGATGCTGAAAACGGAAATCTTAGCCAGAGCGAAACTAACGCCGACAATGCTCAACCAAATTTTGAAAAACCAGAATGCATCTACCAAGGGCAACGCAATACAACTTAAAATAATGAAAATCAAAGAAAATATCAACGCATTTTTGTTCCCCGTTTTGCTGATGAGATTGACACAAAATAAAGAAATCACAGCCATCGGAATGTCTTTGAAACTTTCCAAAAATCCCAATCCAGCATAAGAAATCTTACTCGATAACTGCAAAATAATGGCGCCCATACTGTTGAGAAGCATAGAAAAAATCAGAAAACTGAACATCAGCGGAAGCTTGATCTGGTTTTTGGCTGTCATTATTGCTTAAGTGATATTTTTAATATTTAATATTAAGAATAATTTTTGGTGAAAATGAGCTTGATTATTAACAATTTATTAAAATTAAAAAACACTCTAATTCCCCCACAAATAAAAGATTTTTTTTAATTATTAAAAAATATTTGGCATATAATAAAAAAAGATTATTTTTATTGTCTCACTTTGAGATAAAATAATCTATTAATTATTAGTTCAAAATAAATGAAAAAGACAATTGTACTATTTGCAACGCTCTCCTTGATAACCACTGTCAATGCACAGAATTACTGGAAAAAAGGAATGAAGCAAGGAAAAGTGATCTTGACCTCGCAGAAAAGCAATGAGAAATTTGCCAGTAAATCCAATGCCGTTTTCACGGATTTTCCACAACCAAAGGAGACCGACATCTGTGTTTTCGTTGATCCAGACTTCAAATATCAAAAGATAATTGGCTTTGGAGGTGCGATTACAGACGCTTCTGCAGAGGTTTTTGCAAAACTTCCAAAGGATAAACAAAAGGAATTTATTGAAGCATATTATGGAAAATCGGGAATAGGGTACAACGTTGTGAGAACCAATATGAATTCGTGCGATTTCTCCAGCGACAATTATACTTACGTCAAAGATAATGATGAAACACTGAAATCATTTGATGTAAAGCACGATGAACAATACAAAATTCCATTGATCAAACAAGCTCAAAAGGCGATTGATCCGAAGGACTTTAGATTTTACTTCAGTCCGTGGAGTCCGCCAGCTTGGATGAAATCTAATAATAGTATGCTGAAAGGTGGAAGATTATTAGACAAATATTACCAAGTTTGGGCGAATTATTATGTTAAGTTCATTCAGGAATATGAGAAAAGAAACATTCCGGTTTGGGGACTTACAATTCAGAATGAGCCAATGGCAACGCAAACTTGGGAATCTTGCATCTACACGGCTGATGAGGAAGGGAAATTCTTAAGAGAAAATCTGGGTCCAACTTTGTGGAAAAATGGATATAAGGACAAGAAAGTCATCATCTGGGATCACAACAGAGATTTGATTTTCCAAAGAGCAACAACCACTTTGCAAGATCCGGAAACTTCCAAATATGCTTCTGGAATCGGATATCACTGGTATGAGACTTGGAATAACAAGTCACCATTGTTTGATAATTTGGCAGAAACGCACAGAGCTTTTCCAGACAAATTCCTGATTTTCACGGAAGGTTGCAAGGAGCAATTTGATTTTTCTAAAATTTATGACGTGAGCATCGGCGAATTATACGGTCGAAATATGATCAATGATTTGAATAAGGGAACTGCAGCCTGGACAGATTGGAATGTACTTTTAGACGAAAAAGGTGGTCCAAATCACAAGGGCAATTTCTGTTTTGCACCAATTATTGCAAACACAAAAACAGGAGAGTTGCATTACACATACGAATATTATTACATAGGACATATTTCAAAATATGTAAAACCAAATGCACAACGTGTCGGAAGTTCTACCAACAAAGACTTCTTGCTATCCACAAGTTTCTTGAACGAGAGTGGGGAACTGGTAGTAGTGGTGATGAACGAGGGCGATGCAGATACAGATTTCAATCTCTGGATTGAGGGAAAATCTTCAAAACTTTCTGCGCCAGCACATTCTATACAGACTATAGTTCTATAAACTATATATTTTTGAGGGTTATGGACAGCAGCTTTTTGAGCTGCTGTTTTTATTTTAATTTTTCTGAGATCATTTTGCAATCTGCAGGATTCAACCTTTGTCCTTTGGAGAAATTGAGAGATTTTCCAGATTCATAAACTGCTTTGTTCGTCGTAGTTTCATCATATTTTCCAATGCCTTCCAACAAAACGCCACTGTCTTGTAAAAAGTAAATTTCTCTTTCGCTGGTCGTTCCTTCAGACGCGAATTTATAATTAACTTTCAAAGTATCACCAGAAATAGTTCCTGAGATGTCGCCAGAATTTGAATCTTTTTCGAAGTTTTGATATTTCAATTTTCCGGTAACTTTTGCGTTGGAAATCTTATAAGACAAAAACATAGAATCTTTTCCGATCACGTTCATATAGCAGTTTTCCACATTTTCATTTTCAGAAATTTGGTTTGGATCTTCGGAAATGGCTAATGTATCAGGTTTTCGATTTTCGACGTTTGTTTGTTTGCCGTCGTTTTTTTCGCACGAGCAGATCATTAGAACAGATCCGGTCAGGATTAAAAAAGCTTTTTTCATAATAGTTTATTTTAATAGTGATTCAAAGTTAGAAAATATTGTACCATATCTATATTTAGTTGAATATGTGAGTCTTAAACAAAGGTAAAACAAAAATTTTAAAAAGTCCTATAATTTATATTATGTTAAATTGGATTTGTAAATCGTTTTATATCAATTCATTACAAAGTGATAAAAACGAAAAAAAAAATTATATTATTCTATAACGAAATCTACCAAAGAATCTAATTTCGGAAACTTCTTCACAGAAACAAATTTCTTGTCTGTGCAGTCAATTTCTTTCCAACCTTTTTTGTGGTTTAGATCTCCAACTTCGATGACGTATGGTTGATAAGTTAGTTTAGAATTCTCGTCAAGGATTTCTCTGTACTGTACGGCAATATCCATAATGCATTCGAATTCTGTGTTGAGTTTTACATTTCTGTAAATTAAATCAAAATGAGATTCTCTGTTCTGTGGAATATCAAAATAAGTGTCGTAGCTCAAAGTGTCACCTTTAAGAACTGACATTGCCTTCAAAGCATAATACAAAGCGTGTGTGTAAAATTCTCTGGTTTTGTTACGTTCCAAATCATTCTCATAAAATCCGCCTTCAAATAAAATAGACGGAATCCCAGATTTCATAAAATTGTCTCCGCTGGATGTTGGGTAAAATTCGTCTGTATATTTTGCAATTCGATTTGGTAAAATGTGTTTCATCTGCATATAGATTGCCGAAATCACTGCCATACTTTTTTTCCTGTTTTCGGTTACATCTCTTTCCACATTTTCTGAGGAAGCTAAAAATGACAAAGTTGCGGGATGCACGCCGTCCGTTGTGAAAATCGTGCGTTGATCGTGAAGATTCAAAAGATAATCATAATTTCCCTCCAAGACCACAGATTTTAGGATTCTCATCTCGGTGCTTGAGTTTCTGATAAAGTCTCTATTAAGATCGATATCGTATGCATTTCTCCTGGACCAAGTTTCTGAGCCATCAGGATTCAGCATAAAAATAAAATCCAACTGAACCAGTGAAAATAATTTATCCTGAAGCTCTGGATGCTTCTCAAAAATCTGAAGAAGATCCAACATCGCCAAAGTTGCCGTGGATTCGTTTCCGTGCATTTGCGACCAGGCGGCAACTCGAGTTTTCCCATTTCCCAAAGTCAACATATAGATAGGTTTCCCTAAACTGGATTTTCCGATCTCTTTTATCTGATTGCTGTAATTCTCCTGTAGGTAAGAAAATAATTTTTCTGGGGAAATATAGCGCTCTGGGAAGTTTACATTTTTTGAATAAGGAAAACTGAATGTCATAATTGCTTTTTTAGATGTTGACAAAAATAACATTTAATCCCAAATAATCACTGTTACATTTGTAAAATCATTAAACAAGTCAAAATGACAACTTGTCTGTTAATTATTTTGTGGATTGATATATTCTTATTTTAAATTTATAAAATATACAATATCAGTATTTTATATAATTTAGTTAAAGTTTAATTTTAAATTTACTTTAATATCAATTATTGATGCTTTCTCCCGTTTGTTTATCAGAATACTAAACAATTATTTCTTTGAAATTACTAGCATTTTACAAATGTATAAACGCTTAAATCATAATTATTTCGCTATTTTTGCTCATATTTTTTACTGATGAGCAACGAGATTTTATTCCTTTCGGGATTCTTGATATTTATAGTGATACTCCTCCTACTCGACCTGGGAATCTTTAATAAAAAAGATTCAGCCGTATCTTTGAAGCAAGCTGGGCTGATGAGTGTTTTCATAATTCTCCTTTCTTTAGGATTTTATATAGTCCTCACCTACTTCGGTCATCAGATCCACGGGATCGATAGCATCGAGAGATTACAAGAAATAGTTGCCAAGCATAAACATCCTGTCAAGATAATTCCGGATAACCTGGAGCATAGCATTATGCTTTATAATAAAAATCTCGGCCTTGAATTTCTAACCGGTTACTTGGTAGAATATGCGCTTTCTATAGATAACATCTTTGTGATCCTGTTGGTTTTTTCTGGATTTGGAGTTGCACCGCGCAATTATCACCGCGTATTGTTTTGGGGAATTTTTGGAGCAATCGTGATGAGATTCCTATTCATATTTATAGGTGCCGCTTTGATTCAGAAGTTTGAATGGATTATGTACGTATTCGGAGCGTTCCTTATATATACGGGAATCAAAATGTTTATCGATAGAAATAAAGAAGACGAGATAGATCCGCAACACCATCCTGTTGTTAAGTTTGCGCAAAAGCATTTCAAAGTTCACAACCAGTTTGTAGGCAACAAGTTTTTTGTCGTTATCGATGGTATCAAGAAGATGACGCCACTATTCCTGGTTTTAATTATTGTAGAATTTACAGATTTGATATTCGCTGTTGATAGTATTCCAGCAATTTTCTCGATTACTAAAGATCCTTACATTGTCTTTTTCTCCAATATCTTTGCTATTATCGGACTTAGATCGATGTTCTTTTTATTGGCCGGAATTGTGAATAAGTTCCGATTCCTGAAGATTGGTTTGGCAGCATTGCTTACGTTTATCGGTCTCAAAATGATCTTCCACCACTATCTGGATGATATTGGATTTACCACTTCACATTCATTGATTGTGATTGTCTCCATCTTGTTTTTGAGTATTGCGACTTCTCTGATGTTTCCAGAAAAGAAACCTCAAAATATAGGGTCTTAGTTTAATTCAAACTAAATGAAAACGCTGATTGCACTTTTATTTTCGATTAATATTTTTGCTTGCAAATGTGATCATGTTAGTTTGAAAAGTTCATTTGAAAGTGCAACTTTTGTTTTTATAGGAAGTGTTTTTGAAGTTCATAAAACGCCATCTGGTTTTAAAACTTTAGATAATTATCTCAGCAAAGTCCAGATAAAAAAGATTTATAAAGGGAATAATTACGATGATTTTTACACCGACCAAGCTACTTTATTTGGTTCGCAACTCCGATCTTGTGACTTGATATTTGACGAAAAAGGCGATTATTTAATCTTTGCTTATTACGAACCAGACACTGGATTTCTCTTTTCTGAGCATTGTCTTTATACAAAAAAACTTTCAGATATTTCTCCCGATGAATTCAAAACATTAGAATCTTTAAGTCAAAATTATCAGCAAAAATTAAAACCTGACAGTTTAAAAAATTCTACCAATGATGATTTTGAATTTGTTGTTGATGATATCTTAAACCAGCCTAACAGAAAAATTAATCGTTTAAACAACGAAATAAAAGCGCTGAAAGAAGAAAATTCCAATCAAAAATTACTGACAATTATTATCGGCATTATCTCATTTTTAATCTTATCCACAAGCATTTGGTTAATCTTTCGCAACCGAAAACTAAAAAGTGAATAACTAAGACTTATCCACAAATTTTTTCTCTTTATCAAATAAAACAATTTTAACTTATTGATTTATAGTGTTTAATACTTCATATTAGTGTGTTTACAAAAGTAAATTACAAACAATTACAATTGTAAATTATTTGTAAACTATTTTAATTACATTTGTAAAATGGATTTCAGTAATAGATTTACAAAAGTAATAGAACATTCAGAATTATCCCCGGCAGAATTTGCTGAGGAAATTGGCGTGCAACGTTCCAGCATTTCTCATATTATTTCTGGACGTAACAAACCTTCTCTCGATTTTATCACCAAAATAAAAACCGCTTTCCCTGAATTTGAATGGAGTTGGCTAATTACTGGTGAAGGCGAAATGTTAATCTCAGAACAAGAACCTGAACCAATTGTTGAAGAAAAACCAGAAGTTGTAGAAAAGAAAAAACCGTCTTTGCCAGATTTGTTTTCTTTGATAGATGATGAAAATTTTGGTAAAGATGAAATTCCTCAAAATTCTATAAAAAATGATAATGTGCGAGAATCCAATATTTCCTATCACAAGTCAGAAAAAAATATTTTAACCGATTCTCAGCCATTAGAAAGATCCATTCAAACACAAGATTCGAAAAAGAAAAATGTCAAAAGAATTGTCTTTTTCTATGAGGACGGAACTTTTGAAACTTTTGAAAATTAGTCTTAAAATTTGAACGACAAAAGCCACGAAAGAAAATTTAAAATTATTCATCTTTTTATTACTTCTTGAAAGCTCAAATGACTCACATATATTTTGTCACTTTTGTGGTAAGATATTCTGTGATAAATTTTTGTTCTCAATAATCTTCGATTTTCAAATTTTAGAAAACTTATCTTTGCAAAAAATTTCTTTTGAAAGATATTCTTCTCATCACGCCTCCTTTCACGCAACTCAACACGCCATATCCGGCGACCGCTTATATCAAAGGTTTCTTGAATACCAAAAATATATCAAGCTATCAAATCGATTTAGGGATTGAAGTGATCTTGCAGTTATTTTCAAAAGAAGGCATTCAGAGAGTTTTTTCTAAAGAAATTGATCTCAAAAATATCTTAGAAAACTCTCAGCGTATTTTTGCTTTGCGAGATGAATACATCAAAACCATTGATCAGGTAATTCTATTTCTACAGAACAAAAATCCAACTTTAGCACGACAGATTTGCTCAATGAATTTCCTTCCGGAAGCTTCCCGATTCAATCAGTTGGATGATATGGAATTTGCTTTTGGAAATATGGGTTTGCAGGACAAAGCGAAACATTTGGCAACTTTGTATTTAGAAGATCTTTCAGATTATATTGTCGAAAATGTAGATTCTGATTTTGGATTCAGCAGATATGCAGAACGTTTGGGAAAAAGTGCCAATTCTTTTGATGAATTATATTTTAAATTAAATGATGATCAGACTTTTATAGATGATTTTACTTTGAATATTCTTCAAGAAAAGTTGGAATTGGTTCAGCCGAAATTGGTTTGTTTTTCCGTTCCTTTTCCAGGGAATTTGTACTCTGCGTTTCGATGTGCCAAATTCATAAAAGAACATTATCCACACATCAAAACAGCGATGGGCGGTGGTTTTCCGAATACAGAACTTCGTGAAGTCAAGGACAAAAGGGTTTTTGAATTTGTGGATTTTATTACTTTGGATGATGGCGAATTGCCTCTTGAACTCGTTTATGAGAATGTTTGTCAAACAGAGAATTTTGAGTCCACTCTAAAACGTACTTTCTTAATTGAAAACGAAGAAGTCATTTATAAAAATAATTCTTTAAAACACGATTATAAACAAGCACAAGTCGGAACGCCAGATTATTCTGATCTGCAATTAGACAAATACATTTCCGTCATCGAGATTGCCAATCCAATGCACAGTTTGTGGAGCGATGGCCGATGGAACAAGCTCACAATGGCACACGGTTGCTATTGGGGAAAATGTACTTTCTGCGACATTTCTCTCGACTACATCAGACTTTACGAGCCAGTTTCTGCCAAAATTTTGGTTGACCGAATGGAAGAACTTATCGCCACAACTGGCGAAACCGGATTCCATTTTGTGGATGAAGCAGCTCCACCAGCTTTGATGCGTGAAGTGGCTTTGGAAATTCTAAGACGAAATCTCGTTGTAACTTGGTGGACGAATATCAGATTTGAAAAAAGTTTTACACAAGATCTTTGTTTCCTTTTAAAAATCTCAGGTTGCGTCGCAGTTTCTGGTGGATTGGAAGTCGCGAGTGACCGATTATTAAAATTAATCGACAAAGGCGTTTCCGTAGATCAAGTGGCGAGAGTGACAAGAAACTTCACAGAATCCGGCATTATGGTTCACGCGTATTTGATGTATGGTTATCCAACGCAAACTGTTCAGGAAACGGTGGATTCTTTGGAAATGGTTCGTCAGTTATTTGAAATGGGAATTTTGCAGAGTGGATTTTGGCATCAGTTTGCGATGACTGCGCACTCACCTGTCGGAATCAATCCTGAGGAATATGGTGTGATTCCTGTAAAGCAAGAGATTTTATTTGCTAATAATGATATTGATTTTACGGATAAAACGGGAGTCGATCATAGCAAATTTAGTTTTGGATTGAAGAAATCGCTGTTAAATTATATGCACGGAATTAATTTTGAAATGCCGTTGCAAAGTTGGTTTGATTTTAAAATCCCGAAAACTACCATCCATCCTGATTATATTCATGATTCGCTTTTAGAGGAGGAAAATTTCAGTTTTAAGCCGAACTCAAAAGTTGTTTTCCTTGAGAAAAATGTGATTGCTGAAGATTTCGTTAAAACTAAAAAAGGAAATTCGTGGGAACTAAGTCAATTGACTTTTCATTTGAAAACCAATATTTTGAAGATTGAATTGGCTAAGGAACAAGCGCATTGGCTGATAAGAATCCTGAATGAAAACGCAATTGAAAATGGAAAGAAATTAAGTTTGTTGCAACTGAAAACTGATTTTGAAAATAGCTTTGAAGATTTTGAATTGTTCTGGTTTTCGAAACCGATTCAACAGTTGAAGGAAAATGGGGTGATTCTTTCGCTTTAGATAATCACAAATCACATAGAAATAAATTCCTATGCTGGGATATCGGTTGTCCCGTTGGGACTTTCAAAGGATTTGGAAATTATGCTTTTATGGGGAACTTCAATTTTATGGAACATGTGAATCGAAAGACAAATCTTCAACTTTGCGAAGCTGCAGCCCGACTTGAGTGGAAATCCTTTTTTGTGGCTGGAAAAGCGAAGGCAAAAAGATTGGGAACGGAAGGCGGATAAAGCTGCCCAAATAATTACCAATATTCCGAAACTTCGTTTATTTACACAATCACCATATTTTAGAACTTATAACAAAAAAATCCTGAAAATTGCTTTTCAGGATTTTGATTTATATGAATTGGAAAATTACTCGCAAAGAATAATTCCTTTATCATTGTTGAATTCTAAAACACCACTTTTGATCTCGTAAGAGTAAGCGCTTTTTGCTTCTGTTTCTTTGGTCAAATATTTTTCGAAAGAACCATTGACTTTATCAGTATAGATCTTTACTTTTCCACCAACCAAAGCAGAAACGATTGCCGCGTGATTTTTATAGATTTGGAATTGTCCGCTTTTTCCAGGAAGGAGAACTGATTCTACTTCGCCTTCAAAGATTACAAATTCCGGAGTTAAAATTTTTATATTCATAATTTTAAAGATAATAGATAATAGATAAAGAGATAATAGATTTCTAACTTTAAAAGTCTTTTAGTCTATTTTCTATCCGTCTATACTCTTAATTTATGCATTTTCAGCTAACAATTTTTGTCCTGCTGCGATAGCTTCTTCGATAGTTCCTTTCAAGTTGAAAGCTGACTCTGGATACTGATCCAATTCTCCATCGATGATCATATTAAATCCTTTGATGGTGTCTTTGATATCTACCAATGATCCTTTCAGACCTGTAAACTGCTCAGCAACGTGGAAAGGCTGAGACAAGAATCTCTGAACTTTTCTAGCTCTGTAAACTACCAATTTATCTTCTTCAGAAAGTTCTTCCATACCAAGGATCGCAATAATATCTTGCAATGCTTTGTATCTCTGAAGAATCTCTTTCACTCTTTGAGCACAGTTATAATGTTCTTCACCAATGATTTCCGGCGCCAAGATTCTTGACGTAGAAGCCAATGGATCTACCGCTGGGTAAATACCTAATGAAGCAATCTTTCTATCCAATACAGTCGTTGCATCAAGGTGAGCAAACGTTGTAGCTGGAGCTGGATCCGTTAAATCATCCGCAGGTACGTAAACCGCTTGTACTGAAGTAATGGAACCATTTTTTGTAGAAGTAATTCGCTCCTGCATCGCACCCATCTCAGATGCTAATGTTGGCTGATAACCTACCGCTGAAGGCATACGTCCAAGAAGTGCAGACACCTCAGAACCAGCTTGTGTAAAACGGAAGATGTTATCTACGAAAAACAATACATCTCTACCTTGTCCAGTTTCGCCACCATCACGGTAATATTCTGCCAATGTCAAACCAGAAAGTGCTACTCTAGCTCTTGCTCCTGGTGGTTCGTTCATCTGTCCGAAAACGAAAGCTGCTTTTGAATCTTTCATTTCTTCCAGATCAACTTTGGAAAGATCCCAACCTCCATTTTCCATAGAGTGCATGAACTCGTCTCCGTATTTGATAATGCCTGACTCAAGCATCTCTCTCAATAGGTCATTTCCTTCTCTTGTTCTTTCTCCTACTCCTGCGAATACGGAAAGACCACCGTGACCTTTTGCAATATTGTTAATTAATTCCTGGATCAATACTGTTTTTCCAACACCTGCTCCACCAAACAATCCAATTTTACCTCCTTTTGCATAAGGCTCGATAAGATCGATTACTTTGATACCAGTGAAAAGAACTTCTGCTGAAGTCGTCAACTGGTCAAATTTTGGTGCTTCTCTGTGGATTGGCAAACCTCCTTCTCTTGTCAAGTTTGGAAGACCGTCGATAGCATCACCAACAACATTGAAGAGACGTCCGTTTACGCCTTCACCAACTGGCATTGTGATTTGCTGACCTGTTCCAAGAACTTCCTGTCCTCTTTGTAGACCATCTGTAGCATCCATTGCGATACATCTTACAACGTCCTCGCCAATGTGCTGCTCAACCTCCAAAACAACTTTTTCTCCGTTGCTTTTGATGATTTCTAGAGCGTCATATATGTTTGGTAATTGTTCAACTTCATTAAAGACCACATCGATAACTGGTCCAATAATTTGTGAAATTTTTCCTTTAATTTGGTTTGCCATTACTAAATTTTTACTTGTGCGCAAAGATAATAAAAGTTTGTATATCTGCATTGTCAGAAAAAAAGATTTTTATCATATTTGCATAACAATTAACAACACCATTTTTAGGTGTATTTTTAGCCGGACAAAACGCATCATATTTTGTCAAAAAATTTCAGCAATTGAAAATCATTACAGATTTTAAAGATTATCACTCCAAAACCCCACTGGCATTATCATTAGGAATGTTTGACGGTGTTCATCTCGGTCATTTATCTATTATTAATACTCTTAATGAGATTGCCAAGAATGAAAACTTAGAATCAGCAATTTTAAGTTTCTGGCCACATCCAAGAAAATTCCTGAATCCGAATGATGATGTGAAAATGCTCAACACGCTGGAAGAAAAGCTGGAATTACTCGAAAAAAGTGGAATCCAAAATATTTTTCTTAAAACCTTTGACGAAGAGTTTAGAAATCTAACAGGTAATGAATTCTGTGAACAAGTCTTAGTAGACAAACTGAATGTAAAACACATTATCATCGGTCACGACCATACTTTTGGAAAGAATAAAAGTGGAAATTTTGAATTACTTAAATCACTTTCAACCGAATTAGACTTTAAAGTAAATCAATTGCAAGCAGTTCAACAGAATGATTTGAATATTAGTTCTACAAAAATAAGAATTGCTTTGTCAGAAGGCAGAATTACCGATGCCAACGAAATGTTAGGCTACAATTATCCTCTGACTGGAAAAGTAATCCACGGAAAAAAATTAGGCAGAACTATTGGCTATCCAACTGCAAATATTGATGTTCCTATTAATAAACTGCTTCCAAAAAGTGGCGCCTACATTGTGGAAGTTTGGATTGACAATACTTTCTATAAAGGAATGCTGAGTATTGGAACGAATCCAACCGTTGATAACGAAAATCAGACTTTACATACCGAAGTTTATATTTTGGATTTTGATCAAGACATTTATGATAAAGAAATCACTGTGAAATTCAGAGATTATCTTCACGACGAGATCAAATTTGAGGGGATGGAAAAATTAATTGAAAAGCTGGATTTGGATAAAGGATTGACTGAGGAATTTCAATTCTAAGAATTATTGATTTCCGCTTGCAATTTCTTGGTCAAAGATTTGAAAACCAAATCGTAAGAATGATCAATCAATTTAAAAATCAAATCTTGTTTCAATCCTTCACAAACCACAGAATTCCAATGCGTTTTGTTCATATGATAAGCCCCGTTGATTTGAGAATATTCTTCTCGTAATTCCTCGCTCCATTCAGGATTGGCTTTGGCAGAGAATGTTGCTGGATGATGTTCCAAGGAAATCAAAAGAAACATCTTCCCACCAACTTTAAAAACCAAGGTTTCCAAGTCAAAAGGAAAGCTTTCCGTCACGGCTTTCTTGCTCAAACAATATTCGCGGATCTCTTCTACTTCCATAAGAATTAGAACTTAAAAGTATTCTTTGGCAATTCCTTATTAATATCTATCTTATTGATTGTCATGACATAATCGCTGTCTTTCTTTGGAGAAGAAGATTCGATTCTGTAAGGCATTAGCAATTGCCCCACTTTTTTATAATCAGAATAAGTCAAGATTTCATCTTTTTTAATTTCACGGAAAAGCATATAACTTTTTGTGTCGAAAAAATAAATTGTTTTGTTCACATTCTTCGTCAATTCAACTTTGAAATAATACAACTCTCCTATTTTCTCTTTACCAAGAAATTTAGCCTCAAAACCTTTGTTTTCCCAATCGATAAAGTCGTTGTCAAAGTTCTCAGGAATGTAATCATTGTATTGCTGAAGCTTATTTTGCGCATAGTTCATCGCATAACCATTCTTTCCATCATAGCCTTCAACCGGCGTTTCTTTTCCGCCGACAACCATTGATGTTTTGCTGAGATTTGGACGTTGCTGATAGATTTTTATTGGATATTCATCATTGATTCCCAAAGTGACTCTTCCTTGGATTTGAACAGTGTTCAAGAGTTTCCAATTGGTAAGACCGCCAGAATTTTCGATGTTTTTGTCGATGATTTCTGTAGCTGTTTGTGCAGAAATTAAAACTGAAAATATAATGGAGAATATGAGAATTATTTTTTTCATTCCGAATTTTTAAGAATCCAAAGATAGGATTTTTATTAAGTTATCGATTCCGTGGCAATATTAAAAAGTGCTAAAAAAGATATTAATCAGTTAGATCAAAGTTTTGGCTTTTTCCAAATCTTCGGGTGTATCAATCCCAATTCCCACAAAATCTGTTTCCACCATTTTGATTTTCATCCCATTTTCCAAATAGCGCAATTGTTCTAATTTTTCCGAGATTTCCATAGGTGTCATTTCCAAAGAAGAAAATTTTAGCAAAGCTTCCTTCCTGAAAGCGTAAACGCCGATGTGTTTGTAGTACTGGACATTATATGTCAATTCACGATGAAAAGGAATTACAGAACGACTGAAATACAAAGCAAAACCTTGATTATCAGTAATTACTTTTACATTATTCGGATTTTGAATTTCCTCAGATTCTTGCAGTTGAATTTTTAGTGAAGCCAAAGAAATTTCTTTCTTATAATCTTTAGAAAAAACGTCAATTAGTTGTTTCAAAGGTTCTTTTTTGAGAAAAGGTTCATCACCTTGAACATTGATAACAATATCACAATCGATGTTTTGAACAGCTTCGGCAATCCTGTCACTTCCCGTTTCGTGTTCGCCTGTCATTACAGCTTTTCCGCCGTTTTTGGAAATTTCGTCAAAAATCAATTCTGAATCTGTCGCCACAAAAACTTCATCAAATAATCCAGTTTCTACCACATTTTGATAAGTGGTTGTGATAATGGTTCTATCACCCAAAAGTTCCATCATTTTACCTGGAAATCTGGTAGAGTTATAACGGGCAGGAATGACTGCGATAGTCTTCATTATTTGTATTGTTTTATAATTTGTTCCAATCTATCGTCAGGTTCAAAATCGAGAACGTCTATTAGCTTTACTTTTTTAAAATCTTGATGAAATGTATTAATCACGACATTCCAATTTTCAGGAACAACTGCAGAAGGAACTTTCAAACACAACTTTTCATCAGCATCAAACCAAGCATTTCCAATCTTTTGACAATCGGAATAATTCCTAAAATCTCTCCAATTTTTGGACAATTCTGCGGATTCAACCTTTTGAAATTCGGCATTATTTGGAATTTTAATGACCATAACACGAAAGTCCTTATTAAATCCCAAACCTTTCCGATGCGCCAATGTTTCCAGATAGGCAAGAGAAATACTCTCCGCCGTGTAAAGCACTTTTTTTCCTTCGGAGTTCCATCTTCCTTCCAGACCACTCGCAAAGAGAGAATCCGCATATCGTTTATGAACAATTCTGTAAACCAGCATTATACAGGATAACCTTGTGCTAATTTTTCTATCTCTTCATAAACCAGATCTACGCCTCCAGAAGTGGAAATAAAGTCGATCGGCTTGTCATTAGAATTCCAAAATGGACGGTTCATCCATAGGGTAAACTCGTCTAGATTTCCAAAGATCTCCTTTCCAAAGCTGTACAGATTGATCAACTTCAATAGATGCTCACTGTAGATCGGATCCAATCCTTTTTCCTGATCTCTATAATTGCTAATGGTTCTTGGCGAAAGATTGATGACAGATGCCAAAGCTTTCTCTGGCATCTTGATAGCATCAGCAAGTGAATAAAAAACATCAGTTTTTACACCTTCTCTTGCTTTTTTCAGGAGTTTATAATCATCTTGGATTGAAAATCGATTGAAGATAGAAGGTCTTGCTC
>RCUH01000638.1_pt1 | contig 33040 bp, 32 predicted proteins | sample 2166191 | NCBI WGS metagenome assembly RCUH01 (sample SAMN09932848, study PRJNA488358) | compost metagenome | feature: garden; material: soil; isolation source: compost soil in an enriched community after 214 h of incubation | place: Germany: Experimental Botanical Garden Goettingen | collected...
AAGATATGCGCGATCGCAATTCTTGCAGCGCGCCCCATGAATATCGAAAACGGCCTATCCAAAGGCCTCCAGCATTCCGGAGCCGGCCAGCATGGGCAGTGAACTGGCTGACTGGAAGCGAGCCTTTCGGCCTTGCCGCATTCCCGCACTTGCCGTACTGGTTCTGGGTCTGGTGTCCTTCCAGTTCTTCGGCATGGTCAAGGACATTTCTTTGCCCTACGATCCCGCGAAGCTGAACACCATCCAGCTACGCGTGGATAAGGTGGCAAGCTGCGAAGCCAAGGCCAAGGTCCGGGGGTGGTGGCAGACCTACGGCGTCCCTTGCGTGTATTCGGGCAATTATCCCTACATGGTGTTCAAGTTCTACGAGACAACCTACCGGGTCCCCTACACAGAGGGCGAGACCGTGGAGTTCATGGTGCTCGAAAACGAAGCGCAACTCACGGACAGCAAGATCGCCCTGGAATTCAACATGGCCATTCCTGTACGGGTCTATGGCGTGCGCAAGGGCGAGGAAACGCTGGTCGATGCCAAGCAGGTCCATGAATGGAATCTGTCGCGCAAATTCCAGCGCAGCCTGGTTGCATGGGCCGCCCTGATCCTGGCGATCTGGGCCGCGGTCATCACGGTCCGTCGCGCCAAGAGGATTTTGAACGAAGCGGTGTGACGACCTTCACGCGCGCTGGCCTGGCCCGCCAAAAGCGCGGGCGCAGGCTTGCCCCAGCATGACGGCGTCTTCGTCGGACACGTACTGCGGCGCGGCTCGCGCCATCGCTGCGAACAGGAAGGCGTCGCACGCGCCTTGCCACAGCGGCGCCAGTATCTGTTCGGTTTCGCCGTCTTCCTCGACAAGGATGAAGGCGCCGTCGCCGTCGACGTCAGACGCGCGCTGCCGCAAGTGGGCGTGGATTACCAGGAAGCCGGAATGGACCGGGGAACGCGCCTTGTCGACGCGCCGCGAGGCGGCGAGTGTGCCGCGCCATTCCTCCTCGCAGCCGCCCGCTGGCTCGCCGTGCTGCTGCGACCAGCGCATCCAGGCGCGACTGCAGGCCATCCAGGCATCCGGCGGCAGGTTGTCGGCCAGCGCTTGCGCCTCTGCTCGCGACAGGCCACGGATTTTCGCAAGGATCTCCAGCACGGCATCGCCGTTCGGACCGAACAAGGCCGACAAGGGCACTTCCTCCAGCAGTTCGACCGCCGAGGCTCGCCAGTACCCCGGCTGCGCCACCAGGCCGGACATGTCGCCCAGTTCTTCGACGCGTACGCGCCAGAGCTGCCCTGGCCAGCGGCTGCCGATGACCATGGTGGCCAGGGATTGATCGACCACCAGCCAGGGCGGGTTGGCTTGTGCAAGCGCCACCCGCTTGCCGGTCCGGCTCAGGGCAAGCGAGGGATCGGGATAGTCGTACCAGTAGCCTTCCTGCAGGGTCGCCGCCCTGCCGCCGTCCAGGGCATCCGTCACGGCGCCGCCGCAATGCCGGCACACGCGCGCCTCGCGAAGAATGCGCTTGCCGCAGTGGGGGCAATCGATATGCGTGGCCGGGACAGGCTGGCTGGCGTGCGGGGATCGGTCGGCGATGACCATCAGGAAAAGGCCTGCAAGCGGCGGACTGATCAGGCAAGCCAGCACAGTCCACCCTAAACCCTTGCGCCCCCGGCCCGTGGCCAGGACGCCAACCGCGATGGCAAGCGCGATCCAGAAGAAGATAAGCAGAAACATGGCGGGATGTTAAACCGTTGGCGGCCGCCTATTTTCTTGCAGGCGGGCCGGTGCGGCCCCTGGGCGCGGCGGACCGGGGTAACCTGCTGCCAGGAGACGTTTAGATGTGCATCGTTGGTCATCCATAAAAAAGGAAGCTTATATGCTTGATATCTCTTCAAAGTTTCGTAGGGCCGGTGTGGCTGCGCTGACGCTGGGAATGGCCGGGGTGCTGTTCTCGGGCTGCACCACGACGGACTCCCGGGCAACCGCCACCCCGGCGGAAAAGCGCCAGGAATTGGACTCCGCCACGGATGCCACGCTGTCCAAGCTCTACGAATCCGCGCCGCAGTCCAAGCAGTTGGTGGAACGGGCTCGCGGCGTGCTGGTGTTTCCGGCGGTGCTGAGCGCAAGCTTCATCGTGGGTGCGCAGCATGGGACGGGCGTGCTGCGCGTCAGCAGCCAGGACACGGGGTACTTCAGCATCACGGGCGGCTCCATTGGTTTCCAGGCGGGTGCGCAGTCCAAGGCCATGGTGGTGCTGTTCATGACGGATGAAGCCTTGGCCAAGTTCCGCGCCAGCAGCGGCTGGACCGTAGGAGCCGACGCGACCATCGCCGTGGCCAATGTCGGCGTCAATGGCAGCATCGATTCCAATACCGCCCAGCAGCCCATCGTGGGATTCGTCCTGAACAACGGCGGCTTGATGGCCGGGGTGTCCGTGGACGGCAGCAAGATATCACCGCTGCTGTTGTAGTCCCGCAAAGCGCAGGGCCCGCCGTTGGTGCCGGCAAGGCAGGCGCTGACGGCGGGGTTCGGGAATCCTGGCAGACGCGTGCGTGACGCGGCGGCGTTGCCTGTTCAGGCCAGCATCGGCGCCATGTCGGGATCGCCCTTCTTCATCGCGCGCCGGTAGGCGTCGCGTGCGCCGATACGCTTGAGGTAGGCAAGAATATTCGGATACGGCGCCAGGTCGAACGGAAAGAACAGCCGCATCGTGGTCAAGGAAAACACCGCGACGATGTCCGCGGCGCTCAAGGCATCGCCCGCCAGATAATCCATGGCCCCAAGGCGCTTTTCGACCAGGTCCAGGCCGTGCCTGCGCCGAGCATCCGCGAACTGCACCGTGGGATTGTCGGCGGGGACGTTGGCCCTGCTTAGCACCATGCAGCGCATCAGGCTGGGCTGCAGGCTGCCGTTGGCGAAATGGAACCAATACAGGTAATCGGCATAACCCGCATCGCCAGGCGCAGGGGCCAGCGTTCCCTTGCCGTGCTTGGCAAGAATGTATTCGACGATGGCGGTGGATTCCGCCAGCACGATATCGCCGTCCGCGATGATCGGCGCGGTGCCCAATGGGTGCAGGGCCTTGTACTCGGGCGGCGCCAGCCGCGTGGCCGGGTCCCGTTTATAGGTCTTCAATTCATACGGGATGGCAAGTTCTTCGCACAGCCATACGATGCGCTCGGATTGCGATTTTCCCAGATGGTGGACGATCAGCATGATGGCGGTTCCTTCTGTTGGTGTACCAGCGGCGACAATGCCAGACGGCAACTCAACCCGGCTACTCAGCGTAATCGTAGTTGGGCATCAGATGTTAAAACGCTCGGACAAGCCGACGGGATCCCTGAGTTCAGGACCGTTCCCAGCGTACCTTCCCTCTCCAAGGAACCCGCATGATTACCGAACAGGACAAGAAGCACCTTGCAAGATGCATCGCACTGGCCAGGCAAGCGCTCGACTCGGGAGACCAGCCTTTCGGTTCGGTCCTGGTGTCCGCCGACGGCCGGGTGCTGTTTGAAGACCACAACCATGTTTCCAGCGGGGACCGCACGCGCCATCCGGAATTCGAGATCGCCCGCTGGGCCGCGAACCATGTGCCGGAAGCCGAGCGCGCGGCTTGCACCGTCTATACCTCGGGCGAACATTGCGCCATGTGTTCGGCGGCCCATGGATGGGCGGGACTGGGCCGGATCGTGTATGCCGCGTCGTCCAAGCAGTACGCGGAATGGATGCGGGAATGGGGAGTTCCGGCTTCCCGCGTGCGGTCCCTGTCTATCGCCGAGGTCATAGACGGCGTGGAGGTCGATGGGCCCGTGCCGGAGTTTGCCGAGCAGGTTCGCATGCTGCATGAAGAGAGAGTTCGCGGTCGGAGTTAACCAAGTCTGCTGCCCCGGGGGGACGGGGCTTTCGGAAGCAATTTGTTTTTCGGCTAACGGATAGATACATAAACTCGAAAGACAGCAATTATTTGAGCGCGGGCGTCATGCTAAGTTGGCGCCCCGTGCCGTAATCGGGGTCAGGGCCAACCAAGCCCCGATCCAAGCGATAAACCTGCGACGGCGCTCCCCTGTTCCCCTCTTGATACAGACCATGCAAACCAACGTTAATGGCGGCATTTCCGACGCCTCGGGAATGAAACGCACGTCCGGCCTTCTCCGCTTCCCCCGGCGCCTGAAGTTTTCCGCCTCCGTTCCCGCCATTGCCCTGCGAAAAAGCCGGCTTTCCCGCGCGCTTCTGTTTGCGTGCGCGATGGTCGCCGGGGCCGCCCCCGCCCTTTCCGTGGCAGACGATCTGCCCCCGAGGCAAGGCGCAACCGGGGACTTGCCGCCCCGGCAGGCCACGCCGGGTGCGCTGCCCCCGCGATCCACCGCCCCCGCCGAACTGCCGCCCCGGCAAGCCACGCCCGGGGAACTCCCGCCGCGCCAGGCTGCTCCCGCCGCACAGTCCCCGGCCGCGCAGGTCCCCGCAGCACAGGCCCCGGCACAAGGCGGGTCGGCGCTGGTTCCGGTGCAGCGGACCGAGATCAACGATCAGGCCGCGTACGAACGCCTGCTGAACAACAGCGGCATGACGTTGCAATGGCTGTGGTCCGCCAAACGCGGCGCGCTGCGCGCGACGGACGAAAACGATGTGGTGCGCATCGAAGGCACGCAGGCCAACTTCGAGGGCACGCTGAAGGTCAAGGGCGAGATCGTCTCGATCGCCAGCGACCGCTTCGTGTTCCGCGGCACCATCCTGATTCTGGACGCGCCGGACAAGGGCCGGAAGTGCGACCGCACCGGCGACTTCGAATTCAAGGCGACGGGCAAGCGCAAGTACTGGCGCCTGCAGCAGATGGAAAGCTGCGGCCGCCTGACCGATTACGTCGATATCTATTATTGAGCGCCGCCACCGATGTCGAGCACCGCAACCAGATGGGCTTCCAGCATTGCGTTCGGCCTGGTCATCGGCTGGGCCGCCTACGCGGTCCTCAATCCGCTGCTGTTGATCGTGTTTGGGCTGAACCAACCGTCGTCGGCGCCCTATGTTGCGTCAGACCCCGCGACGCTCGAGCGGATGCAGATAACGGCCGGCCTTCTGTTCCTGGCGACGGCCGTGGCGGTCGCGCTGGCGCTGGCCAACATCTCAAACATGCAGCGCCGGATCGGCTGGGGCTTTCTGCTGCTCGGCATCGCCCTGCTCCTTACCCTGCCCGCCAGTCTGCTGCCGATGGACATCAGCGCCCATAGCGCCTCTACCGCCGGCGCGCAGGCGGCCAACGATGCCAACACGGCATTGTTTTTCGTGCTGCTGATCTTTGGGCTGCCCTACTTGGGCGGCGGGCTGCTGCTGACCATCCTGGGCGCGGTGCTGATCCGGAAAGCGCGGAACAAGCCGGCGATCCCCTGACATCCGGCGCCCGCGCGTCTTCACACGCGGGACCGGATGCGCGGCCCGGGATCATTTCTCCGGTATCAGCACCGGTGCGTCCTTGTCCTTCAACAGGAACACCAGGAATTTGGCGGGCTTGGTCTGGCTGGCGTTGCGCCCGACCGTGTGCACGTCCTTCGGGCCTTCGTAGAAGACCTGGCCGGGTGTCAGCGTGACGGATTCGCCGCCTTGCACGCCCATCACGATCGAACCCTCCAGCACGTAGACGAATCCGTGCGCGTTGTGGCGGTGGACTGGGTCCGCGCCGCCGGGCGGGTATTCGACGGTGATGATCAGCGCTTCCTTGCCGGGGTAGTCGGCCAGCGCCTTGGCGATGACCGGCGTGACCTCCGGCGGCGGCGGCGTCTGCTGTGCGGTGGCGACGCCGGTCGCCAGCAGCAGCGGCAGCGCGAATGTCATGAATCGGGACATGAATTGCTCCTTGTTGCGGCGGCGCGCAGGGCTGCCGCCAGCGGATGAATTGCGGGGCGGCGCCCTGCGGCGCCAGCGGATACGGCGGGCGGCGCAGGGCGGCGCGCGTCTGACCGGCCAGGCCCGGCCCGTCCACGGAAATTTCCGGGTTATCGCTGCGCGGCCGCGCGGCTGAGCCAGTTCTGGAAACGCGTCGGACCCAGGCGCGCGTTGTCCGCGGTAACCAGCGACCGGTCGTTCAGCTCGCTGCCGAAGTAGCGCGCGTGGACGTCGGCGATGACCTCGCGCTGGTCTGCGCGCGACACCAGGAATTTGCGGGCCAGCTCGTCCAGCGGAAAGCGGTCGGGGCCGCCCACTTCCACCATGCCGTTCACGGGCGCGCCCACGGCCAGGTCCGCCAATGCCGCCGACACGTCGTCCGACGCAATGGGCTGCACCAGGGCCGGCGACAGACGGATCTTGTCGCCTTCGGCGCCCGATTTGACGATGCCTTCGACAAATTCGAAGAACTGCGTGGCGCGCAGGATCGTGTAGGGGATCTTCGACGCCTTGATCAGGTTTTCCTGGGCGACCTTGGCGCGGAAGTAGCCGCTGTCGGGCAGGCGGTCCGTGCCCACGACGGAGAGCGCGACGTGGTGTTCGACCCCGGCTTCGGCCTCGGCGGCAAGCAGGTTCCGGCCGGACGTTTCAAAGAACTCCATGACCGCCCGGTCTTCGAACGAAGGGGAGTTGGACACGTCCACGACGACCTGGGCGCCCTTGAGCGCCGCGGCCAGCCCTTCGCCGGTAATCGTGTTCACGCCGGTGCCGGGCGAGGCCGCCACGGTGTCGTGGCCATGCTGGCGCAGGCGGTTGACGACATTGGACCCGATCAGGCCGGTGCCGCCGATGACGACTATCTTCATGCTTGTCTCCTTGGTCTGGTGGCGATCACCGCCGTTGCGTTGATCGATGGAGTCAGTATCCGTTTCCGCCAGACCCAAGACTTTGCGGCCGTCTTGGATTTCCCTTGGTTTTTCCTTGGGATTCCATCCCGGGCGGCCGCCGCGTGCCGCGGGGACGCCGCCGCCGCCCGTCAGCCCCCGCGCAGTTCTCGGACCCCGCGCCCCAGCCGGCGGCGCAGCAAGGTGCGCAGCGTCGCGCCGTCGGCATAGCCGACTTCGGCGGCGATGGCCTCGATGTTCAGGCTGCTGGTGCGCAGCAGATGCACGGCCCGCTCCACGCGCAGGTCCTGGAAGTAAGACAGCGGGGATTTTCCAAGCACGGCCTCGATCCGGCGCTGCAAGGTGCGGGTGCTGGTGGCCAGCGCATCGGCGGCGGCGTCCAGCGAGAAGCCTTCGGCCAGCCTGTCCCTGGCCCAGCGTTCGAAGCGTTCGGCCAGCGGGTCGGCGCGCGCCAGATGATCGGGAATCATGTAGGGCGCCTGCGACGGCCGCGCGTCCACCAGTAGGTAGCGGACGACCACGGCCGCCAGCGCGGGGCTGGCCTGGCCCAGCAGCCACAGGGCCAGATCCAGGTGCCCCATCGCCGCGCCAGCGGTCGTGAAGCTGCCCGAGGGCACCATCATCCGCGCGCTGTCCAGCCGCACCCGAGGATAGCGCTGGCGGAACAGCGGCGCGAGCCACCAGGACGTGGTGGCCTCCTGGCCGTCCAGCAGCCCCGACTCTGCCAGCACGAAGGTTCCGATGCAGGCGGCCGCGATCTTCACGCCGTCGGCATGGCTCTGCCGCAGCAATGCCAGGGCATCCCTGACGTCGCGCCGGGCCAGCGCCGGCAGCAATTGCTCCGGCATCTTGGTCGCGATTGCGGGCACGACGAGCCAGTCGGGGGTGCCCATGGCGCTCAGGGGCTTGACCGGCACGCGCATGCCCAAGCCGGTGCGCACCTCGCGGCGCATGCCGATCACATTGATGTCGAACCGGGGGCCATCGCCGGGATGCTGGAGATCGGCCAGTTCGTTGGCGGTAGTGAAGGCGTCCAGAATGGCCGACAGACCGGTGTCGAAACAGCCGTCCAGGGCCAGAACCGTGAGCTTCATGGCGGGAATAGCTCCAAAAATGTCATTTACGACAATAGAGCGTACACCTGGCCTTGTCTACATTGGCCCCACGCGCAATCCGCGCGGACAACAGGAGCCGGCATGGACCCCTCCCCACACAGCCTGGACAACCCGATCTGGACCGCCCTTGTCACCGAACAGGCCCACCTGGGTTTGCGCGACGCATTGGCTTGCCGGTATCACCCGGACGTGGCGCCGTTCGCGGCGATGGAATCCGAATCTCGCGAAGCCTGGCTCGCGTTGGGCCGGCTGTTGCCTGCCGGCCAGCAGGTGGCGCTGCTTTCATCCGATCCGGTCAAGCCGCCGGCTGCGCTACGCGCCCAGCCGGTGGGCCTGATTCACCAGATGGTCGCCACCCGCCGCGACACCCGCGCCCCGGACGATCCGGACATCGTGACGCTGGGCCCGGCCGATGCGCAAGACATGCTTGAACTGGCCCTGAAGACCAAGCCCGGCCCCTTTTGCAAGCGCACGCACGAAATGGGCCGCTATATCGGCATCCGAGCGCAGGGGCGGCTGATCGCGATGGCGGGCGAACGGATGCACCCCGCCGGGCACGTCGAAATAAGCGCCGTATGCGTGGACGATGCGTGGCGCGGCCAGGGCCTTGCAGGCCGCCTGATGAAGCGCCTGGCTGGCGGCATCTGGCTACGGGGGGAGTCCCCGTTTCTGCATGTGCTCGGCAGCAACCTCAATGCGATCGCGCTGTACGAACGCCTTGGCTTCGCGTTGCGGCAGCGGTTTTCTCTGACCCTGATCGGGCACGCGGAACAAGGCGCGAACCCGCCGTAGCGGGGATGCGGGCCCACTACGCAGGGCCGAGAAATCTCGAAAACGCTGATTGCAGTTCGACACTTTTGACGGCCGGCGCGTGCATCGCCCAGCGCGCGACGACAGTACAATCGCTTCCGCTCTCTTCATCCCTTTTGCGGTCGCCGCGCCCCCTCCTCCCCATGTCCAATCTCATCGTCCACGGCGGCACTCCCCTGCGCGGCCGCGTCACTCCTTCGGCCAACAAGAACGCCGTGCTCCCGATCCTGTGCGCCACGCTGCTGACCGACCAGCCGCTGCGCCTGCACGGGGTGCCGGACATCACGGATGTGCGCAAGATCCTGGACATCTTCCGCACGCTGGGCAGCCAGGTCCGGCTGGACGATGCAACGCGCACGCTGGAGCTGCACCATCGCGACACGGCGTTCGACGCCGCCCGGCACCGCCTGCCCGAAGAAATGCGCTCGTCCATCATGCTGGTGCCGCCGCTGTTGGCCCGCTTCGGCGTGGCGCGGCTGGAAGACAACGTCAAGGGCTGCACGCTGGGCGTGCGCGAGATCGATCCGCACGTGGACATTTTCCGTTCGTTCGGCGGTGAAGTGGAGCGCACCAGCGGATCGTTGCTGGTGCGTGCGAGCGGCCCGCTCAAGCCCACCCATCACTGGCTCGACTATGCGTCGGTGACCACGACCGAAAATTTCGTGCTGTGCGCGGCCGCGGCAGAAGGGGAGTCGACGTTGACGAACGCGGCGTCCGAGCCGCATGTGCAGGAGTTCTGCCGCTTCATGGCGATGATGGGCGCCGACATCGATGGCATCGGCACGTCGCGGCTGACGGTGCGCGGCGGCGTGCGCTTGAAAGGCGGCGAATTCACCTTCGAAGAAGACTTCCACGAAATCACGACCTTCCTGGCGCTGGGCGCGATCACGGGCGGCGACGTGGTGGTGCGCAACAGCACGCCCGGCAATTTTCCGCTGATCGACCGGACCTTCGCCAAGTTCGGGGTGCGGATCGAGCACAAGGATGGCTGGTCGCGGGCGCTGCGTTCGGGTCCGCTGAAGGTGCAGACGCCCTTCACCAGCAACGTGCTGACCAAGGTCGAGGCCGCGCCGTGGCCGTATTTCCCGGTGGACCTGCTGCCCATCTTCATTGCGCTGGGCGTTTGTGCCGAGGGCAACGCGATGTTCTGGAACAAGGTCTACGATGGCGCGCTGGGCTGGACGGGCGAACTGTCCAAGTTCGGCGCCCATGTGTTCTCGTCGGACCCGCACCGCGTGGTGACCTTCGGCGGCAACCCGCTGACGCCGGCGGTGGTTGAAAGCCCCTACATCATCCGGGTGGCGATCGCCCTGTTCATGGTGGCCAGCAGCATCAAGGGCCGCTCCGAAATCCGCAACGCCACGCCGATCCGCCGCGCCCATCCGCGCTTTGTCGAGAACCTGCGCAGCCTGGGCGTGCAGGTCGAATGGGCCAACGAGGAATAAGGCCGCCACGGCCGGGGGATGCAGTATCCTTGGCAGCCGGACAAGGACTTTGCCGGCCGCCCAGGCCGAGCGCCCGGCGCGCATGCGCGGGATGGGAGCCCGGATGCTATTGGTGTTTGAGGACTGCGTACTGGACCTGGACCGGCGGGAACTGTCCCGGGCATCCCAGGTTGTCGCCACCGCGCCCCAGGTTTTCGACCTGCTGGTCTACCTGGCGGAAAACCGCGAGCGGGTGGTCAGCAGGGACGACCTGATCGCCGCGGTCTGGGGCGGACGGATCGTCTCGGAATCCACCCTGGCCAGCCACATCAACGCCGTGCGCAAAGCCGTCGGCGACAGCGGCAACGAACAGCGCGTGATCCGCACCATTCCTCGCAAGGGGTTCCGGTTCGTCGCCGAGATCGCCTTTTCCGCTCCGCACGCCACGGACCTGTCCGCCCTGGCCTTGCAGCCCGAAGCGGCGGTCGCGGTCCCCGCCCTGCCCTCCGGGCCCTCCATCGCCGTCCTGCCCTTCGTCAACCTCAGCGCGGACCCCGAACAGGACTATCTGGCGGACGGCGTGGTGGAAGACATCATCGCCGCGCTGTCGCAGAACCGCTGGCTGTTCGTCGTGGCGCGCAATTCCAGCTTCACCTACAAGTCCCGCGTGGTGGATGTGAAGCAGGTCGGCCGCGAACTGGGTGTGCGCTACGTGCTGGAAGGAAGCTGGCGCAAAGCCAGCAACCGCGTCCGCATCACCGGCCAGCTCATCGACGCCACCACCGGCGCGCACCACTGGGCCGGGCGCTTCGAAGGCGTGCTGGACGATATCTTCGAGCTTCAGGACCAGGTGACCCAAAGCGTGGTGGGGGCGATTGCGCCGCAACTCGAACGCGCGGAGATCGAACGCGCGGCCCAGAAGCCCACCGGCAGCCTGGACGCCTACGATTACTACCTGCGGGGCATGGCCAGGCTGCATCAAGGCACCAGGGAGTCCATCGACGAGGCCCTGCCGCTTTTCCATCAGGCCATCCAGTCCGACCCGCACTTCGCGTCGGCCCATGCCATGGCGGCGTGGTGCCATTGCTGGCGCAAGGTGAACGGCTGGATGGCCGACCGTCCGCGCGAGATGGCGGAAGGCGCCAGCCTTGCGCGCCGCGCGATCGAACTGGACAGGAACGACGCCGTCGCACTGACCCGTGCCGGCCATGCGTTGGGCCACCTGGGCGGCGATCTCTCCGCGGGCGTCGCCTTGCTGGACAAGGCGCTGGTGCTCAATCCCAACCTGGCGGCGGCGTGGTTCCTGGGCGCGTTTCTCAGGCTCTGGCATGGCGAGACCGACGAAGCCATCGAGCACTTCACCCATGGCATGCGCCTGAGCCCCCTGGACCCGGAGCTATACCGGATGCAGGCGGGCATGGCGACCGCCCATCTTTTCCTGGGCCGTTACGACGCCGCGATACAGTGGTCTGAAAAGGCGCTGCGCGACCTGCCGAGCTTCCTGATGGCGGCGGCCATCGTCGCGGCCAGCCACGCGCTGGCGGGACGCACCGAAGACGCGCGGCGCGCAATGGCGCATTTGCGCAAGCTGGACCCGGCCCTGCGGGTGTCGAATATCACGGACTGGCTGCCCATCCATCGGCCGGACAATCTGGCCGCGCTGGCCGACGGACTCAGGCAGGCGGGGCTGCCGGAATAGCGCCCTGCGCGGGCCGCTTGAAGCAGAGGACCCTGCTTACCAGCTTCTGCACGTCTTCGCCGAGCTGGTTCGACGTGATGCTCTCCAGCACGACGATTCCGCGATCCGGCTTTGAGCGCGACGGCGTGATGCTGACGATCGTGCTGGTCACCTGCAACGCGTCTCCCGGCCGCGTGGGCCGCGTCCAGTTGATCTCGACGCCGGCGCCGATGACCCCGCCCGCCAGGGGCACGCTCTGAACCAGCAGGCGCATCGTGATCGCCGCGGTATGCCAGCCGCTGGCCGCCAGGCCCTGAAAGAACGAGTCCTTGGCCGCCTCGGCGTCCAGATGGAAAGGCTGGGGATCGAACTGCTCGGCAAACCGGATCACCTGTTCCGTGTCCAGCGGATGCGGCACGCTGACGAACACGTCGCCAACGGCGAGGTCTTCATAGAAAAGCGGCTGAGGACGTTGCGTGGATGCCATGCTGATGTCTCCTGCGGACCCCGTTTCAAGCGCACGATGGGCCGGTTGCGTATGCGCTTGTCAGCATAATCTTTTTGACGATCCCGGCGGAATCGCGGGGGTTCAATGATCTACGCCAAATCGATCCGAATTATGAATTTCTGACTTGCTCCTGAATGTTATCGTGATGCCTCCATCCCTACCCGCGCCCGGTCCGCGCGCGGTTCAGATTGCCGTACACAAGGAGTTCCAATGAAGCTGATCCCGTCCCTGTTGCTGGGCGCCGCCGCGCTGATGCTGAACGTTGGCGTCACCGCCGCGCCGGTGACCTATGACCTGGATCCCTCGCATACCTACCCAAGCTTCGAGGCCGATCACTTCGGCGGCCTGTCGACCTGGCGCGGCAAATTCAACCAGTCGCGCGGCGTGGTCGTGCTGGACCGCGAGGCGCGCACCGGCACGGTGGAGGTCACCGTGGACATCAATTCGGTGGACTTCGGCCACGACGAGATGAACAAGCACGCCCTCGCCCCGGACATCTTCGACGCGGCCAAATACCCCACCGCGACGTTCAAGGGCAAGATCACGAAGTTCGACGGGGACCGCCCCGACGAAGCGACGGGCGACCTGACCCTGCGCGGCGTCACGCGGCAGGTCAAGCTGGATATCGACGACTTCAAGTGCATCGACCATCCGATGGTCAAGCGCGAGGTCTGCGGCGCCGATGTGTCCACGGAATTCAGCCGCAAGGACTTCGGGCTGAACTTTGGCCTGGACATGGGCTTCAAGCCTGAGGTGGAATTGAAGATTCAGGTCGAGGCGGTGCGCCGGCCCTGAACGGCGGGCGGTGGCATGCCCACCCGCACGTGAGAGCAGCGCCGGCGCTCCGGGATACCAACCCTGCGTCGTCGCTGCACTCTTTGAATTCATCAATTTAGACATCTTGGCGGTAGCGGCGAGTATTGCTACGCTCACGGCCAATGGGCTGTCCCCAGCGCCGGCTCGCGCCTGCGAGCCGAACCACCGTGGGTCTGCGCCCCTACACTTGCTACTTCTCCATGTCGGCTCTGCTTGAGGTAGCCCAACAATGCCGGGCGTTCGGCGGCTGCTGCGGATGTCCAGTCGGGGAATGCCAGGGCAGATGGCGCACACTACCGGACTTGCGCTGCGCGCTTCCTCAGTCATTCTGCACATCGTATCTAGCTTGGAGACCATCATGCCTAGACTCAAGACAGCAGATTCGAACCGATTTGTCACCACCGACGGCCTGCATTTGAGAAGCAGCCCGAACGGCGCGATATTGCGGGACCTGACAATCGGAGAATCAGTTGTTGACCTGGGCCCTGATGTCGAGGAAGGCTGGCGGAAAATTAGGATTGGAAACGAAAGCGGCACCGTATTCGGAAAGTATCTCCGGCCTCCCCTGCACGCAAACGTAGAGGCTATTCTGCATGCAGCGCTGAAAGAATGGCTGCGATTCGAAAAGGGTCAGGCGAACGAGAAGTCGGATCCGTACTACCGGTATGTGGGTGAAATGTGGAAAGCCATCGGGGAGCCATATGATGGGCGAAGCAAGTACCCGAGTGGCAAAGACGTTCCCTGGTCTGCTGCCTTCATCTCGTGGGTCGTTCGAGAGGCCGGTCCCGCGTATGCCAACTTTTCGTTTGCGGCCAGCCATTCCAAGTTTGTAAACAATGCCATCAAGGCGCGCCTGACAGATCAGCAGAACGCGCCATTCTGGGGATACAGGATAACGGAAGAGAAACCCCAAATTGGCGACATCGTCCAGCGGAATCGTGGCGGCGGGAACTACTCTTTCTCGTACGCTGAAAACCACGCCCAATACGACAGTCATTCAGACATAGTTGTAGAGGTAACACCCGACGTGGTGCGCGTAATCGGCGGCAACGTCGACGACAGTGTGAGCATATCCGGTGACATTCAGGAGTACGACCTGGATGCCAAGGGCTTCATCAAAGCCGACCAACAAGTCATCGCAGTGCTGAAAAACCGCACGGACATCACGGGATGAGCACGGGGATGTAGATCGCCTGGCCTTGGCGAGAGGCGGCGGGTAATAGCGAACTCATTTGAATGCACTTTTCAGGGGATGAGCATGCCGCTACAGACGATCTGGGCCGTGTTCCTCGTCGGCGGCGCCGGCGGCATTGCCCTGGAACTACTCCATTGGTACGCATTGCGCCGCGATGCGCGCCTGCCCGCCTACGCCGCCTCCCCAATCTATTGGTTCATCACACTGGCGATGGCGATATTCGGCGGCATCGTGGCACTGCTGTATTTCGGATCGCGAGCCGACGGTATCGTCGCGTTCCACGTGGGGGCTTCAGCCCCACTATTGCTGCAGAAGTTAACCTCTACGATTGCACGTGAACCGGGAGCCAAGAACATCGGCGCGACCCTGATCGATTTCATGCGATGGTAGTCGGGCATGCGCTGCGTTTCACTTTCCATTGGTATTGCGAACTATCGCTCGGATGCGCTGCGCAGCAGCGAAACACGCTTGCATTTTTCGGTGGCCGACGCAGAAGCCGTCCACCGGTACGCCTCGCTCGCCTGGCCCGCCGAAAAAACAGGCAGCCTCCACCTGCAACTCTGCGATGACGCCGCGTCCACTGCTGGCATGGAACAGGCATTCAGCCAAATCATAGAGGCTGGCAGATTTGGTTTGGCGGTGCTCTACCTCAGTGGTCATGGACAACGCGGCATTGACCACTCAGGTTGGTTCTGCTTGTGGGACGCAGTCCCCGACAGCCCAAGCCTGGATCGGGCCACACTCAACGATGCGCTGAACAGACTGGATTGCGAGAGCGTGCTGCTAATTCTCGATTGCTGCCACGCTGAATCGATCGTTTCTGGAATGCCGTTCTTCGCCGAATTGCGGGGTCGAAAAGCCCGCCTGTTTTGCGCATCTTCGCGCACTGATGAACGAGCGTGGGAAGATTCCCAATTGCGGCGCTCGGTACTGTCGCACGTGCTGTTTCTTGGCTTGTCGCGGACGTCAACGATGGCTGACCCCACCGGGCATGTCAGCGTGGACGAACAACTTCTGCCTTACCTGCGCGACCAAGTCCCTTTACTGGCCGCCAAAATGAAGCGCGGCACCATACAACAGCCTGTCGTGGGAGGACAGGCGGCCATCGGCATGAGGGTCCCAACGGTACAGACAGGGAGCATTGGTCGCTCTCTCACGCTGCGCGAAGTTCTGCGCAATCAACTGAAGCGGCTGGTGATACTGGTCATAGCAGCCGTGTGCGTCGTGTTGCTCTTCATCGATACGATGTGGTCTCATCTTGCTATTTCAGGCGACCAGACCATTGTTGTTCGACCCGGCATAGCATCGACTTTCAGCCTGTTGCCGGTGCATCTGGGCAATTCCGTAGACACAGGGTTCAAGAGCAACCAACTCGACCCGACGCGTGACGACATCCTACTGAAGTTGGCAAGTGGCGAGTTTCGTAGCATATCTACCCAGCGAACCTCCGACGGTCTGCGCATGTGGATTGAGCAGCTTGCTCCAATACTGAAAGACCGCAAAGCACTCGAATTCATTCGCCCCGCCGTGCCTGAAGCGCCCGAGGGCATCGAACCTGTCACAACATTCAGCGCGATCAATTTCGCCGCCCGCGTCCAAGGCACGACTCCCATCGCTCTCGTTGGGCAACAACGAGGGCATGCTCCCCTAATGGAAGTGAGCTGCGCGACGCTTGGGAATGAGCAACTACTAGATTTCGACATGGCCCTGACCGGCTCGCTGGAGGATTACATCCGAGGCTTCGTACGCTATGGTGCAACCCAGGGCAAAGATCCATCGGCGGAAATCTGGAAATTGACGCGTTTCATTGCGCAACGCTCACGAGCGCGCGGGTACGACTCGATCGCTACGCTTGAAACGCAGGTGTTGTTGGAAGAAATTTCGCGGTCGAAAGATTTGGCACTCTCACCGCAAACGCTTTCTGACGTGCGCGCCGTGCTGCCCCCCGCACAACCAAGCACCTGCTCCCTTCAAGCCATAGGTATTCTGATCGCACTCGGGCATGGCGAGGACAAGGTCGGCGCCGAAGCCTTGCTGCGTGCCACGGATCCGACGTCGGAGAATGCGATGAGCAAAATTCTCAGCGCTTTTCGGCGCAGCGGGGCCAAGAGCGGCGACTTGATCGCTCTTCCCAGGCGCTATTTCGCGATCATTGGCAGCTATCGACCTTTGTCTTCCTACACCGTGAAGGATATGGAGAATTGGCTGGATAATCAGGCTGACGAAGAGACGGAACGACTGTTGGAGCATGTCGCGATGGAGCCAAGCGCTTATGACGCTCTGCATGAACAGCTTCAAAATTCTGAAGATCCAATGCGCCAATCGGTTGCAGCACGGTATTTGGCGCGCGCATTCTCCTGGCAAACTCCGACCCAGCAAGAAACTCTGCTGCACTGGGTGGAGATCAACGCGGCCAAGCCCTTCCCCGGCGCCGATATCACCCTTGCCGCTGCGTTACTGGGACGCGAACGGCAGTTGGATGTTCGACTCGTAGAGAACTGGGTCAGGCAGCTAGCCGCCGGCGTTCATGATCCACAGTCCGAGTTCGAGGAGAACCACCTGATTGTGCTGGACGGACGAAATGCGGTTGCCGCGCTGGCTATCGCAGGGACCGCCACTCCCATCTCTGCCGAGGTCATGGAGCGAGTCGAAACGTTGCTGGCCAACCGTTCCTCCATCCCCTTACGTAGAGAGGCGATCGCAGCGCTAGGCTCCCGATTACGAAGCCAGGGAGATTCGCTAGTCGACGCCGCCAGGGAGCGATTAGTGGAACAACGCGCCGACGCGCGGCGCCGCCTATTGACCGTGGATATCGTAGTCGCTGCTCTCAACGGGTTGTCGGCGGAAGGCCGGGCCAAAGCCTTGCGCGATTTGGCTGCGCTCTGGCGGGTCGAGCCCGAACCCGAACTTCGTAAGGCGTTGGGCCTCATCCTGGCGCGGACCGACTGAATATCGCGCTTACGCCGCCCCCTCGGCTCGCTCCCCCCTCCCCGCGCTCCGCAGAAAATCCAGCATCGCGCGGTATGACCCCTCGTTGCCCGCCGCATTCGCCGACGGCGTGCCGCCCGCGTCCAGCAGCAGCCCCGACATTGCATGCGGCTTGTTGATCAGGGTGGCGGGCAGATGGGGGTAGTGGACATGGTGGCCCGCGCCCGCGCATACGTAGTGGAACGACGGCAGCGCGTGCGCCTGGCGTTGGCGCACGACCATTTCCGAGTAGGCCGTGCTGGGCCAGAAGCCATCGTCCGACGCGCTGATCAGCATCACGGGCCCCGGGTAGTTTTCCACGGGAATGCGGGCGCGTTCGACCGCGGCCGCATCGCGCGTGGCGCTCAGGAAGGCCAGGGTCTGGCGGTATGGCGGTGGGGACGCGTACGCCGCTTCCCAATCCGCCGTGGCATTGTCCTGCCACAGATGCGGCAGGGGCTCGCCCTGCCGCGTCCATACCTGGGCGTCGCGCCCCGTGCCGGGCGCGCCAGCGCTGACCACCCCATGCATGACCGGCGACGGCACATAGGCCACGACGGCGCTCACCAGTTCGGGATAGTGCGCGGCCACCAGCAAGGAGGTCTCGCCTCCGCGGCTGATGCCCGACACGGCGACGAAGCCGTCGCGCGGCTGCAAGGACTTGCGCACCCACTTCAGCGCCGCCTCGAAGTATTCCAGCGGCATGTCGTTCAGGTACTTGGGACGCCCGTCGTAGTTGAAGATCGCCAGCGCCAGGCACTGGTAGCCGCGCGCGGCGAATAGCGCGGCACGCGGCGCGTTCACGCCGCCCGACGAGCCGTTCATGTAGATCACGGCGGGATGCGGGCCGGGGCCGGCGGGCGTGTAGAGCTCGCCCGACAAGGTCATGCCGCCGATATCTTCGCGCACGGACCGGTGCGTCACGCCATCGGCCATGAAGTCCTGAACCAGGATGGCTTCAGCGGACTGGCCGCCGCCTTCGGCGCGCAGATGCACGGTCAGCGTGTCGGTCCTGTCGGGCGGGAACACCACGCGGTCCATGTCCTGGCACACCATGGACCACACGATGCCCATCGCGGCGGGCTCGGCGTAGGCGCCCGACACCGGGCAATCGCGGCGCAGGTCCAGGCGGCCGTCGTGGCCGGCCACGAATACGGCTTCGGAGCGCCAGGGCGCGCCGCACATGTCCATGCGGGCGGTGACGGTGATGAAGGCGTAGGCGGGAAAGCCTTCGATGCGGATGTCGCGCTCGACGTCGATCAGCGCGCGTTCGGGCGTAACGGTGATACGGGGCTGATGGGTCACGGGCGCCTCCTCAGGCCTTCAGATCGGTCTTGGGCACGCCATTGGCCTTGATGACCTGGGCCCACATCGCGGATTCGTCGGCGATGACCTTGTCCAGGTCGGCCGACGACGTGAACTCCACGGCCACGCCCTGATCCGCGAACTGCTGCACCAGGCTGGGGTCGCGCGTGCCTTCGCGCACGGCATTCTCCAGCGTCTTCACCACGTCGGCGGGCATGGCGGCGGGGCCGGAAATCATCATGCGCGTGTAGAGCTCGAAGCCGTCCACGCCGGCCTCTTTCATGGTGGGCACGTCCGGCAGGCTGGACAGGCGCTGGTCGGCGGTCACCGCCAGCACCTGCAGCTTGCCCGACTTGATGTTCGGCAGTGCCGACGTCGGAAAATCGAAGGTGCTTTGCACGGTGCCCGCCATCAGATCCAGCAGCGCCGGGCCGCTGCCTTTGTAAGGCACGTCCTGGAACTGCGTGCCCGTCTTGGACTGGAAATGCAGCAGCGCCAGATGATTGATCACGCCGCGGCCGGCGTGCGCGCAGGTGATGTCGCCCGGCTTCTTCTTGGCCAGCGCGATGAATTCCTGCACGTTCTTCACGCCCAGGTCGGGATGCACGATCAGCAGCATGGGCGACTTGCCCATCGAACCGAGCTGCTTGAAATCCGAAGGCTGGTACGGCAGGTTGTTGTACAGCAAGGGATTCAGGATCATCCCGTTGGTGCCCGCGAAGCCCAGCGTATAGCCGTCCGGCTCGGCGCGCGCCACCGCCACGGTGGCGATGATGGCCTGGCCGCCGGGACGGTTTTCGACGACGACATTCTGCTTGAGCGTCTTGCCCATCCGGTCGGCCAGCGCGCGGGCGGCGATATCGGTCAGGCCGCCAGGCGCGAAGCCCACCAGCAGGCGCACCGGCCGGGTGGGAAATGCATTCTGCTGGGCCCAGACCGGGCGCGAGATCAGGGGCAGCGCGGCAAGCGCGCCCAGGGCATGACGGCGGGTGAATCGCATACGGCTCTCCAGACTAAGGCAATGGCCAGCACGCGGCCAGGGAAAGGCCGCGAGGCTACACAATGAAAAGGGGAAGGACGCACAGGCCGGTCGCCGAATGGCGGCGGTCACAATGATCGTATGTTGTATGCAATACAACCGATGGGCTATCTAGGGATATCCCGGTGCGGCGGGGGGAAGTGACCCGGATATTTCGCGGATCGGTATTTGGTATCCGATCTGCGGGGCGATGGCGCGATGGTGTGAACGCCCAGTGGTCGAGCGCGGCGATCCGGGAGGCTGCCCGCCGGGCCGAGCCGAGCCGAGCCATGCCAAGCCGGGCCATGCCGGGCCGGCCCCGGTACGCAGCCGACGGCAGACAGCGGGCAAAGCCGCTGCGCCGGCTGCCTTGTCAGGCTTTGGTCATCAGCTTCTTCCAGCCTTCCAGCCCGAGCTTGTTCATCGTATCGATGTTCTTTTCGTAGATGTCGGCCGCGTCGGGGAAGGACTCGACCGCGCGGTCGATGCTGTCTTCGCGCAACAGGTGCAGGATGGGATACGGCGAGCGGTTCGTGTAGTTCTCGATATCGTCAGGCTGCGTATCCGCGAACTGGAATTGCGGATGGAAGGTCGCGACCTGCAGTTCGCCCACCAGGCGCATGCGCTTGAGCAGGCGGTCCGACAGCTCTTCGAAGTCGTTGAAGTCCAGGAAGTCGTCGAGCGTGTCGGGGATGATCAGCAGCGTGGTGTCGATCTTTTCGGGATCGGCCTCGGCCAGCAGCGCCAGTTCGTCCTGCAGGTCGGTCAGCACGCCCTCGGGGTCGGTGGCGTCGCTGACCGCAAAGCGGATCTGATCCTTGACCTGCACCGCCTTGGCGAAGGGACAGAGGTTCAGGCCGATCACGGCCTGGTTCAGCCAATGGCGGGTTTCCGCCACCACGTTGGCGTAGGCATCAGAGGTGGAAATCATGCCGGCATCGCTGCCATCGTCTGGGCCACGGCGGCGGTCAGCTTCTTGCCGTAGGGCACGTGCAGGAATTCATTGGGGCCGTGGGCATTGGACTTGGGGCCCAGCACGCCGCAGACCATGAACTGCGCCTTGGGGAAACCCTTTTGCAGAATGCTCATCAGCGGGATGGTGCCGCCCTGGCCGATATAGCCGCAGGACGCGCCATAGTATTGCTGGGACGCGGCATCCAGGGCCTGCGTCAGCCAGGCGGAGGACGCGGGCGCGTTCCAGCCGGTGGCGGCGCCTTCGTTGGCCTTGAAGATCACCTTGGCGTTGTAAGGCGCGTCGGCTTCCAGCAGTTCCTTGATTTCCTGCGAGGCGGCCACGGCGTCCACCAGCGGCGGCAGGCGCAGCGACAGCTTGAACGCGGTGCGGGGGCGCAGCACGTTGCCGGCGCTGGACAGCGGCGGCAGGCCTTCGGCGCCGGTCACCGACAGCGTCGGGCGCCAGGTGCGGTTCAGCAGGGCCTCTTCGGGCGCGGTCGTCATGGGCAGCACAAAGCTGCCATCGCCGCCGCAGCTCCAGGGGAAACGGCGCCAGACTTCGTCACCCAGAATGCGGGCCGTGGCGCTGACCTGCTCGATGCGTTCGGCGGGGATTTCGCAATGCAGGCTTTGCGGCAGCAGGCGGCCGGTGGCGCTGTCTTCCAGGCGGTCCAGCAGGTGGCGCAGGATGCGGAACGACGACGGCACTACGCCGCTGGAGTCGCCCGAGTGCACGCCTTCGTCCAGCACCTGGACTTCCAGGGTGCCGGCCACCATGCCGCGCAGCGAGGTGGTCATCCAGAGCTGGTCGTAGCTGCCGGCGCCCGAATCCAGGCACACCACCAGGGCCACGTTGCCCAGGCGGTCGCGCAGCGCATCCACGTAGGGCAGCAGATCGTAGCTGCCCGATTCTTCACAGGTTTCAACGATGCCCACGCAGCGCGGACGGGGCACGCCCTGCTTGTCCAGCGCCATGATGGCGGTCAGCGAGGCGTACACGGCGTAGCCGTCGTCGGCGCCGCCGCGGCCATAGAGCTTGCCGTCTTCGTACTTGGGCGTCCACGGGCCCAGGCCCGCGCGCCAGCCCGAGAATTCGGGCTGTTTGTCCAGGTGGCCGTACAGCAGGATGGTGTCGCCGTTGTCGCTGCGCGTGGCGGGCGCGTCAAAGAAGATGACGGGCGTGCGGCCCGGCAGGCGGATGACTTCCAGCTTCAGGCCGGAGACCTTCTGCGCCTCGACCCATTGCGCCGCATCACGCACCACGCGGTCGATGAACGCGTTCTTTTCCCAGTCGGCGTCAAAGGCCGGGCTCTTGGCCGGGATGGCGATGTAGTCGGTCAGCGCCGGGATGATCTCGTTGTCCCACTTGTCGTCCACGAAGTCCTGGAGGGCCTTCGGATCGAGGGTGGGCGGCAATGCGTCGTCGGGGATGCGTGCGTTCATGGCGCGGGATCCTGTGAGTGCGGGGAATGGGCAAACCGCTATTTTATGCCTGCGCGGCCGGCGCGGCATCTTTTCGCCGTCCGTTGTCAGGAAGGCAGCCCCCGCGCCGGTCCCGCGCGGCTATCGGGCCGCGTAGGCCTCGATCCGGCCCCACACTTCCCGGGCCAGCGGCTTGGCGTTGCCGACCGGCTGATACAGCCGGATCTCCATATGGATGTCATTGCGGGCGCCGTCGGCGCGCACCAGGGTGCCGTCGCGCAGGTCGGATTCGACCAGGGTATTCGGCAGCCAGGCTAGCCCGAAACCCTGGCGCGCCATTGCGTGCAGCGCGTCGGCCAGGTCCGACTCGTACATGGTCTGCAGCAACGGCACCTCGCACAGCCCGCGCAGCTTGTCGTGCAGGATGCGTCCCAGCGACATGCTGTCGGCATAGGCCAGGAACGGCACCGGCGGGTCCGAGGCCAGCTTGGGCACGGCGTACCGGGGGTAACGGCCGCCCGGCGCGACCGGCGCGCTGACGGCGACCAGCTTGTCGGCGCCCACGCGCCGGCAGCGGTAATTGGGGTTGTCGATCTTGGCGTACAGCGGCTCGTGCGCATGGCACAGCAGGAAATCGACCTCGCCGTCCTCCAGCATGTCGACCCCGTAATTCAGCGTGGTCGTGACGACCTTCAACTGGAATGCGGGCAGGCCCCGCTGCACGCCCGCCATCAGCCCGGGCAGCACCGAATGCGCCAGCGTCTTGCCGGACGCGATGGTGATCTTGCGGGCGCGTTCCTGCTCGGGTTTTTGCAGGGTTTCGCGCGTTTCCCGAAGGATGTCCAGCACGTCGATCGCGGCGGCCAGCATGCTGCGCCCGGCCGCGTTCAGCGTGGACACCTGATGGCCGCGTTCAACCAGCGGCACGCCCGCCCACGCTTCCAGCGCCTTGATGCGGCGGCCGAATGCCGGGTGCGTCACGCTGCGCGACTCCGCGGCCTGGAACATGTTGCGCGACTTCGACAGCGCGACGAAGTCCTCCAGCCATTTGATATCCATGCGCGTCTCTTCTCCATGCCCCTGCCCGCCGCCCTGTTTATCCGGGGCTGGGCCTGTGTTTGCCTGTCGTTCATCGACTGTGCCGTTTCGGCACAGAGACTGCGCATTTTGCACAAGACAGAAACACCTTGCAACTAATATCCCCGCATCCACCCCTGGAAAACCCTATGTCAGACACCCCTGTCCTGCTCAAGTCCATTCGCAGCCACTTCCTGGGCGGCGCCGACGCCGTGGCCGGCGGCGTGCCGATGCAACAGCAGAAGGTGGTCGGCAACGCCTTGCCCCGGCTCATCGACATGAACGGCGGCTACAGCGTCGGCCAGTTGTATGTGCAGGAATACCGGCTGGTCCAGCCGCGCCACCCCTGCCCCGTGCTGCTCTGGCACGGCGGCGGCATGACGGGCGCGCAGTGGGAGAGCACGCCCGACGGCCGCCAGGGCTGGTTGTGGCGGCTGCTGCAGGCGGGCTACGACGTGTTTGTGTCCGACGCGCCGGAGCGCGGCCGCGCATCTTGGGCGATGTATCCCCAGGTGTACGACTCCGCGCCCATATTCCGCTCCAAGGAAGAGGCCTGGCGCCTGTTCCGCATCGGCCCGGCCTCGGGCTACGCCCCCGCCGGCGAGCCGCGCCAGGCCTATCCGGGGCAGCAATTCCCCGTCGACGCCTACGACACGTTCGCCAAGCAGTTCGTGCCGCGCTGGCTGACGCACGGCGACATGGCGCTGGACGCCTATCGCGAACTGCTGGACCTGGCCGGTCCGTGCATCGTCATCGGCCATAGCCAGGGCGGCGGCTTCGCCACCGTGCTGGCCCAGGAATACGCCGCCACCGTGCGCGCCGTCGTCGCGCTGGAACCCACCGGCACCCCCGCCCAGGCCGCCTGCCGGTTGCCCCCGCAACTGCTGGTCTGGGGCGATCACTTCGACGCGGACGACACCTGGCAGCGCTACCGCGCCCAGACGGACGCCTATTGGAATGCCCTGCGCGTGGCCGGCCAACGCGCCGACGTGCTGGACCTGCCCGCTGCCGGCATTGCCGGCAACTCGCACTTCTGCATGCTGGATCGCAACAGCGACCACATTGCCGGATTGATCGTCGATTGGCTCGCTCGCAGCCTCGACTAACCTTCTCGTGGAGATACCGATGACCCTGAAGAAAACCACCATTGCCCTGGCGCTGCTGACCGGCGCCACGCTGGCGGCCGGCGCTTCGGCCCAGCAGGCCGACTACCCGAGCAAGCCCATCCGCATGATCGTGCCGTTCGCCCCGGGCGGCACCGCCGACATCATCGGCCGCGTCTTCGCCGCCCAATTGGGCACCGAACTGGGCGCCACCGTGGTCGTGGAAAACAAGGCCGGCGCCGGCGGCTCGATCGGCACGCGCTATGTAGCCGACGCCCCGGCCGACGGCTACGTCGTGCTGCTGGCCTCCTCCAGCACCCACGGCACCAACCCCGCCGTCTACAAGAACCTGACCTACGATGCGTCGCAGGACTTCACCGCCATCACGCAGCTGGTCACCGTGCCGGGCGTGCTCAGCGTCACCAAGGACTTTCCCGCGGCAGATCTGAACGCCCTGATCGCGGAATCCAAGGCCAATCCGGACAAGTACACCTACGCCTCCTCGGGCGCGGGCGGCCTGGGCAACCTGGCCATGGAACTGATGAAATCCATGACCGGCGCCAAGCTCATGCACATCGCCTACCGTGGCGCGGGCCCCGCGTTCACGGACGTGATCGGCGGCCAGGTGTCGATGATCTGGGAACCGGTGCCGGCGTCCCTGCCGTACATCAAGAGCGGCCAGATCCGTCCCATCGCCATCGCCGCGGACGCGCGTTCGCCGGAACTGCCGGACACGCCGACCTTCAAGGAAGCCGGCCTGGCGCGCTATGAAGCCAATGCCTGGAACGGCCTGCTGGCGCCCAAGGGCCTGCCGGAAGACGTGAAGAAGAAGCTGCACGACGCCTCGGTCAAGGCGCTGAACACGCCCGAAGTGAAGGCCAAGCTGGCCAGCCTGGGCGGCACCGTGGTGGCAGGCTCGTCGGACGCCTTCCAGCAGGTGATCGCCAGCGACGTGAAGAAGTGGAAGAACGTGGCGGCCGACGCCAAGATCCAGCTCGACCAGTAATGGAAAAGGCCCCGGCGCGCTGAGCGCCGGGGCCTCCTGGATGGTCTTGCGGCCGGCCTTCGTGGCCGGCCTTTTCAATGGCGGATCAGGCGCCGATCAGCGCGGGCTCGCCGCCCCGGCCTTCCAGCGCCGGCGCTTCGGCGTCGATCACGCGGCCCGTCTGCAGCTTGAACACCGCAACGGCTTCGCGCAGGCGCTGCGCCTGGGTTTCAAGCGACGCCGCGGATGCCGCGGCCTCTTCGACCAGCGCCGCGTTCTGCTGCGTCACGCTGTCCATCTGCGACACCGCCTGGTTCACTTGCTGGATGCCTTGCGACTGTTCTTCGGAGGCGCTGGAGATCTCGTTGATGATGTCCGTGACGCGACGCACCGAGGTCACGATCTCTTGCATGGTGGCGCCGGCGGCTTCCACCTGGTCCGAACCCAAGGACACCTTCTGCACGGAATCGTCGATCAGGCCCTTGATTTCCTTGGCGGCGGCGGCGCTGCGCTGCGCCAGGGCGCGCACTTCGCTGGCCACGACCGCGAAGCCCTTGCCCTGCTCGCCCGCCCGCGCCGCTTCCACGGCGGCGTTCAGCGCCAGGATGTTGGTCTGGAAAGCGATGCCGTCGATCACGCCGACGATGTCCGCGATGCGGTGCGAGCTGTCGGCGATGCCGCGCATCGTGCCCACCACGTCGCCCACGGCCTGGCCGCCGCGCGTGGCGACGGCGGACGCCGCCACCGCCAGCTGCGACGCGTTGCGCGAGCTTTCGGCGTTGTTCTTTACCGTGGAGGACAGCTCGTCCATGCTGGCGGCCGTTTCTTCCAGCGAAGCAGCCTGCTGCTCGGTCCGCGAGGACAGGTCGATATTGCCCGCGGCGATTTCGCGCGAACCGGTGTGGATTTCTTCCACGCCCAGCCGCACGGCCGACACGGTGCGCGCCAGGCTGTCCTGCATGCGCTTGACGGCGGCATACAGGATGCCGATTTCGTTGTTGCCACGCTGGTCGATGCGGTTGGTCAGGTCGCCGGCGGCGATGCGGTCGAACAGGCGTCCGGCTTCGTGCAGCGGACGGAAGACGGAGCGGCCGAAGACGATGTACAGGGCCACCACCAGCACCGCCACCACGGCAAGCAGACAGATCAGGAACACGATCGCGCCGTTGATGCGCGTGGAGGCTTCGCGCGCCACGCGCTGGCCGACGTCGTCCGCATAGTCCACGTACTTCTGGATGGACTGGGTGAAGGTAATGCCCAGCGGCGTGACCTTTTCAAGGTTGATGCGGCCGGCTTCCTTGGCATTGCCCGCGCGGATGGCGGCGATCAGCGGCGCGATGGCGTCGCGCGCGTAGACGTCGTGCGCAGCCAGGGCGGCATCGAACAGGGGTTTGCCTTCCGCTGACAGTTCGGGCTGCTTGCGGGCCGCTTCGATCAGGTCGACCGCCTTTTTGGTGTAGCCGTCCAGCCGTTGCATGCTGGCCATGTTGTCCAGGCTCTTGCCTTCCAGCAGCGCGCTTTGCGCCGCCAGCAGCACCACGCGTGCCCGCAGCAATTCGGACGCGGCATCGTCCAGCGAGTTGGCGCGGACCAGGTTAGTGTCCAGCAGCACCTCGATAGAGGTGCGATTGGACGTGAGTTGCTGATAGACCGCGATACCGGTTACCAGGAAAAGGGTGAAAAAGACGGCCAAGGCGGTCGTCAGGATTGCGCGGATACTTAAATTCTTGAACATTGATGCCACTCCGGGGGTTGCGTAACGCTATCCCTTTAACGGCGCAATGCAATGAAAAGTTAAATATCTCATTGGGTTACACGCACATTTGACCTCTGCCTCCGCCGACTGCTCATGCAGCCGGCGGGCAGCCCGGCCAAGACCCCGCGTTCAACCGGGCTTCCAGCCTTCCGGGACGCGCGGCTTCTCGATCTGCGCGAAATGGCAGATGGCGTCCGCAATACCGGAAAAGTCGATTCCCCCAAACTGGCCTGCCCGAGCCAGACTGAATGACTCGTGCACGGCGGCGGCCACGGGCATCGGCACCTTGGCCGCATGCGCGGCGGCCACGATCAGCGACATGTCCTTGTGCGCCAGGTCAATGGTGAACCCGGGCGCGGTGTCGCCGACCAGCACCTTGTTGGGAAAGTTCATCCGCAGTTGGCCGTTCGAGGCCGACGTGCCGTACAGCACCTGCAGCGTCTTGGTGATGTCCAGCCCGAAGCGCTGGGACAAGGCCAGGGCCTCGGCATTGACCTGGCACAGCGTGACCGCCACGTAATTGTTCACCAGCTTGGTGCGCCCGCCCGAGCCCACCGGCCCGCAGTGGTAGGTGGTGGTGCCCATGGCGCCAAGTAGCGGTTCGACCCGGGCGAAGTCGGCGTCGCTGGCGCCCACCATGAACAGCGATTCGCCCCGGTCGGCATGTTCGGCCAGGCGTCCGACGGGCGCGTCCACCACGGTCATCCCGGCGGCCAGCGCCTGTTCCTGGAGCCGGTCGGTGGCCAGGGGGTCGATGGTGCTCATGTCCATCAGCAGGCTGCCGCGGGCGGCGTTCGAGAAGATCCCGTCGCTGCCCAGCGCCACCTGCTCGACCTCCTTGGACGATGGCAGCATGGTCACGATGATGCCGCATTGCCGCGCCACGTCGGCCACGCTGGCGCCGGCCGCGGCCCCCGCCGTTGCCAGCTCGTCCACCGCCTTCTGGTTGATGTCCAGCACCACAAGCTCGAACCCTGCGCGGCGCAGGTTCAGCGCCATGGGCTTGCCCATGCGCCCCAAACCGATAAAGCCGATCTTTTCCATGCCTGTCTCCTGCCGGCGTCTTTGCGCCGGATTGTCTTGCGGTTGATGGATCAGTAGCCGATATAGGCGGTCTTTGTGGACGTGTAGAAGTCGACGGCGTAGCGGCCCTGTTCACGCGGTCCGAAGCTCGACGCCTTCACGCCGCCGAAGGGCACGTGGTAGTCCAGACCGGCGGTGGGCAGGTTCACCATCGTCAGCCCGCTGCGCACGTTCAGCCGGAAATGGTTCGCAAGCTTGAGCGACGTAGTGCAGATGCCCGACGACAGACCAAAGGGCGTGTCGTTGGCGACCTGCAGGGCCTCGTCGTAGCCGGACACCCGGATGACCGCCGCAACCGGCCCGAAGATCTCTTCCCGGTTGATGCGCATGGCGTTGCTGCTTTCCGTGAACAGGGTCGGCCGCAGGAAATGGCCGCCGGTGGACGCGTCGGCACGCTTGCCGCCCTCGGCCAGGGTGGCGCCTTCTCCGCGCCCCAGCTCGATGTAGCCCAAAATCTTTTCCAGTTGCGGCGCGTTGATGACAGGCCCGATCTGGGTGGCCGGATCGCGCGGATCGCCCACCACCAGCTTGCGCATCCGGCCGGTCAGCGCCTCTACGAAGCGGTCGTGTATGCCATCCGCGACGATCAGCCGGCTGCTGGCGGTGCATCGCTGGCCCGCCGAATAGAAGGCGCCATTCAGCGCGCACTCCACGGCCACGTCCAGGTCGGCGTCATCGGCCACCACCAGCGGATTCTTTCCGCCCATTTCAAGCTGCACCTTGATCATGCGCTCGGACGCCGCGGCCGCGATCTTGCGCCCCGTGGGGACGCTGCCCGTGAAGCTGATGGCGTCCACGTCTTCAAGCAGGGCGCGGCCTGCCGCCGCGCCTTCGCCATTGACCAGGTTGGCCACGCCCTTGGGCAGACCCGCGCGTTCCAGGATGGCGAACAGCTCCCAGGCCACTCCCGGCGTGTGCTCGGAAGGCTTGAGCACCAGCGTGTTGCCGAAGGCCAGCGCGGGCGCGATCTTCCAGGCCGGAATCGCGATCGGAAAATTCCACGGCGTGATCATGGCCACCACGCCGACCGGGTGCCTGCTGATCTGCACGCCAATGTCCGGACGCACGGACGGCAGGCTCTCGCCGCCATAGCGCACCGCCTCGCCCGCGAAGAACTGGAATACCTGGCCGGCGCGCACGACCTCGCCCTGCCCCTCGGCCAGCGTCTTGCCCGCCTCGCGCGATACCAGGGCGCCCAGCTCCTCCTTGCGTGCCAGGATTTCATTGGCGACGCGGAACAGGATGTCGCTGCGCAACTGCGTGGTGCTGCGCTCCCAGGCCGGCGCGGCGGCGCGCGCCGCCTGTACCGCTTGCCGCATCTGTGTCTCGGTCGCGCAGGCGTATTCGCCGATCACGTCCTTCGGATCGGCCGGATTCAGGTTCACGATTACCGTGTCGCCGTCTACCCATGCGCCGTCGATGAAGTTTGCTTTCTGCGTCACTGTCCGCTCCTTGTCGTGAATCGTTGATGGATCATGCATGGCCGCCCTTGCCCTTGCCCAGCACCGCCTCGCGGAATCGCGAACGCAGGTACGGGCCGTCTCGCGACGGCACACTGCTGGGCTCCGGCGCCGCGGCCACCTTCAGCACCAGGCATTGCAGCCCCGGCTGATACAGCCCGGGGATTCTTTCGGCCAGTTCGCGCTCGCTGCGCAGCGTGGCGCTGTCGGCGATGCCGCAGGCGCGCGCGATGCCCGCGATATCGACCCCGCGCCCGGAATGCGCAGGCTGCATGCCGGTTTCACCGTAATGCTCGTTGTCGATCACGATGAGCTTCAGGTTCGACGGCGCGCGCACGGCGATCGTCGCGAACGACCCCATGCCCATCAGCATCTCGCCGTCGCCGGCAAAGGCCAGCACCTGCCGCCCCGGCTGGGCCAGCGCCAGGCCCAGGCCGACCATGCAGGCGCCGCCCATCGCGCCCCATACGTAGAAGTTCCGGTCGTCGTCGCCAGCGGCCGAGGTGTCATAAGTGGGATTGCCCAGGCTTGCCACCACCAGGGCATCGCCGCGTTGTTCAAGGATCCGGGCCACCGCCGCCCGCCGGTTCATTGTCGCGCTTGCGTTCATATCGGTTGCCTTGTGCTACTTGTTGAAGTTCTTGATGCCCAGGATGCGTTGGGAGATCACCACGGCCACCGCCCGGTTCGAATTGAACGCCAGCAGGCTCGCCGCGCGCACCGTTTCCGGCACATCGCCCGCGTGCTCCACGCGCTGCACGAATACGCCCGCGCTGCGCAGCGCGGCCTCGGTGGACTGCCCCATCGGGCATTGCCAGGGGTTGAACTCGCCCCATTCGCCGCGCATGGTGATGAGGCACAGGAACGGCATGCGGCATTCCTGAATCAACGCCAGCATGTTGATGCAGTTGCCCACCCCGCTGGATTGCAATAGCAAAACGCCCTTGGCTCCGCCCAGCCAGGCGCCGCCCAGCATCGCCACGCCCTCTTCTTCGGTGGTAAGCGATACCGCCGCCACGTCAGGATCCGCCTCGAACAGCTTGATAAGCTGGCTGTGCCCCGCGTCCGGCACGTACGCCATCTGCGTAATGCCGGCCTCCTTCAGGTTTTGATAGACCATTTCGGGCCAACTCTCTGCCATGATTCCTTCCCTCTGTGTGTGGATGAAGCCTTGATGGCGGCGCGGCCGGCCGGGGCCGGACGGCGCCGCGTCCGTTCAGATGCGCGCGCCCAGCTTGCAGATGCCGGGTTTGGTCGGTGCGTAGGCTTCCTCGCCCGGGATGGTGGCCACCTTCTGGTAGTAGTCCCATTCCCCCTTCGACGCGGCGGCCGACTTGACCTGCATGAGGTACATGTCATGCACCATGGCGCCGTCGGCCCGGATGTAGCCCTTGGTGAACATGTCGTCGATAGGCGTGGACTTGAGCGCGTTCATGACGGCGTCCGAGTCGGTCGTTCCGGCGCGCTCCACGGCCTTCAGGTAGGTCATGACGGCGGAGTAATCGCCCGCCTGGAAGGTGGTGGGCATCTTCTTGTTGCGTTCGTAGAAGCGCTTGCTGAATTCGCGCGACCGGTCATTCAGGTCCCAGTACCAGCCGTCGGTCAGGTACATGCCGGCCGTCGTGTCCAGGCCCAGGCTGTGGATGTCCGTGATGAAGACCATCAGGCCGGCCAGGCGCATCTTGTCGCTGACGCCGAATTCCTTGGCGGTCTTGATCGAATTGATCAGGTCGCCCCCGCCATTGGCCAGGCCCAGCACCTGCGCCTTGGACGCCTGCGCCTTCATCAGGTAGGAAGAGAAATCGGAGGTATTGAGCGGGTGCCGCGTCGTGCCCGTGACCGAGCCGCCACTGGCCTGCACCACGTCCATGCTGGCCTTTTCCAGCGAATAGCCGAAGGCATAGTCGGCGGTCAGCATGAACCAGCTCTTGCCGCCCTGCTGCACCATGGCCGCCGCCGTGCCGCGCGCCTGCGCGGAGGTGGAATAGGTGTAGCGCACGGTATAAGGCGTGCAGGCCTCTTCGGTGAGGCTGTCGGCGCCCGCGCCCGCGCTGATGAAGACCTTTTTCTTTTCGGCGGCGATCGTGCTGATCGCCAGCGAGGCCGACGAATTGGAGCCGCCAATCACCAGATCCACCTTGTCCTGGTCCCACCATTGACGGGCGCGGTTGGAAGCGATGTCAGCCTTGTTTTGATGGTCGGACGACAGGATCTCGATGGGCTTGCCCAGCACCTTGCCGCCAAAGTCGGCGACGGCCATGCGAATGGCGTCCAGCCCGCCAACGCCGTCGAAGTCCGAATATGGCCCGCTCATGTCCGTGACGAAGGCGATCTTCACCTTGTCGCTCTGCGCGCTTGCGCCCCCTGCCCCGCACATGCCGACTACCGCCAACGCGACGGCACCTAACACTTTCGTACTGGTTTCCACGTCTTGTCTCCTCGCTATGCCGGCCTTGCCGCAGGATCGCCAAAGCCATCTGTTTTTTTAATAATATATCTATCTACAATCTATTTATGGCATATCGTTAACCCGTAGAACGGTGCCTGACGCCGTCTTTGCCTCCCTATAATCCGGTTTTCCCATTGCACGCCACACACTATGGATTTACGCCAGATCGAGTGCTTTCTGTGTCTGTATCGGAACGGCGGCATGACCCGCGCTGCGGCCGAATTGGGCATCGTCCAATCCGCCCTGAGCACGCAACTGGCCAAGCTGGAAAAGACACTGAAGGTGCAGCTTTTTGAGCGCTCCAGCCGAGGCGTCACGCCCACGGCGGCGGGCGTCGACCTCTACAAGATGCTGCTGCCGTTGTCCAAAGAGGTGGAAAGCGTGCGCCAGCGCATGCTGGACCTGAGCGGCGGCACGTCGGGCCTTATCCGCGTGGGCACGGTGCCTTCGCTGGGCGCCAGCATCGTGCCGCGCGCCCTCTCTCTTTACACCGCCGAAAACAAGGACGTCACCATCCGTTTGACCGAGGCCTACAGCGCCGGGCTGGTCGAAAGGCTGGACGCGGGGGAACTGGATGTCGCCATCGTCAATCTGATCCAGCCGGTGCGCAGCCTGGAAACCACGCCGCTGGTCAGCGAAGAGCTGGTGCTGGTGACGGCGTCGGACAGCGCGCTGCGCAGCGTGGAATTCAGCGACCTGCCTATCGATGCGCTGATCGTGCCATCGCTGGGCCAGGGCTTGCGGGCGATCATCGACCCCGTCTTGAAGAAGCGCAGTCCCAGCTCGCGTCCCCGCCTGGAGATGGACGCGTTGACCCCTACGTTGGAACTGGTCAAGTCAGGCGCATGGGCGACCATCCTGCCCATCAGCGCAATTGCGCATGAGCTGGACGCGGGCGCCCTGTCCGTCCGGCGGATCCACGCCGACATGCAGCGGCAACTGGTGGTGGTGAACCATCCGCGCCGCCCCCTGAGCCTGGCCGCGCAACGCTTCGTTGCCGCGCTGGCGGCCGAGGCGCACGACGCCGTGTCGCGCGCGCAGCGGTTCATGAAGTCGCTGAAAGCGCGCAAGTAGGCCAGGCGCAGTCCAAATGAAAACACCCCGCCGGCCGGGCGATATGCCCAGGCGGCGGGGTGTGTCGCGCATG
>RCUH01000644.1_pt1 | contig 32829 bp, 25 predicted proteins | sample 2166191 | NCBI WGS metagenome assembly RCUH01 (sample SAMN09932848, study PRJNA488358) | compost metagenome | feature: garden; material: soil; isolation source: compost soil in an enriched community after 214 h of incubation | place: Germany: Experimental Botanical Garden Goettingen | collected...
TCCTCTCTACGGTCCAACGCAAAAGAGGCTGCTTAACCAAACCGACTACTAATGTATCAAAAATCAAGGAAATTTGGTATGCCTAAACGGCTGTACCTAAAATTATTGCTAACTATGCGCCTAACCATCGTAATCATAATAGCATGCTTTATGCAGGTAAGTGCGTCGAGCCTTGCCCAAAAAGTGACGTTAAACAAGTCAAGTGCTTCACTTCGGTCCGTCTTTAAGGAATTGAACCAACAGACAGGTTACAACTTTTTTTATACGGACAACTTGCTGGAAAATTCGTCTCCAGTGACCATCAACGTTAAAGATGTTGATTTATCAGCTGTGCTTAAACAGATTTTTGCAGGGCAAAACCTGGATTTTCTGATACGCAACAAAACGGTGGTCATCAAAGCAGGCCAACCGGCAAGTCAGGAAATTATTTCCGGCTTTGTTGGCGATGCCAAAGACCGCAAACCCATTCCAGGCGTAACGGTTTCTATAGTAGGGACCAAATCTGCGGTCCAGACGGATAAAAATGGAAAGTTTACTTTGAGGATACCTAAAGGTGCTCAGTCTTTGGAATTCAGGTTTCTAGGCTACAAGACTGTTGATGTGCCCATCTCATCTAATTCGAATTACACAATTTACATGGAGGAGGATCAGCAGGTGCTGAATGAGACGGTGATTACGGGGATGGTGGACAGGAAATTAAGTACTTATACTGGTGCCGCCAAAACCATGACGGCTGCTGAGCTTAAAGCCGTGAATCCGATCAATGTGTTTGCCGGTATTGCTGTGCTTGATCCATCTTTTAGAATGATTCCCAACAACAAAATAGGAGGGAACATCAATGCACTTCCGGACGTAACCATGCGTGGACAAACATCCTATCCAACCCTGGGGTCAGAACTTGTCGGAAACCCAAATACACCACTGTTCATTCTTGATGGATTTCAGGTTTCATTACAGGCAATTGTAGACTTAGACATGAATCAAATTGCTTCAGTAACTTTATTAAAGGATGCTTCGGCTACTGCAATGTACGGTTCCCGTGGGGGTAATGGTGTGATGGTTGTGACCACAATCCTGCCACCAAGAGGAAAAGTAGAGGTTTCTATCAGCAATAATTTTACTTTATCTGCTCCAGACCTGTCTGTTTACAACATGTTGAATGCAACAGAAAAACTGGATTTTGAGCGTCGTGTAGGATTTGTCAACAGTTATAGTGGTGATTTTATCAATTCTGAACGGTATAAAGCGGTGGTGAGCGGTGTAAATACGGATTGGAAATCTATTCCTGTTCAAACCGGGATCAACAACAGGACCAACTTGTCTTTACGGGGTGGTGACGAGTCGTTGACCTTTAACCTGACCTTCAGCGGTAATCTGCTACAGGGTGTGATGAAGGGACAGGACAGGAAAAATTATTCCGGAAGTTTTACGCTGAGTTACAGAACGAATAAATTGACATTCCAAAATAATACCATAGCAACTCAGGTGAATTCCAACGATTCACCTTACGGCACATTTAGCCAGTATCTGGATTTGAATCCTTACTGGAAACCTTACGATGAAAATGGGAATGTTAACAAATACCTGGAAAATATCAATACAGGCTTCGGCGCAACAGGGGTAAGCTCCGTTGTATTAAACCCATTGATGGATATTACCTACAATACCATTGACAATAGAAATAAGAATTTCAATTTAAGGAACAATACCACGGTGCGTTACGATGTCAATAAATCATTGTGGTTTAATGGTGCCCTGGGCATCACAAAAGTGAACGGAACGGTAGATAATTTCTATTCGGCTCTGGATAGCCGGTTCAATGGTGTCTCGGATTTAAATGCAAGGGGGACTTATTCCATCGACAACAGTACCTCCTTTACCATGGACGGAACAGGATCGGTAAATTATAACAAAAATTTCGGGATGCACGGTGTTACAGTCTACGCAGGATTCAGGCTGGCCAGCTCACGCTTAAATTCCTATGCTGTTTCTACGCAGGGTTTTCCTTTTGATCGTTTAGATAACATCCTGTTTGCCGCGCAATATTTAAACAGCAGGCCTACAGGAACCGAAAGTACACTTAACAATCTTTCTTATACCGGAAGTGCCAACTACTCTTATGATAACCGGTATTTTACAGATTTCACTTATACCAGGGACGGCTCTTCCGCTTATGGACAAAATAATAAATTTGGTAATTTCTGGTCTGCAGGTTTAGGCTGGAATATAAATAATGAAAAATTCCTGAAGGATAGCGAAACAGTTAACCTGTTGAGGATCCGTGGTAGCTACGGTTCTACGGGTACGTCTGTACAAAATCCTTATGCAGCACAATTCAGGTACAACCTGGGCACATCGACGGGTTATTTTGGTGAAGTAGGTGCCTTTCCCGGTGGACTTGGAAACCCGAATTTGAGCTGGCAGCAAGTGCTGAAGTCGAATGTTGGTATTGCATCAGCATTTCTGAACAACCGGTTGACTTTCAACGCGGAGTTTTATAACGAAGTAACCCAGAATGCCCTGACTACAGTGTCACTGGCGCCCAGTACCGGTTTTCCTTCATATACCGAAAATTTAGGTAAAATCCAGAACAAGGGACTTCAGCTCGACCTGGGGTATACCATACTGTCTCAACCCCGTAAAGGTTTAAAATGGAACGTTGCGGTGAACGCAGCCACTAATAAATCTGTGTTAAAAGAAATTTCGGAGAAACTTAAGGCTTTCAATGCTGCATTGAATACCAATAACGCCGATCAGACTGTTGAAAATGCCCAGTTTATTGAAGGCAGGTCAACAACGGCTATTTATGCAGTTAGGTCATTGGGTATTGATCCGGTTACCGGTCAGGAAGTTTATCTGAAATTAGATGGTACCCCAACTTTTGTCTGGGACGTTAATGATAAGACCTATGTTGGTGACAGCCGACCTAAGTGGACAGGAGCTGTAAATTCCAATTTCCTGTACGCAGGTTTTGGTTTAAACTTTAGCATCAGTTATAACTATGGTGCCGATCTGTATAACAGTACGTTGTTAAACAGGGTTGAAGCTGTTGATGCTTCAAATAACGTAGACCGGAGGGCATATGATCTGGGCTGGACCGGACCTGGCAGTATCAGTCCATATCGGAGGATTACGGGGTCGCCAACGCCAACAAAACTTACCTCACGCTTTGTTCAGCGCGACAATAATATCCAGCTCAGCTCGGTTAATTTGACTTACCAGTTCAAAAACCCATTCGTTAAAAAATTAGGCTTGCAGAACCTGACTCTTAGTGCAACAACGAATAACCTGGCCACCTTCAGCACCATTGAAATTGAACGTGGTACGGATAACCCGTTTGCAAGAGAATACACATTTGGTCTGAGTGCAAGATTTTAAATTCAAAAAACAAATTCATATCCCAATGAAAAGAACAACATTAATTATAGGAATTCTGGCACTAGGTGCAGTGTTTTCCAGTTGTAAGAAATTTTTGGATGTAGAGCCCAAAACAAATTTATCTGAAGAACAGTTATTTACTTCAGAGCCGGGTTTTCAACAGGCTTTATCAGGCGTATATGGCCAGTTGGCCAGTAACAGTCTTTACGGAGATAACCTTTCTATGGGTTTCGTTTCTGCGCTGGCACAAAATTATTCACCAATTAATACCCAGTCAGAGGTTAAACTGCAGGAAACGCAAAATCTGAACTACACTTCAACAGAAGTGATCGGCTATACCAACGCCATCTGGTCTGCCGGTTACAGTTCAATCGCAGCTGCGAATAAGATCATTATAAATACAGAAAAAAACCGTTCTGTGCTCAGCAATGATTCGTATGCACTGTTGCGCGGTGAGGCTCTGGCCTTAAGGGCATTTTTACATTTTGATTTATTGCGGATGTTTGGGCCTGAGTATACTGAGGGTGCCAATTTAAAGGCCATTCCTTACAAAAAGGATGTTAATGAAAACGCAAATCCGCCGGCAGTAACTGCTGATGTGGTAAAATTCGCCCTGGCAGACCTGAAAGAAGCCGAAGCTTTGTTGTTGCCAGCTGATCCTATTGTGACCAGTGATTTGCGCACCAGGCGGAATAAGCTGAATTATTATGGCGTAAAAGCACTGGAAGCAAGAATAAAATTATACAGTGGTGATAAAGCCGGTGCTGCTGCTGCCGCAAATGTAGTGATCAGCTCGACGAAATATGAGTTTGTGACCGAGGCAGCGGCTGGAGTGGTCAGTTCGGGATTAGTGGTACGCGACCGCTTGTATTTCAATGAGCAGATATTTATGATTAGGGTTAGGGATATATTGCCGACCGTACAACGTTATTTCAGGTTTAGGGGCGGTGTAGGAGAAACGCTTACGCGTACCGCTGCCAACTTCAATACGTTGTATGAAACCGTATCAGGCGGCGGCGGTACAGACATCAGGTACAGGTTCCGCCTTGAGGAGGAGGCAGGAAACAAGTTCCCCTCTAAATTCTGGCAGGCCTCTACTGCTACAACGCCGATTACCGACAAATTACTTGATCAGTATGTGCCAGGTATACGACTTGCCGAAATGTACTATATCCTGGCTGAAGCAGCTTCAACTCCCGCCATTGGCGTTGGATATTTAAATACCGTGCGTCTAAACAGGGGACTTTCCAATCTGGCAACAACCATTACAGCTGCCACACTGAAGGCGGAGATTACCAAGGAGTACCAGAAGGAATTTTATGCGGAAGGGCAGTTGTTCTTTTATTATAAACGTATCAAGTCAACAAGAATGCAGTTCGGTCCAAGTATGGCGCAAGAGCAGTATGTGCTGCCAATTCCAAATGCTGAACTTCAATTTAATCCGAATTATGCTAATTAATCACACTCGTATTATGAAATACTTATTATATGTGACGTTGGTCTTCTCCCTTTTTTCGTGTAAGAAAGAAGCGGTAGAAACTTATCAAGGAAAAGATGGTGTTAGCTTTTTTGCTTACACCTATCAACAATTACATACCACAGCGACAAGAAGTTACTCTTTTGCGTTTCAAAAAACTGTAAAAACAAGGGATACCATGTATATACCTATGAGGCTTACCGGAAAGCTGTCCGATCAGCCGCGTACCGTATTGCTAAAGACAGCTGAGGGAACGACTGCAACGGCGGGTGTCGATTTTGAGCTAAAAGAAGTGACCATTCCGCCTGGCGTCTCCATGTTTAACTATCCCCTTATACTGATCAACTCTGTTGGAATGGCAAGCAATGTTTATAAAATCGTGTTGGAGCCGGCAGAAACAAAGGACTTTACTTTAGGCACTTTAGGCCAGACGCCCCGGACCACCACTGTTCAGACGGAGGAGAACTTCAGATATCTGAAGATAGAGGTATCCAATATGTATACCAGGCCTGCTTATTGGGATGTTTTAGAGGGAGATTTTGGAGAATTTAGTGCTGGAAAGTACAAATTCATGGTTAAGGTACTCGATATAACAGATTTCTCTTACGAGAATATCGGGCTTGACGGTTATCTAAACTTCCCCGTGACGCTGAGAAACGCATTGGCCACTTATGAAGCTGCAAATGGTCCATGGTTAGATGAAAATGAGAATAGTCAACCGATTTCTTTCCCTTAATTTAGATATGATGTATTTAAAACATATTTTTAAGCTTAGCATGATTGCTGCAATCATGCTAACATTTGCCTGTAGTAAAGATAACAATCTATCTAAATACGAGCCAATTAACGACATTAAGATTACCGATGCAACAACCAGTTTTACGATACCTCAACTGGATTCGCTGATCATTACGCCAACATTAACAGAAACAATGCCTGAAGGTGATTCATTCACCTACAGTTGGACAATGGACTCAAAAGTGATTGCTCAATCTAAAAATTTGCGCATAAAAGTGACCTTAAGTCCAGGTACGTATTTGATAACTTATAAGGTAACCAGTAATAAAAATGGTATTTATGCGCTACAGCGTTATACCATTGTGGTAAATGGAGTCTATCCAAATGGCTGGTACATTGTCAATAGTAAAGATGGAAAAGGCAGGGTTTCGTTGATCCGTAGCGATGACGTGATCTTTGAAAATCCTATGGAAGTGGCCAATAATAAGACCTATCCAGGAAAGCCATTGGCCTTATATAATTTTGGAAAAGGTGGTTTCTTTTATTATTTCACCGATCAAAATGTATATCGGTTTAACATGAACGACTGGCTGGAGCTGGGTGATAAGAGTTCTATACTTCCTAATTTGGCTACACCGCTTCCGTTTAAAAGTACACCGGTATTTATCTTGAACGCCTCAAGGTTTGACCAGTTCATTGTTGCGGATGGCGGCTTATATGCCGGGATTTCAGGCTCGACTTCAGAAGATATCAGCCCTTTCAGCCAACGAATTCCTGGGGATTATGACCTATTCCCGGGTGTGTTTCCTAATACTTATGACATAACCTATTTTTATGATAATGCGAATATGCGCTTTATGCGAATGGGTATTTTTTCAAGAATTTTGGAAGATGCACCTGGCACAACAGGCTCGTTTGACATGGCAAATGTAGGAAGAAAAATGATTGCCCATGATCGTGGTATTTCAACGCTATTTGGAGAAGAAATTGAATGGTATTTTATCATGGAAGATAATAATGGCCGCTACTTGATGTCCCTGACATATGATGAAAATTTTTTCAATACCAAGCCTGGGGTTAATCAAAAAATGGTAAATAGTCCGGAAATTGCCAGTGCAACTAACTTTGCAACATCGTCAATTGTAAAACAACTCTATTATACTGTAGGCAATAGGGTGTATTTATACGACATCATTGGAAATTCATCACGCCTGATTTATACTTTTCCTGCGGGCTACGTAATTAAAGACATAGAGTTGCTGCGCAGCACCAGCAAACAGCTGGTGATTGGTGTGAATAATGGTGCGGTGGGCGAGGTATATTATTTTGACATTGATATCCGGGGAGAATTCAGCAATAATACCTACGCTAAAAAGTTTACCGGCTTTGGTGAAATTGTACAAGTTGCCCAAGCCAGACAAAATCTGTAGACGATATGAAAAAGATACTTATGCTCATCGCTATCCTGTCAACAGGATACTCAGGATACAGTCAGCAGGCACAACCAGCTTATCAGGCAAGTCTTGATTCTCTGAAGATCTTCATTGATCCTTTAAAAAAAGAAGCGATTCTTGAACGACTGGTGAAAGCGCATCCTGGCAATAGTTTTGACCAATACAGGGCTATAGTTGTTGATAATTTTGTTGTTGCAAAAAACTCGGCAAAAGCTTTATTTCATTTTAACAAGATCGTAGAAACTGCAAGGATCATGTATGTAGGATCTGTGGCGACAGGAATCATGGCTTTCGATTTAAAAGCTGCCGAAACTTTAATTGAGCAAGAACTGGCAAATTCGACCAATGCTCCGGAAGACCGTCAGTTCGTGTTGCATCTGTATAGTCAGGTAATGGATAAGCAGGGAGATTATAAAAAAGCCTTTGCTGCTATCAAAGAATGTTATGAGCAGGCTGTAAGAAAACCTGCGCGCTTGACCGCAGAGTATTACTACCTGATGAGCAAAACAGGCGGATACAAGGAAGCGCTTCCAGAGCTGGAAAAAGCAGTACTGGCAGGTTTAGCCGATGATAATTATAAGGCCGAATTAAAAAGTGCCTACGCAAAAGTGAATCCAGGGAAAGATTCAAATGCATACCTCGCAGCATTGACCAATCAGTTTGAAGAAAAATACAAGACAACAATAGCTGCCAAAATGCTCGATGAGCAGGCGCCAAATTTTAAAGTGACAGACATCAAGGGCAAAACAGTGTCATTGTCAGATTTTAAGGGTAAAATCGTTGTTCTTGATTTTTGGGCGACCTGGTGCGGACCTTGTAAGAAATCTCTTCCCGCGATGCAAATGCTGGTCAAAAAATACAAGAATGATCCAAATGTAAAGTTTCTTTTTATACATACCTGGGAGACTGTTAAAGATCCTAAATCGGATGCTGTGAATTACTTGCTGACACATAACCTGGATCTGCCCCTATACATGGATGTTAAAGACCCCGTTACAAAAGCCAATCCTGCAGTATCTTCATTTGGTGTGAAGGGAATTCCGGCAAAATTTATCATTGATGGCAATGGCAAAATACGCTTTAAGGAAAGTGGATTGGTGTGGCCAGATGAAGCTGCGGTTAAGGAACTTTCTGCGATGATAGCGTTGTCCCGTTAAAATGTCATATCTCCCGTAAGGGACACTACAGGGTATTTGCTTTTTAAGCAAATACCCTTTTTTTATAATAGCCTATGAAGTCATAAAACTAAGTTTATTCGTATATTAGTGTTTAAAAAAGGCACTATTCATATCCATGCATAACGAAGAAACGGTGGGCTATTCATTGATCATTGCACAGGTAGCGGGTGGAGATCAACTTGCTTTTAGCAGTCTTATATCCCGCTGTGCTGTTGTTCGTGTTAGTTCGAACTTAGCTACTAACATGTTTAGCGTTACTCCTCTTCAAATTTTTTAAGCGTTTCTGATCCATAGTGGGAATTTAACTTTGGTTAATCTTGGTCCGATAAAAACCTCTCATATGTTATATGAAGTTTATAGCAGGATTTAAATCAATAACCATTGTTACATTTTTTTGAAAAAAAAAGTTAATCGATAGAGGGGTATGCCGTTATTTGCTGTCTAACAAATAAATTAGCAGCAGGATGGAGCAATTTTCAGAAGAATATATAGCGTTACTGGCTACAAAATATAAAGAAGGAAATCTTTCAGAAACAGAAAGAAAAGACTTCTTGTCCTGGTATGGACAAATTGCTGAAGAGCTGGACGAACCCGAAAGTGGAGAGAATGAAGCCGTAAAAGTAAGAATGTTACAGCATATAAATGCTCATGTAACTGGACAAGATATTCGAGAACAGCATGTCAAAAAAACTCCCTACCGCTGGATGGCTGCTGCAGCTATTTTGGTCATCTTCTCCGCAGGATGGCTTTTCCTTAATCAATCTAATAAATCCAAAACAGATCAAGTCGCTGTGCTTAAAAATATAGAAGCCAGTCCGGGCATAAACAGAGCATATCTTACCTTATCAAACGGTCAAAAGATAGATTTATCTAATGTAAATGCTGGAGTGATTGCCAATTTAAACGGGGTGTCAGCTTCTAAAAGCAAAGGTAACATGTTGGTGTACGAGGCCTCACCTAATCAAGTATCAAACGCGGTCAATAAGATGAGCGTGTTAAGTACACCAGCAGGGGGACAATATGAAGTCGTACTTCCTGATGGTACGCACGTATGGCTGAATGCTGCATCAACACTGAGTTTTCCAGAGCAGTTCAGCAGTACAGAACGTCGGATTACATTGAAAGGAGAAGCTTATTTTGAAGTGGCCCATGATGCAAGCCGTCCATTCAGAGTGAGCACATCCCGCCAGAATATAGAAGTACTCGGAACGCATTTTAACATTAGTGCTTACGATGACGAACCAAGAACCTTAACTACCTTATTGCAAGGCTCCGTACGGGTATCTTCCGCGGCTAAAAATACAATTATCAAACCAGGAGAGCAGGCTGTCAGTTCTGAAAGAAATGATATCCAGGTACAACAGGCGAATATAAGAATAGCAATGGCCTGGAAAAATGGAATGATCGCCTTTGAGGATGCCAATTTACGACAAATCATGAGACAAGTGGCCAGATGGTACAACATTAAAGTAGAGTTTTCCGGTTCGGAAAACCAGGAAGTATTTACTGGTGGCGTCTCAAGAGATTCCAAGCTTTCCGCTTTATTGGAAATCCTAAAAGCAAACAATATTCGCTTTTCAATGCGTGAAGAAGGCGGGCTAAAAATACTTACTGTCAACCAATAACCTAAATCAATAAAAAAACTAAACCAAAGAAAGGGAACTATGGAAAAATAACTACAGCACCGTACAGTACCATAAAAAAAGCCGATCAGTGTGGTCAGACACTAACCGGCGAGTTCGGTACAAAAAACCTATTCAGATTTTAATCAATTAACCAAACAATACAAAACTATGTTTTTTTTTCAACGGCAGCCCTTTTTATATAAAAAAGGGAGCAACGACTCTATAAAACGAATTGTCATGCGACTTCAATTGATATCACTGATTGTCTTTGTAAGCTGCCTTCAGGTAGCTGCATCATCCTTTGCCCAACTGAGGATTAAGGCGGATAATATGCCGTTAAAGGAGGTCATAAGATTAATTGAAAACCAGTCGGGCATGGTGTTTATGTATAACAATACCCTGCTTAAAACGGCTAAACCAGTAACAATTAACGTTAACAATGCTACTTTAGAAAGCACCTTACAACGCATTTTTCAGGATCAACCACTCAATTACAAGATCATTGATAAAACCATCTCGTTAAGCGCTAAAATTAAATCTGAAACCGAAAAAACGGACAATTCATTTGTTGATGTACAAGGACGCGTGTTGGATGAGGATGGAAAGCCGCTACCAGGCGTAACTGTAGTTGCCCAGCAAAGTGGTCACAAGACAGCAACTGATGCGGATGGGCGCTTCAAACTGGCCAACGTGGATTCGAGATCCCTGATCATCTTTTCTGCAATTGGCTATGAAACTTATACCGTAAGAGTTTTCGAAAAAAACACAAAGGATATTGTGGTGTATCTAAAGCCCTCTTTAACATCTTTAAAAGAAGTGGTTATGATTGGCTATGGTTCAATGAAAAAAAGAGACCTTACTGGATCAGTAGCTTCGATCGATATAAATGAGGTGAAAAATACACCTTTCATCAGTATCGATCAGGCAATGGCCGGTAAAGCAGCAGGTGTTCAGGTAATACAGGCTGACGGTTCTCCGGGTGGTATGGCTAAGATCAGAATCAGGGGCGGTAGCTCCCTGATTGGCGGAAACGATCCTTTGTATGTAATCGATGGTGTTCAGGTAACGCTGCAAAACAGGTACATACAGGGGGGAGCTGATCTGATCAATCCAAATGAAATCCAAGGCTCAGACAGAAACTATGGCCTAGCCTCTGTGGGTAATTCCTTTTCCCGTGGCCTTAATGGTCTTGCTGGATTGAATATCAATGACATTGAAACCATCGACATTTTAAAAGACGCATCAGCCACAGCCATTTATGGATCAAGAGCGGCAAATGGTGTGGTGATCATCACAACAAAAAAAGGTAAAACGAACCAAAAACCAGTACTGGAAGCCAATTACTATGCTGGATTATCTACCCCGATTACTGAAAAAATGCTGAATGCAGATCAGTATAAGGAGCATATTCTGGATGGAGCGAGAAATTTAAACAGCTTTTTGGCCGAACAAGGTTTAGCTGCAGATGCGGATGCAGCGCGTATCTTAAATGATCCTTCTAGTTTAGGTACAGCAAATACCGATTGGATGAAACTGGTTACCCGTAACGGGCATACCCAAAATGCAGATATCAGTGTAAGGGGCGGGGGCACGGGTTCTAAGTATTATACTTCACTAGCCTATGCCAAACAAACTGGTACTTTAGTAGGTACAGATTTTTCCCGTATTTCAGGAAAAGTGAGTCTGGACAATGACATTACAGCAAGGTTGCGCATCATCAGTAACCTCGATTACAGCTTTACCAAAAATAACATTACCAACGGTACTTATGCTTCGGCACAATTCATTCCGCCGACTTTCGAGCCTTACAATACAGATGGAAGTCCAGCAGTTTTTGACCGGATCTCCTTCTTCAATAATTTGTCCTTTACTGGAATTCAGAATCCAGTTGCAATGCTAACAGGAATTAACAAATCCGAAACGGCCTTATTATTGGGCTCACTGGCATTGGAGTATGACATTCTAAGGGACCTGAAATTCAGGAGTACAGCTTCTGTTAACTACTCCAATTACCATCAATTGAATTACATCCCCTCTACGCTGCAAGTATACAGCACAAATCAAACGCTTGCGGAAAATGGTGGGATTGGCACCCAAGGCCAGACACAGCAATCTGATGTTTTTTACGAAAACACTTTAACCTGGGACAAAACTTTCAACGAAAAGCATCGGTTGAATATGCTTGTGGGTACATCCTGGCAGCAAACCAATTCTAAATCCTTTACTGCTGGCGGACAAGGCTTTCCAGACGATACTTTCCTGAACGGATTGTCTTCCGCAGCTATTCCTCTGGCACCTACAGCCGCAGAGGCGCAAAGTTCATTGTTGAGTTTTTATCTCCGTGCAAATTATGCTTTCAAAGATCGCTATTTATTGACGGTGACTGCCAGATCAGATGAATCCTCAAAATTCCCAAAAAGCAATCGGATTGGTTATTTCCCGTCATTCGGTGTAGCATGGAGAGCAAAAGAAGAGTCGTTCTTAAAAGATGTTTCCTGGTTAGACGAACTGAAATTCAGATTAGGTGCAGGTTATACCGGTACTCAGAATATTGGAAATAATCTTTTTTATACCTTATACACACCGGTATCTTATGGAGGTACAAACGCCTTGATTCCTTCTCAACTGGGTAATGACAAGATAAAGTGGGAAAATACCTTGCAAAAAGATGCGGGTATTGATTTTGCCATGTTCAATTCAAAACTGAGTGGATCTATCGGATATTACGAAAAATACACTTCAGGATTATTAATGTCCAGATCTGTACCTACAAGTACTGGCTTCGTTTCCTCATTGGTCAACTTTGCTGATATTTCCAATAAAGGTTTGGAAATCGACCTTAGGGCTGAGTTGATTCGGAAAAAAGACTTTTCATGGAATCTTGCTGTAAATATCTCAGGAAACCGTTCTAAAGTAACCAATATTGGAAAAGACTTTCAAGATCCGAATACTGTAGCACAAGCTGATCCTTTTTTCAATCAACAAGTTATCGGTAATACCGTCTTACGAGAAGGTCAACCGGTTGGGCTTATCTATGGTTATCAATATCTGGGGGTGATCAAAACTCAGGAACAATTAGCTGCGTATAAAGCAGAAAACTTTTTCGCACAAGTTGGAGGCTTGCCCTATCTGGGAATAGGATCTCCGATGTATGCGCTCGAAAAGGAAGGTCAATATAAAGGATTCTATACCCGTAATGTAATTGGTAACGCACAACCTGATTTTTACGGTGGTATCACCAATTCCTTATCGTACAAACAGTTTAGCCTGATGACCTTGTTTACTTATTCTTATGGTGGTGACCTGTTGTATTTGCCGGAAGTAAATTCCATCGGACAAGATGATTTGGGAAATAGAAATGCGCGGGCCCTATTGCCATATTTCAATCCACAAACGCCAAACTCAGACCGGCCGACAATTAGACTTAAAGAAAGCAATCATATTTATACAGATGTTTCGAATTTACAGGTACATGATGCATCATACATCAAATTGAAGTCGATTACCTTAAACTACCAGTTAGCTGATAGGTTGACGAAAAAACTTGGGTTGAGAAGCGCTATGGTTTATGTTTCAGGCAGCAATTTATTGGCCATCACCAGTTATCCTGGCCCTGATCCTGAAGTAAGTAATGATCCATTTAGCCTCATCAATGGCTATACGGACAATGCGACGTATCCTTCAATGCGTCAATATACATTTGGTGTAAGGTTTGGATTTTAGAAATGATTAGTTATTTAAAACAAAAAGCAATGAACAAGTCTCATATATACGCCATCGCAGTTTTCTGTACAATAGCTTTTTCAGCCTGCGATAAACAATTGAGTGAGCCACCCGCTAATGCAAAAGTGGATGGTACAGTAATTACAGATCAAAAATCAGCCCAGGTTGCCCTAAACGGAGCTTACTATCGTTTTGCTAACGTGAATTCAAATAATATAACCGACTGGATCAATCAAAATGTATCAGGAGGGATGTTGGCAGGAACGCTAACTTATGCATATGGTGAAGGGTATGGAGAGCAAGTAAATAACAATGCCAATACTCAATATGTAGATAAGCTTTGGAGCCCGGCTTATCAATTGGTAAATGCTACAAACGGAGTAATTGAGGGCATTAATGGGGTAGCCGACAATATTTTTGCGGGTAATCGTAAAAAAGAGATCATTGCAGAAGCGATGTTCCTTCGGGCGTATGGAAATTTTAAGCTGTTGATGTATTTTTCTGAATGGAATAACATCAATAGCAAAAATGGCGTGCTGCTGCGGACTTCACTTTCTACATTAGGAACAGCGGCGAAAGCCCGTAGTTCTGTAGCGGAATCTTATGATGCCATTTTGAGCGATCTTGATTATGGAATTGCAAACGGGCCTACTGCAAACCCAAACCATTACATGAATAAATGGGCTGCCTCGGTGTTAAAAATGCGGGTACTCATCTGTCGTGCACAGGCAGGGGACTATGCAAAAGTGATTGCAATAGCTGATGATGTCCTTCAGAATAGTCCTTATGTATTGGAAACAAACTTGAAAGATATTTTTTATGCCAAAGGCTTGGCCAGTACAGAAGTTATTTTAGGTACCAAGCCCCAGGCGAATCAAGAGGGCAATCGCGTAAATTTGAGCTTTTCTTATTATCCTGGAAATTCAAGTTTATATGTAGCGACAAAAAAATATAAAGATCTTCTGGCGGGAGACCCACGCGGGACATGGATGGTTGCTGCGACTTCAGATCCATTCGCCCAACCAGATACTTATTATTTCAATAAGTTTATTCCTCTTGCTGGAGTGCCTTCGCAACTTACTGAAACCTGTTATGGCATCCGTCTCACAGAAGTTTATCTATTAAAAGCTGAAGCAATTATCAGATCTGCCGGAGACCTTGGCGCCGCCAGGGAATTAATTAAGAAAGTGCAAGAGCATGCTGGCGTGACTAATTTTAAACCACTTACCGACGCAGCCTCTGCCAACCTGCTATTGCTAGAAAACTATAAAGAGGTACTTCGGAACTTTACGGGAGAAGATGGTATTGAATGGATGACCTTGATCCGATTGCCGCTTTCAGTAATTACGCAGGAAAAACCTACCATTACGCTAAACCAACAATTGTATTTCCCGGTGCCTATGACTGAATTTGACCTGAATCCAAAATTTGGAGACCAGAATACAGGATATTCCAAGAACTAATTTTTTATTGAATAATAAATAAGTAGTACTAGAATGGGGGCCAGGTGTCCCCATTTTGGTTTATATACCTATCATGTAGATTAGGATTAGTATGGCTGTAGTCACACTGAAATAAGCAGCAACATGTTTTATGGCCCTTGTGATATGGCCTTCCACAGTTTTCTCGGCTACATCCATTTGTTGAGCGATTTCCTTATTGGATTGACCGTCTATTCTGCTGAGTCGGTAAATTTTAGAACATTTATCAGGTAAAGCATCAATTGCAGCCTCTAAAATCTGCAGCATCTCTTTTTCTAATAAGGACGAGTCGGCAGAAGGGGAAAAGATTTCAATACCTGTTGCTTCCTCAAAGGGCATATGGTTGCGCGTCGAGTTGCGCTTCGCCAGCATATTAATGGTTTGATTTTTAACTGCTCTGTAGAGGTAAGTAGAAAGTTTATGCCTCAGCGTAAGGCCTGTTCTGCAGTTCCATAATTTAATGAATACATCCTGCACACAGTCTTCCGCATCCACCTCATCACGCAGGTCCCACTTTGCCTGGGCTAAAAGTTTATTCCAGTAGCGATCATAAATTTCAACAAGGGCTTTTTCATCGCTTTCATTCAGCAGAAGAATCAAATCTTCGTCCTTAATTTCTTTCAAATTTCCCATACTTTTTACCCAAATTTATCTGCCGCTTTAAATGGCAAAAGCTCCTCAAACATCCCCCTAAATCTAGATTCTAAAAGCATGATTTTTCCCCGGTTAAATGTTGATGATGAGTATGTTAAATATCCGTTAAATGCACCGGAAAATCAAGAACAATTTTATAAAACTTAAATTTTCTGATATCGTTAAATATAAGACATAAAATACCGTAAAATTTACGATTTTGGCGATGTTTTTAGCTCTTTTTCCAGTCTAATTGGCTAAAATAGAGGGAGAAACATTTTATTTACATTACGTCAGAAAGAGCACCCAGAAAAGACCACACCTGCCTGAATTGTGGCTCGACCGTAGCATTAAGATACTGCGGTTTATGCGGTCAGGAAAATATAGAACCGCATGATAATTTTGGCAGTATGGTTAGTCATTTTTTAGCTGATATTTTTCATTTCGACAGCAAGTTTTTTGCAACCACAAAATACCTTTTCACCAGACCTGGCTTTTTGTCAACGGAATATTTGGCGGTGTATGTTTATTTATCCATGCTGCGATTTTATAAACAAACGAAGTTTTACCATTACCTTGTTACTGACTTAAAATAATCCCCAGGTATGCCAAACCTGGAGGATTGCCAGCTTGTAATTAGCTTTTTTTGAATGGCAGAGTTTTATACTTGCTCAACGCTGCGTTCAATTTTTTAATTTGTTCAGGATCAGTGTTTTCTGTATTGGCTATGGCAATTGCTTTCTCCATATTGGCAACAGCTTTATTTTTGTCTCCAAGTTTGGCATAAGTAGTGGCCAGTCCTTCATAACTCCTTAGGGTTTTACCTCCACGTCCTGTGCCATTGTGCTCATTAAGTAATAAGCGCTCCTGAACTTTTGCAATTGCAGCATAGTCACGTTGGGTTAAATCGGTACGTCTTGAGATCAATCCAGCAGCATCATCCAGATGTATATATCTTGAAAGTGGGTTAGCTGCCATTTCCTCCAGTTGTAAGGGTACACGTTTCTTATCCAGTTCACTCAATGCCATCACCTTGTAGAATGCAGCCGCATCCTTGCGATCAGGATATTGTTTCTCCAGACTTTCACAAGCACTTAATATTTCCTGATAATTTTTTCTTTTCGTAGCTGGATCTTTCTCCTGGAAGGTTTTAAAGAATTGATCTTCAATCGCATCTCTTTGTTCCATAATCGCTAAAGATTTTTTGTTATCCCATTTCCTGGCCAGTACCTGTTGAAGTACCCAGTCTAACTGGTCCAGATTAACATCTATCCAGGCTAGCTTGCCCTCCTGGTCAATTACAAAGGTCGTTGGGAATCCTCTTCTACGCAGCGGTTTTATCCATCCCGAAAACATCGAACTATCCCGGTCTACACTTACGTCTATACTTAATCGCTTACCCGGAGGGGTTTCTAAAAAATCCTTAACCGCTGCTGCAGGATTGCCACCCTTCTTCAGCACATCAATTTCATAACTATCTACGGATATGAAACGTACATTATCTTTATGCTTATCGGCAATAGCGCTGAGGTGTGGAAAGGAAGCTATACATCCTCCGCACCAGGTTGCCCAGAAATCTACTACATATACTTTTCCTTTTTCAAAGTTTTTGACTGGGTTGCCTCTAAGCCAGGTTTCTACAATCATAGGAGGTGCAGGATCGCCGATTTTGAGTGTAGGTACGTGAAAGTACTGAGCTTGTACGGTACAAGCCAGAAACATCATCGCTGTTGCCAGTCCGGATCGTATGGTCGTCATTTTTTTCATATGTGTCATTAATAATTTTGTTGTTTTTGGTTTGTGGTTGATCTCAATTTTAGATTGAGACCGAAAAAATCTGTCGAACCCTTTATTGATTCTCTTTTTAATCCACTTTCCTTCAAAACCTTGATTTTTTGTGGCTCTGCTTTCAAAAATTTTGTGCAAAAAGACAATCTGGTTAAACCAATAGAGGGGTAGAACCTTTTTTATGGTCTCAATCCCAAATACAACATAAGTATGAACCAAAAAACAGAAAAATTGAAAACTATAGCTAAGCTTGCTTTCGGCACCTTTGCCGTACTAGCGATTTGTACCCTGCAAATGAAGGCGCAGGATAAAAAACGTTTATCCGTAGGTGATGATGCACCAGCGCTAAAATATTCCAAATGGATTCAAGGCGCCAAGCCTATTACGGCCATAGATCCTAACAAAACTTACGTGATAGAATTTTGGGCAACCTGGTGTGGACCTTGCATTGCGGCCATGCCACATCTGTCGGAACTTGCAAAAAAGTATGCCGGAAAGATCGAATTTATCGGTTGTGATGTATGGGAAAATCAGCATGGTGGTAGTAAGGATCAGCAATCTTACCTACCTAAAGTTGCCAAATTTGTACAGGATCAGTATAAGTTGGGTCGATTAACCTATAATGTAATTACCGACAATACGGCTGAGGATATGGGCAACAACTGGCTTAAAGCTGCGGGTATAGGCGGCATCCCTTCGTCCTTCGTTGTTCAGAAAGGCAAAATCGCCTGGATCGGTCATCCGCACTACCTGGATTCCATATTGGTAGCTGTAAATTCAGGTGCCTACAATGTTCAGGCTGAAAAGCAGAAATATGATGATCAGGAGAAAAAGATGGCTGAGGTGCAGGCTGGTTTTGACGCTGCAATCAAGCTGTATAAAGATGCTGAGGCAGCAAAAGATTATGATAAAGCTTTAAAGCTTGCTGACGAGGCCATCGCTAAGTTCCCGGATAACAAGTATATGTTTACCTCAGACAAGTTTATGATGCTTTTAAAGCATTATAGTGAAGAGAAGGCAATTGCTTACGGAAATGAGTTACAGAACGATAAGATTCCTGGGCAAGTGTTGATTGCTAATTTGATGACAACTGAGAATCTACCTCAATCTGTTATTGAGTTTTGTATCGCAGCAGTTAAAAAATGGGACGATGGGAAAAACCCGAAGCTCCTGGAGATATTGGCCGACTTTCAGGCTAGAGGCGGGTTCTATAAAGATGCTGCCGAAACCCAGAAGAAGACTGTTGAAGTGGCTAAAATGCTCAAAACTGATCCGCAATGGGGGCCTATTATGACGGATGGTGTCATCAGTGATTACCAGAAAAAGGCTGATGAATATCAGAAAAAAGCGAACGAAAAGCACTAATCATTTACTTGTCTACAAATAAACAAACCATATGAACAATCAACGAATTAGTTTAATAAAAGCAGGAGTTCTTCTTGCACTTTTTTTATCGCTTAACAATAGCCTCAAGGCTCAGGAACAAAAGATTCCTGAACTAATGATTGGCGACAAGGCCCCGGAGTTAAAGTATGGCACCTGGCTAAAAGGTAGTCCAATTAAGGAATACAAGAAAGGCCATTTATACCTGTTTGAATTTTGGGCCACCTGGTGTGGACCTTGTATCGTTTCAATGCCCCACTTGTCGGAATTTGCAAAAGAACATGCGAAGGATTTAACAGTCGTTGCCGTAAATATCTGGGAAGACAAATCTGGCAAAACGCCTTACGAAGCTTTGCTGCCTAAAGTGACAAAATTTGTGAAAGGAATGGGCGATAAAATGGCTTTCAATGTTACCACAGACACCAAAGATGAGCACATGGGAAACAAATGGATGAAAGCTGCGGGGCAGGGAGGTATTCCGACGAGCATCATGGTGAAAGATGGCGTTATCCAATGGATTGGGCATCCTGTTCATCTGGATTCAATTTATAATTTAGTGATGCATGGAAGCTATAATGTGGCTGAAGAGCGGAAAGTTGCCATAGCAGAAGCCAGTAAGGCACCATCAAAAGATCAATTGATTTATACCACGGCAATGAAAGCTATTGAAACAGCTAATGAAAACAAGGAGTATTCAAAAGCTGTTGCAATAATCGATACTGCATTAAAGAGCATAAATCCAATAATGGCAGGTCCCCTTTATTTTAACAAGTTTACCACACTTTTCGATGCTTCGGGTGAAGAAGCTGCAATGAAGTTTGTAAAAGAATGGCAGTCGAACCCCAAAGCAGGTTTTTCGGGTTCAGTAGGTGCTGTAATAGCGAATAAGACAGGACTTTCGAAAGATTCCTATCTCTATGGTATCAATATTCTAAAAGGCTTAGCCGATAATCCGCAACCAGCTTCTCTGATGTATAAATTTATAGCAGGAGCATATGTTAACATGGGAGACTACAAAGGAGCGGTAGAAGCCCAGGAGATCGCAATCGCAAAAGCTAAAGAATACCTGAAGAATGGAAAGTTCGCAGGCTTTATTCTCGAAGATACGGTTAAAGAGTACGAAGCTGAACTAGCGAAGTATAAAGGGAAGTTGAAATAGCACTGACATACTTACACTGCAGGCTGTTCCGCTATAGGCGGTGCAGCCTGTTTTTGTTTAGAAATAAGAAGCCACACAACCGCATTAAGATAAAAATTTTCTATCTTCGCTATCAAAATTAACGTTATATATGCATATCATTCAGTTCTCAAAATCAGTAGCATTCTCAAAATCGAATTTCAGAAACATATTCCGCCTTGCGTTAATTACAGGTGTGTTTATGGTTTGTTTTACCAGCTGTAAAAAGGGTGGTATCAACGGCGTTGAAGTTGAACCTCTTCCTATTCCTAACGCCAAGCCAATAAGTCTATCCGACAGCATCTATTTCGAAGTAGATGGAAAGGTTTATATTGCAAATAATACATTTTCAGTAAGTATAGGAAATAGCGGTGCAAATATGAAGTTATTGGATGCTCCTGTAGCAGGGATGAAGAGTTGGGGGACGATTCATGGGAGGAATTATTGCTCTTCCGTTGATTCTATTTATTTAAGTTACGGAAGAACTTTTTCGGGTCCAGATAACTACGGTAACCTAAACATATCATTTGGTAAAGGATTTCATGTGAGGGATTTAAACTATATAGGGGCTATGTGGTATGCAAAAGATATCAGAAATATGCTTGACAAAGGTAAGCAGGGATTCGCAATAGATTATCAAAGTACTAATTCGATTAATGGCGTTTCTTTTGTTGTAAATAGGCTGGGGAGAACCGGAAGGCCGGAATTTAGTTTTGACGACTCCTCTGATAGCTCTCTGCAAGATGATGCACATTTCGAGATTACCGAAAAAGAACAAGTTGGTAAGGATAGGTATCGTATATCTGCCAGGTTTGAAATGAATCTTTACGACGATAACGGTAAGAAGCACCGCGCTTCTAAGGGCTTTCTAAGACTTAATGTCTATAGTGGCTTTTTTCAGGTAGATCTTTTTTCGGGGCAGAGCACGTTCGGCAGAAATTAAAAGTAATCCGCTGAGACGGGAAAAACTAAAGCCTTCATCGTATCTTATTTGTTCATCTTGGATGACTTCGGTCAAATTTTGAGCCGATTATTTCGCTTAATCGGCTCAAAATTTTCTTATATTTGAGCTAATTAATTATTTTAATTGGCTCAATATGTATAATTGGCAATATAAAAAATGGCCTGATTTTACTTACTCGACAGAGGAACTTCAACCTATTTCTATCGCATTTGCTAAGGCATTAGGGGGCATTAATGGCTTAATGACAGGTTTAACTGAAGATTTAAAACAAGAAACTTTAATTGAGATCCTTATTTCGGAAGCGATCAAAACTTCTGAAATAGAAGGGGAATACATGAGTCGGGAAGATGTGATGTCCTCTATTAAGAAGAACTTAGGTCTAAAAGACGATAAAATAGTTCGGGATAAAAGAGTTGCTGGCATAGCCAAATTGATGACTACGATCAGGAAGAGCCCTAACGAAGAATTGACTATTGAGATGATTCTTTATTGGCATGAGATATTAATGGAGGGATTCCCAAAAATTAGTGCTGGGGTATGGAGGAAAGGTGATGAGCCTATGCAGGTTGTTTCCGGGGCATACGGAAAGGAAATGGTACATTACGAAGCGCCACCATCGGATAGTGTTCCAAAAGAAATGGAACAATTCGTGCAATGGTTTAATAAGGATAGACTTAATGTAAAGGACGAAATTACCAAGGCCTTATTAAAAGCGTCAATAGCTCATCTATATTTCGAATCTATACATCCTTTTGAAGATGGAAATGGACGTGTTGGCAGAGCTCTGGCAGAGTATACACTTTCTCATGAGCTAAAAAGTCCGGTGTTATTGTCCATATCAAAGGTCATCGAGAAAAGTAAAAAGCAATACTACGAAGCTTTAAAATTAGCACAATCGAGTTTAGATATTACAGAATGGATTTATTACTTCGGAGAAGTGATACTTAATGCGCAGAGAGATGCAAAGGAATTGGTAGAGTTTACAGTAAAGAAAGCCAAATTATTTGATCAGTATAAATCTGTATTGAATGATCGACAAGTGAAAGTCATTAACCGTATGCATGAAAACGGTACACAAGGTTTCGAAGGAGGAATGACCGCTAAAAAATATATGGCGATTGCTAAAACATCAAAAGCCACGGCCACCCGCGATCTTCAGCACTTACACGAAATTGGTGTATTTCAGCAGATCGGTGCAGGTAGATCGGTGAGGTATGAGCTAGTCTGATTTCTTTTATAAATAAACCATTAAGATGCCAGTCGATACTATGAAAAGCTTTAAGAATTACTTATTAGTCGTTACAAGTATTATTTTGTTGTTTTCTTGTACAGAAGACAATAAAAAGAGAAAAGTAGTGTTAGCTAACGAATTTTTGCACTACTATTTGAATGAAATCAATAAAAATAAAGCACCAATGGTGTTGGAATCATATTCCCAATCAGATGCCAGTCGATGTCTGTCACAAATGGGGGATGAGTTAACCAGACTTGGATTTGACATGGAAGATTTAATAGAGGAAAGCTCATTGAAATTTAGTTTACCAGACTCGACTAAATTTATTTCTAAAGAGCAGCTTCCGAACCCAAGTGGTCCAAATTCCTGGAAAAATTTTAAAAACCGTTATAATAACGGGTTTTATATGATTTCTGCTCCAATAGTAAACGATAACTTCGATCGTATCATTGTCTACTATAGTTACTACTGTGATGAGCGTTGTGGCAACGGGGAAGTGGTTTTATATAAGAAAAATGGCTCCGGATGGAAGCGTATAAAAAAATATTGTGACTGGGTTAGTTAAAATTACAAGTTCGTCATTTCTCGTTTTTATCGCAATGTATATTACCTTTTGGTCAATGGTTCGAGGCCAGTTGGGTCCACTGCCCTCTAAAGCAATTTAGAGGGCTTTTTTTATGTCCTAGCAGCATATTTCAATTTCATATTTAAAGTAAAGCTACGTTGTAGCAACAAGTTTGGTTAGATTCAACAAATAAAACTCACGGATAATTCACAGGTATTATGGCTCAAATGTCATTTTGAAAGCAATTTTTAAAAAAAAATATTTTAGGATTATTAACTTATTTACATGAGCTGTAGAGAACTGGTGTATCTTAGTGATCCCTTTGGGGTGGAAAGTAGTGAAAAAGATCTGCTTGCTTAAGCTAATGCTGTTTTAGATGGTGTTATTGCGAGTGATGTTAATCACGGAAGCAATGTGATACTCTTGATGTTGCATGTACTGTGGCTTATTTGGAAATATAAAATAATGGTATTAATATTGCGTATACTAGAACAAAATTTATTCTCTTGAATAATCGATTTGAAGAAACTATCATGATTACAAAACAAAGGAAATATTTAGATGCCACATATGATAAAGTATCTGATCTGTCTTTCCATGACAAGCAGCAACTTTCCACTAATGCGCTAAGAGAGCACTTTGTTAATCATCTTTTGGACAGGCTTCTGGAGCTGAAAAAAGCGATTGGAAAGAAAACGAAAGAGGTTGATAGTGTTGTTGAAATGATCGAAAAACTTACATGGATGGAGGTTGATGAAGCAGGATTAAAGATAGTCAACATTATTATATCATTAACCAGAGATTGGAGCAAGAACCTTAGGAACTTCGATGAAAAGTGTTTGGAAACACTATCCGTTGATTCTCTTCCTTCTGAACTGTCACATTTGATCCTATCCCTAGATGATCTGGATGAAGCAGCAGATAGCCTTGAAAATAGATTTTTTGCTCATCCAAATGATGCGGAAATGAAGGGGATCAGTGATGAACTTTCAGCGTTGTTCAAAAAGTAAATGGAAGTCTTTTGTCTGGAAGAATTTAAGGCGAGTTACGAGACATTGTTAAAAAACAATTCCTATTCCAATCTGAAAAATCTGATCAATACTGATCTGATAAATTCGGAAACTCCGGAAAAGCATGCCAGTAAGATATCAGGTACTCTGGAAATACCATATCTTAAAAAAAGATTGGGAGGAAGTTCTGGCTACCGCACCTACTGTTTATACGTAAAAGTCGATGGCAAGTTATTTCTAGCAAATATCTACCCGAAAACTGGATCAAAGAAAAAAAACACCATAGGCCCAGCTGAGGAGAAACGCTTGTATAATTTGTTATTGACTGCTATCAAAACTGAGCAATATTTTAGCGTGAAATTTGAAAAGGGTGACATTGCATTCGAAAAAGTGAAGAAAGCAATTCTATCTAAAAGTTAACTTCTCAGTATAAGGTCTGCTGAAGTTCTTGTCAATTAGTGTAAGCTAATTTTTTGGTAATACGTTGTGATGATGAACTATATCTGAATTCTTTTTGTAATTTTTTTACTCAAATCATTGATTAAACATAAATCAGATAGGAAATGGTTCGAGAAGCGCCCAGTTGGGTCCAAGCTTAAAAAGCCGTTTTTCGATAAGAAGAACGGATTTTTTGGTTAATGATTTTTGATAATTGACCACAATTCTTTACAAAAATCTTTATAACTCATTGATAGTGTGATATGGTACTATCAAGTAAGGTTTTCAAAATACTGATGTATTGGTAAGAAGTCCTTTGATTGTAGCTCATCAAATGCTTAATTACGGCTCAAGCATGGTTGGAAATGAGCCATAACTAAGCCGTTTTTCATAAAGAAGAACGGTTTTCTTTGTTTAAATACCTATTGAGTGTATTCAAAATTCATGAATACATTTTCATTATATAGCTTTTCCAAAACGTGACGCATTGCGTCACGTTTTAAATTCATGGTGTAATTTCTATATTAGTATTATGAAATGTTGAATTTCTATATATTGAAATATGAAAGATGCTCTAGTGAAATTAAACCCCGCATTACTTTTTCTGTCGAAGGTATTTTGTTATGTCTCTTCACAGAGATTAACTGGTTTGGTTTATCTTGGATTAGAAAGGATTAAACGACCCATCAAATTAAAAACAGGATACTGGCATTCTTCTGTTTTTTATAAGCCAGGTTATTTTTGTTTTCGGGCTAGCACGAGCATTTTTTTACTCAAACTAATATGAAATTGGTACAGAACGTCTACTAATCATTTATCAAACAAATCGCTGATTAAACCTAAATCAGATAGGAAATGGTTCGAGACTAGCTAATCAAGACATATATTGATTAGTAAAGGTTCTGAATAGATGAGGTAGAAATTATGGAAATCAAAAGAAATTGAATCCAGTTAAAGAACATAAAATAACATCTAATGCATAAAAGACTATTTATTACTGCTCTTTACACTATTCTTCTTTTTTTATGTAATAAAAAAGCATCAATAGACTCTGTTTACGACCAAATTGTTGATATGGTAAGGCCGAGCTTCAGTAAAAAGGATCATGTAAAAATTGAAATAGTCGGCGGTCATAGAACAATGTTCGGTAAACGGGTAACGGCTATCACTAAATCCCAGGATCGATGCCAAGTTCAATACTTTAGCACCCGTAACGATATCATACTCGCCCCAGGTCAAGATATTTTAAATGCAGACTACCCAATTCAATTAGACACAACTTATCAGGTGTCTACCAAACAATTAATAGAAAAGCTAATAGAAGAAAAAAAAAGAGATCTCACACGACCCGTAACATTCCAAATGCAGTATCATATCAGGGTAATTAAAAACTTTGATACAGTGAACTTCACTTCCAAAGATGCCATAGGATTAAGTACTCTTTTTAGAAAAAACATGTTAAAGAGTTGATATATTAAGGTTTATTAACACCTTGCTAAACCGATAGCAATAAATCTAACCTCTCTTTCTCCTTTTAGGTTTGAAGAACAGCTTTTTAATTACCCATTGGATGCTGTCACCAATAACATCAGTAAGAATATAAGAGAAAAAATCAGCCATAAACTACCGACTTAAAAAGTACCTTAATAACAAAGAAATAGATAACACAACGACCACGAATATAATCTTTCCAATTAGGGATAGGCCTGGTAGAAAATGTTCACGCATAAACAAATATAAAACTAAATAGTAGATGAATTACCTGCCACTATTAAAAGTATTTTATTACATAATTCATTTTTTACTCAAATCGCTGATTAAACGCAAATCAGACAAGAAATGGTTCGAGGCCAGTTGGGCCCACAAACCCTCTTTACAGTCCGTAAAGGGGGGGGTATTTTACTTGAAAATTAATCGGCCTTAATAGTAGTATAAAGGCTGTTTTTTGATTCGAGCCCATTGAGGTTTTTGTTCAGATAGACTGGTAAATTCCGGCTAAGTATTAAAGATTGGAATAGGAGCATAAGGGAACAATGTTACATAAACTTTACGGTCTGAAGTAGTAATCATTTGAGAAAATACAAAAGTGTACATCAAAAAACGACCGTGGCTGATGCGGAAGGTTTCAATGATTGCTACACTCTCAATAGATTGAGTCAACTAAATTACTAACCCCAAAAGATCATAAATTTTACTTCGTCCAATAGAAGTAAAAACTAAAGTTCTTGAATCGTTAACCCTCCTCAACCACTGGTCAGTAAGCATCTTTTGTAACATAGCAGCACCACCTGAACCTGCCAAATGAAATCGCCTTTCACTCCAGTCAAGGCAAGGTTTTATTAAAGGCCGCTTCTGTTCTAATAATAGATCGGTATTTATTCCAATTTCGTTAAAAAAACTGTAGCCATTGATACTCAATTCATAAGAAGAGTTTTTTTCTATCAAATATTCAAGTTTTAACATTCTATCTGTCATGGCCACTCCAACTGTACCAGCAAGATGATCATAGCAACTCCTACAATACCTAAATGTTGTGTTTGTTGTAGTGTGGCCTTTGGTTATTATTGTTTGTGGAACTAGGCCAGCAAGCGATTCAACTACATACGCTACTTCAGCTCTATGATAACTGTAATATCGGTGGCGACCCTGAGAAATTACCTTCAGGAAATTAGCTGCTACTAGCTTACTAAGATGCATGCTTGCGCTTTGCGGCGAAACATCTGCTGCTATGGCTAATTCTGTGGCAGTATATGCTCTGCCATCCATCAAAGCCCAAAGCATCTTAATACGAGCCGGCTCACCTATCAATGTTGCCACTTTCTCCAGCTGTTCTATTTCCATTTTCAAATATAGTTGTATTTCCTTATCACATAGTTCAATTTAAACTGAAGTATATGGCGCAGAAATAAGAGAACTTTGCTATTGAAAAAACATTGATAGACAAGACAGATTAAATGATTAAGCGAAAAACTGAAAATACCTCTTTTTTAACCGTAAAACCCAAAGTGTTATATTTTGGTACTCCTGTGGCTTTAATTACCACTATTGATAATAATGGAATTTCAAATATCGGCCCCATATCCTCTGCTTGGGCCTTAGGCTATCATCTTCTATTGGGACTTGGCTGTGATAGTAAAACTTATCAGAATATCATTGAGAATAAAGAATGTATAGTGAATTTGCCATCTGCCGATCTACATGAAAATATAGAAAAAATTGCCAAATTAACGGGATTTAATCCCGTTCCTGATAGTAAGAAAGCACAATATAGTTATCATGCTGACAAATTCTTGGCGGGTAATTTTGAGCCTATGGCTGCCGAAAGGGTAACGCCATTAGCTATAGCTAACTGTCCGATACAATTAGAATGTATATTGCAAAATCATCATATCATAGAATATAATACTAGTGGTGTACCCTTAATTGCCTCAGTTCACGTTAAAGTGATCAATGTAAGGGTTCATAAAAACTTAATTGTTAGCCAAAATTATATTGATCCCTCATTATGGTCACCTCTGATTTATAATTTTAGACATTATTACGCCTTAGGTGAGAAAATGGGCAAGAATTTTAGAGCAGAGATCTAGTGCATTTGAAAGCAAAGAAAGCTGCAACCAATTAACTTGTAAGATTTTGCCCGGTTGTAGCCGGTGCATATAGTACCAACATCGCTCAATATAATACCTGGCGGGGCAAACCCTCTTTACGGTAAAGAGGGTTTTGTTTTTGTAGATGAATATTTATCGGTCTTAATAGTAATTTAAAGGCTGTTTTATGATTTGAAACCCTTTGGATCTTGTCCATTGTTGCAGAACAATGATAAGGCGGGGTGTTAATTGAGCTATATTACAAAATCGGTATAAAATAATCTACAATACACTTTTTCTCAGGATGTACTCTGTAATCATTATGATATATCTCAAAAGGATCTCTATCAGCCTTTTTATATCCATTTTCGGCCATCCATACAAAAAGGCTATTCCAGGATTTTTCAAACTCATTTAAGCCGATTACAAAACTTCCAACAATAAATTTTCCTTTTTCAATGGAGGTTCTTCCTATATTTCCTGACACCTTCAGGGGTTCAGTTAGCGTAATGCAAGCACTTAGTCTAACTTTTTCGGGATTTGTGGTTTTAAAACTATCGTGATAAATAGTGACCATTTTTGTGTCGGGATTCTTTAACAATTCCAATGGGGTTGCCCATTTGACTAACGTGTCATAAGCTGTAGTAATTCCCTGCTCTCCAATGCTTGTCACATAAGCCAATTCTAAATTAGCTATTTCCCTGATTTCAATTTTTGCATTCATTTCGATCCAATTTTTAAGATTATTAATGCTGCAAATGTATTCCTCAAAGACTACCCGCTCTTGTCCATTCTTGCTTTCAATTTGACTGATCTTGCTAAATCTGCTGCTTTTTTGTTTACGGAATTCAGATGGGCTTATACTGTAATATTTTTTAAAAGCTCTTGTAAGAGAAGAATTACTATTAAAACCGAATAGAAGTGAAAGCTCGGTAATACTTACTTCTGGTTTGTGTATTAAAACAGAGGCTACTTTTTCGATTCTCTTTCTATTGATGTAAGAATTTAACGTCTCATTCGTAATGGCCTTGAATATCCTGTGAAAATGAAACGGGGAAAAACAGGCAACTTTTGAAATCATTTCCAGAGACAAATTTGTGTCAAGATTTTCATCCATAAATTGCAACGCCTTATTAACGCTGCTGATATAGGTTATCTGCACTTCTTTATCAAAACTTGCCATTCTAGTGGAATATGTATGACTTACTTTTTACTCATCAGGATTTGGTTATTCCCATAGAAATAAAATCCGGTACCCAGTTCTATGCACTTTAATTCTACTTACAACCGCATTCCCCTTAAAAATTCGTCAACCTGCATCCGCTTTTTACCTTCGTATTGTAGGTCTGTAAACTTGATGTAGCCATCTTTTGCCGCGAATTTTAAATAGGTTTTACCATCGGACAAAAAGGCGCCGATCTTAATGTCAGGTTGTTCTTCTTCCAACTCAGCTTTAAAAACTTTAAGGGTTTTGTCGCCAAGTTTGGTAAAAGCAGTAGGGTATGGGCTCAGGCCTCTGATCTGGTTGTAGATTGCACGTGCTGATTGGTTCCAGTCAATCAGGCAATGCTCTTTAAATATTTTCGGTGCATGTTTAAGCTCATCACTTTGTGGCTGGGCTTGTTCTTTATAATCACCAGCTTCTATAGCTTGCACTGTTTTTACCAGCAATCCAGCACCAACATTCATTAGTTTATCATGTAAGTCTCCAGCTGTGTCATCATCAGCAATACTTACTTTTTCTGAAAAAATAACATCACCGGTATCTATTTCATGCTTTAGGAAGAAGGTAGTTACACCACTTTCCTTTTCGCCATTAATGATGGCGTGGTTGATAGGGGCTGCACCGCGGTATTGAGGCAGTAATGAAGCGTGTAAGTTTATGGTTCCCTTGGCTGGCATGTTCCATACCATTTCGGGCAACATTCTGAAAGCTACGACTACTTGTAAGTCGGCATTTAGCGCCTTTAACTCTTCAATAAACTCAGGATCTTTTAGTTTTAAGGGTTGCAATACCTTTAGTCCATTTGCAACGGCATATTGTTTAACTGCGCTTTCATGGAGTTTTTGTCCACGACCTGCCGGCTTATCAGCTGCGGTAACCACACCAACTACATCAAACCCCGCCTGTACCAAAGCATTTAAAGAAGCAACTGCAAAATCGGGCGTACCCATAAAAACTAGTTTCATATATTTTTGATTGTTTTAACAGCGACAAAATAACTAAAAATTTCACGGGTTTTTGCGTGGAATCATTCTAAGAAGTTCTAATTAGAGATAATATTTGTCGATTTGTTAAATTATATTGGACTATTTGGACTCAGTTTTTTATATTTGTGATATGTCTAATTCCATATCACATTAGCTCTAAAACTAGATTGTGATATATGGGCGAGAGCCTATTGAATACTTAAAGCATTTCATGCTAAATCTTTAATTCCACAAGACAGTATGTTTTATTGCCTTATGGGAATTTTGTATCCGTAAAAAATCCAAAGACTCTTTTTATTCGTAACTTTAGTCACTCGGAGATTTTTAATTAAAGAGGGTGCCTCGAAAGGTTTGGGAAAAAAGCGATGAGTAAGCTAGTTGAACAAAAAAAGTTATTGTAGAATACGGTGTTTTTTAGGTGAACTGGGGAGATTTTTGCTGCGATATGGGATAAGCGAAAAATGTTAGACCTCACGGGCAGCCTCTCTTCGCATCTTTATAAGAGTATTCATAATCGAATATTAAATAAATCTGCTTCTACTCATTACGGTTTGTTGAAAAACTGCGCTTTCTACTAAACTTTATTCAACTCTTGTTATTTCAGTATTGATCTTCTATTTTCGCTTTAAGTATATATCTTAAATAGAGAAAAATAAAAAATGAAAATAAAAGAATTAAGAATAGGGAATTATATTCAGGACATGGCTGGTAATATTGATGAGGTAAGAGCGCTGGCCGCTGTAACAGGCTCGTCAGAAAAAATTAATGACATACCGTATGAAGGTTATTTTCAGCCTATCCCTCTAACCGAAGAATGGCTTATTAAGTTTGGATTAGTCAAAAACCCAGATACTTCATACGATATTGTTCGTTACGATATAGATGAGTATCAAACGGTCAAACTTTATAGCTGTGGTGGGGCTTCAGTTGCTGAAGAAGGTATGGATGCGGCTGAGGCTAATTACGTCCATCAACTACAGAATTATCATTTTTTGGTTATTGGTGAGGAGTTAACAGTTAAACTTACATAATAAAACCTTTTCCAACTAGCGCCGTCCAGAAGAGGTTAGTTAAAAATACTGGACCGAGATGAATAGAAAAATGGACTTTTGGGCAAAAATTCGCCAAAAATCGAACTTATTTTTGCCCAAAAGTCCATTGTTGTTTTGATCTATTTTGTTATAGCATTCCGTAAATGTTTCGGACTTTTTTGGAAATGCCTTTTGAAAGCACGGCTAAAATAGTATGGATCATTGTATCCTGACAGCTGTGCAATTTCACGAATAGTCTTTTTTGTAGAGGTTAAGAGATGTAAGCTGTACTCCATTCTTAATGCAATTACCTGTGCATGAAAGGACTTGCCAAAGGCTACTTTAGCTAATTGTTCAAAAATTGTTTCTGACACGCCGAAGTGCCTGGCCATTTTTGGAATACTATCGACTATGGTGTCTTTATAATTATCCTGAATAAAATCTTTGATGGCCAAAGCCTTAGCTTCATGGAAAGTTCTGGTCGTATAATTACACTCTAGGAGCATATTGTGGTATTGATCCATAAGCTCGGTTAAAACGCTCTTTATCGTCGTATAAAGACTATCCTCGTTTATTTTTTTTAGTAAAAGCATTTTCTTCAGGTTCTCATTGATCTTTCTGCTAAGCCGACAGTAGGGAAGTGCAAACGCACATTTATTTTTAGCTGTATAATTGGCAATCAGTGTTTTAAATTGATGCAAGTTTTTAGTTTCATGCAAAAACCATTCGGGCCGTAAGGTTAAAAGTAAAAATTTATGGACACCTTGCTTTAATTTGGCTCGATAATCTCCTTCGCCCTGAAAACCGAAATGGCAGCTGCTATCATTTACTGCAGAAATGAGGTTATCATTTTGATCGTACAACGCGGACTGCCCCTCAAACATGGCAAGCATAAAAATACTCCTGTTGGTTTGGGCAAAGTTGATGGTGATTTCCTTGTTTAACACATACTCAAACAGATCGATATGTACCAGGTGATGGCTGTGCGACTGCCGCAGGATTTGTCCTTCTGGAACGGTAATTAAATGAGGGAGCGCATATTGAATGGGCCAGGTACAAAAATGGGGTAAGTGACTTGCGCTGATATTTTCAGTAACGGCAGTCACCAAATTAAGTATAAGGTGCGATTGCATAGAGGACGTTATTTTTTATTTTTTTTAATTGACGCAGCCCATAAAAAATGTGATCTGCGTCATTGGAGATGGATGTTAATCCAGATCCATCAGATCCGGGTCAATACCAGTGAAGTCGCAAAATTCTTTTTTCGTAATGAACTGATCTTTCTCTTTATTGAGCGCAATTCTGATTTTTTTTAACAGACGTTGGGCTTGTCGCTCGCCATGTCCAGTAGCTTTACAGACATCTTTCGGATAAACGCATATTCTTTCCATATCATGGTGGTTATACCGCAACAGATCAAGTGGCGCTAGCAAAAAGGCGGGAGCCTTTATGGAACCTTACTGGCAGGTGGTTAAAGATAAGGTTGATTAAGCTCCCAATATATGTATATTTTTTTACTAAAAAGATAAAAATATGTAGAGATACGTCATTTTATGACAAATGCGTACAAATGCGTCATTTCGCGACAAATGCGTCATATCGCGACAAGCACTATTTTTATTCGCATTACATTTAGTTTATGAAAACAAAAACACAAACCTTCAGCAAATTTTTAGGATCATTTTCGGGTCTGTATTACCCTTATAGGATGGCGGTGTTCTGGCTCTTTACAAAGTCGTTATTAAGTCGGCTTT
>RCUH01000662.1_pt1 | contig 32136 bp, 20 predicted proteins | sample 2166191 | NCBI WGS metagenome assembly RCUH01 (sample SAMN09932848, study PRJNA488358) | compost metagenome | feature: garden; material: soil; isolation source: compost soil in an enriched community after 214 h of incubation | place: Germany: Experimental Botanical Garden Goettingen | collected...
GTATTATAGGGTTTGTACCATTAGCAGCTTCCTGGGTATTGGTAAGACCGTCATTATCCTGATCGCAAAGCCCTGCTGCCGGATTAGGCACACATGGGTTATTATCATCAGGATCAGTGGCTGCTGGCACACCATCATTATCGTCATCAGTTGGGCATCCTCCTGAAGGAACCGGGCTACATGGATCTAACGGATTACTACCATTAGTAACCTCTGTGCCATCATTAATTCCATCTCCATCTGTATCAGGATTTGTTGGATTGGTGCCTAAGCTTGCTTCCTGTGTATTCGTAAGCCCATCAGAATCCTGGTCACATGGACCTGCTGCTGGATTAGGACTACATGGATTTAATGGATTACTACCGTTAGTAACCTCATCTCCATCATTTACTCCATCTCCATCGGTATCAGGATTAGTAGGATTAGTTCCTGCAGTTGTTTCTTCTGCATTAGTAAGACCATCGCTGTCTTGATCACAAACAGGAGAGTTAAGACTTGGGCTACAAGGGTTTAATGGGTCACTCGTATTAGTAACCTCTGTACCATCGTTAATACCATCTCCATCTGTATCTGCAACTGTTGGGTTTGTGCCTACAATTGCTTCATCAGCATTAGTAAGTCCATCGCTGTCTTGGTCGCAACGATCAGACAACGCGTTTGGTACACAAGGATCGTTATCGTCAGGATCTGTTCCTGCCGGACTTCCATCTTGATCATTATCAATTACAGCACAAACAGTACCGGTATTAGCATAATTAGTTCCATAATGATCCAAAAGATCCATTACATTACTAAGGTAAATTCTAAAATCGGCACCACTCATTCCGGCTGCTGATGATAATGGATCTGATGTGTTATTAAATAGTCGCACACCGGCAACACAGCTTTCCGGCAAGGTAAATCGAAACAGTAATAATTCTATTCCTGCTGTAAAATTCACCGTTGATCCATTGGTAGCTATACCATGAAAATCGTGGGCAGTATCAGCCGAAGGGGCATGAATTTGTGAGTTATCCACCCACGGGCCACCATTTACTGTAGTTATTGCTAACGCCAGGTCAGCAGATGCTGAAGGAAGTAATACCGTAACCTGGCTACCCCCTCCAAAATAGAAGTTATTTTGGGTAAAGTCTGGTTTGGCATACACTTCATAGACATTAGTTGCCGTGTCATATTTTAGTGTAAGGTCAATTTGCTGCGAATAGAGGTATTGGACGGGTATAAAGAACCCTGCCAATACTAATATCTTAAGTATAAAACTTTTCATACGCGAATAGTATATAGTTTAAAAATGGGATTGTTAATAAAATTAAAGTCATCGTTATGGCTCAATTTTATTGTGGCATCTGCTCAAACATTCCATTATAGTTTGCCAGTACACTTGTATTTAGCGGATAGGTAACTATTATATTTAACATAATTTGCCTATCGTTATTAGCGCCATCATACAATACTTTTCCATCCATGTTTATATCTCCCGAAAAATATCCTGTTGCATTAGCATAATTAAGGATTTGGGATGCATTACCAGGGAAAGAAAGTACCTGAGAAGCCGATATTTGTCTGTCGTTTGTTAAACCATCATATTTTACCTGACCATCATAATTTGCATTACTGCAATACAATGCTCTTATACTACCTACAGTAGTCATAGCCTCTTGCCCGGTAAAACCAGTTAGCGTAAAAATATCAGCATCTGCAAGTGTAGTAAAATCTAAGGTTACTTGTTGGTTAACAGCTGTAAGTGTCTGGCTACCTAATGCACCCAAATGGTTTCTGTGTTTAACAGATATCTTAAATGTTGCCGGAAGCCCAGACACCACAAGTGGCCCGCCATTTGCAGCAACTATATCACCATCTCTTTGTAATAAAGCCGATAAGGTTTTTAATACCGTTAAAGGATTGGCGTCATCTCTTACTTCTACAAAAACCCAATCTACAATTGCATTACCAGTTCCTGCATTTGCCTGTAAAACAGTAGTTGTAGTAGTTTCTGTTCCACCACCACCTACATGAGCAAATCTTGCATTAAGAACACTACTGTAAGGCTGAACTAAAGGAATATAACCTCCCACTCTAAGATCATCACGCATTAAACCTCCTGTAGCATTAAATAATGCCCCCTGTAACATAACCTTTAAATTAAGAGTTACATCGCAAAGTGTTAGTAAGTCTACCGTAATAGCAAGGCGCGTAGTACTTCCACAACCTGTAGCAGCATCTGTAAGAGATGCATAATAAATTTTATTATCTTCTAATGGTGTATTGGATGGTATTAAATTACCATCTGTTGGTGCGTCATAAAAAGAAACATCGGGTTCATTTACCTGAAGATCGGCAACCGTAGGATTATTAAAAGAACAGAACTCCGGAGTAGTATCCAATGTAGTTGGAGTATCAACAGGAGTAACAGTAACTTTTACAGCAACCCTTGAAGATTCTTCCGGACAGCCAATTTTAGCTGCTGCTACATAAAAGGTAGTGGTAGCGGTAAGTATAGGAGTTACATAAGCAACACCCGATGCAACTGTTGTAGCTACACCTCCAGTTGGAGCTGTATACCATCTTAGTTCATTTCCTGCATCTGTAGTAGCAATAAGAGATGCTGTTTTGTTTTCGCATCCTGTATAACTGCCTGCCGCAGGTATAGTAATTGTTGGTGGAGCAACTGTTCTTGTTACTCCAAAGAAATCGATACTTTGAGTTACCGATAACGAAACAAAAGAGTAAAAACGTAATGTAACCCTATCTACCGGAGCTCCCGGATTTATAGGTATAGTCGTTATTACATTACCTCCTGGAGGCGAAAGAAGACTTAAGGTTAGCAGTGTTGCCAAACTTTGGTTTGATACCTCTACCCCACCGTTTGATGTTATTACCCGTATTTCATTAATTACATCCAGGTTAAGTAATGTTTGAGCAAGCCGTACTCTTATCGCAAACTGATCAGTCGCATTAGAGAGCCCTTCAAAATAAACTGTTTGTTCCACTGACGAACCAACACCTAAAATACCGAGGCTTAATGTCGAGAAATTACTAGTATCGGCATCAATTGCCCTTTCAGGATTCTCTACTCCTGCAGTACCCAATTGTAATAAATCCAGCGTTATACCAGTTCCGGAGAAAGAAGTATAAGCCGGAGATCCGCAATTTGCAGGTGCACTTACATAATAGGCATCAAAAACATTAATTGTTTTTGTGTTTCCTAAACCAAGTAGAGATCCTACACGATTAGTAACCCGTATACGGTCATAAGGTACTGCAGGAGTAATGGCAACAAGAAAATCGCCTGCTGCATTTCTTACAATGCGAAGCCTGTCTGTAGCAAAATCGGAATCTATCTGGCTTTCACCATCCAACACTACATCAGCATTTAGAGGACCATCCTTAGCTGCTACTGTAAATTCCTGATTACCTAATAACACAGCACCTAAAACATCAGCCAAAAGACCACCTAAGCTGCCTCCTAATAAAGCAGGTAACAAGTTATCTTCGGTAGTTATTTTAACATAACTAGTTGTATTTGCTGGTAACATCGAAGGATATATCAGCTCAATATGCCCGGCATATTGCCCAATACCAAGGGCAATACCAGAGCTGGCCCTAACTTGTGCAGCTGTAGTCATAACTCCATCATAAGCCGATGTAGGGTTTAACACCTCATTTGGGCTCAATGGAGTATTTGATGTCGTAGCTGTTGAGGCATAAATTCTCGTTTGCGCAGTTCCTGTGTAAGGATTCAGGAAAAGCGGTAATACAAACAATAAATAGAGAATTTTTGATTTTTTGAGAGTAGTTTTTAATACCATATGCTTGAGATTAATTTAAACAATTAGTCATTTATGATATGAAATTAATTATAACCTCTGCTATTATAAATTCGCGTTATGATTACCGCAAAAGTATCGACGAAATGCACTTTTTTATCGACGAAAACAGTCGACAAATTCTTGTTAAAATTTAATATTCTTTTAACACAACATTATGTTATTTTAACTTAAATTAATACGCGACCTTCTTTAAATACGAGGTTTAAGAACCATTTTTAATTCTTTGTCTAACCATAGGATTAGATATCACAACACAGTTTTTAACCGTAATTTTGATAGAATTTGAAGGAACAGAACTACATGTTGTAGCTCCTGAAGAAATAGTAGTAATTCTGCGAAAAAAAGTTGTTTTTAACAACGATTCGGGTTGATATTCTGCAAGATTAGCCCCTTGTATTGTGGTCCAATCAATTTCATTTAAAGAAGATTCCCATTGGTAGCTTATTCCTTCTCCACCAGTAGCAGAAAGAGATGTTAATACACCTGATGGCTTGCCTAAACAAACCGTTTGCTCACCGGCTATACTACCTGCCCCTGGTATAGTGAGAACATTTACTGTAACAGGTCTTAAAAGTCCTTCACAAGTACCGGATATCTGAGAAACATAATAGGTTTGCGGTGCCGACAATACAGGTGTTTCAAAAACTACACCCGATGCTCTTGTTGCTAGCAATGTAGTTCCTCCTACATCACTATACCATTTCAAACTTGTTCCGGTTGTTGTTGTCGCAATTAATGATGCTGTCGAGCCCTGGCATATTGCCACATTTTGAGTAAGATTTGGCATCGCTAATGCTTTTTTTACTCCATAAAAATTAAGGTTTTGCGCAACAAGTGCAACAGTTAAAAATGACGAAAACTGCACTGTTATCCTGTCAACAGGTAAGCCGGGAGTCATTGGAACCATTATCCGTTGTCCCCCAGTCATTGTAAGAAGATTCAAAGTCAATAATTCAGAAAGTGTTTTTGTTTGCACAACAGTCCCTCCATTAGATGCTATTATCTTTATATTGGCAAGAACATCAAGTTCTAATAAATCTGCTCCAATACTAAGTCCAACACCAAAAACATCTGTAGATTGTGACAATCCTTCAAAGTATACAGTCTGTTCTATAGTTGCCCCTACTCCTAAAAGTCCTAAATTTAAAGTTGAAAAATTGTTTTTATCTACATCAATTGCTCTTTCGGGATTTCGAACACCCTCCGAACTCAGATTAAGCAAATCTAAACTTACCCCTGAACCAGAAAAAGAAGTAAACGTAGGCTCGTTTCCACAAGCCAGCGTATTACTCATATAATAGGCTCCAAAAGCTTTGAGGGTTTTAGTATTGCCTAAGCCTAATAAAGTTGATCCTAAACGATTAGTAATTCGTATACGGTTATAAGGTACTGATGGTGTTATAGCAACAAGGTAATCTCCCGCTGCATTTCTCACAATGCGAAGCCTATCAGTTGCAAAATCACCTGCTACATTACTTGATCCACTAAGCACCACGTTTGTATCAGCTGGACCATCTTTAGCATCTATAGTAAACTCTTGTTTACCTAATAATACAGCACCAAGAACATTTGCCAGAAGATTTCCGAGACTCCCCCCCAGTAAAGAAGACAATAAGTTATCCTCCGTTGCAATTTTCACATAGCTGGTAGTGTTTGCTGGCACATTACTAGTATATCTTAACTCTATATAGCCGTTATATGCCAATGCTCCCGCAATAAGACCTGAACTAGCGTTTACCACTGCAAATGTAGACATATCTGTATCATAGGCCATAGGGGCATTTGTCACCTGATTCGGACTAACAATAGCAATATTTGATGTAGTAGCCGAAGTCACATAGGTTTGACATTTACCACTAACCGAAAAAAACAGAAATGCTACCGCATACAAAATATGCAGGATTTTCTCCTTTTTTATAGTCTTTGCTGGTATCAATTAAGCGTTTGGTTTTGTAAGGTAAAAACGTAAGTCACCAATAAAGCTAGTGATACCATGAGCCTCCGCCGGAAGATTTAAAAAGAACATCGATGTAAATCGCGTTTTTATCTATGAAATGTACTCACTATCTTTGTAGCCATTAAACGATAAAAACTATTTTTGTAGTAATTTAAGAAACAGGGAGGCCAACGCAATATGAGTTTTAATAAAGAGATTGAAAGAAGACGCACCTTTGGGATTATATCCCACCCGGATGCGGGTAAAACCACATTAACAGAGAAACTACTTTTATTTGGTGGAGCTATTCAGGAAGCAGGTGCCGTAAAAAGCAATAAAATTAAAAAAGGCGCTACCAGTGACTTTATGGAAATTGAAAGGCAAAGAGGTATATCTGTTGCTACTTCGGTTTTAGCGTTTAATTATAAAGACAAAAAAATAAATATCCTGGATACTCCGGGACATAAGGATTTTGCTGAAGATACTTTTAGAACCTTAACAGCTGTAGATAGCGTTATTGTTGTAATAGATGTTGCAAAAGGTGTGGAGGAACAAACCGAAAAACTGGTTCAGGTATGCCGTATGCGTAACATTCCTATGCTGGTGTTCATAAATAAACTTGACCGTGAGGGTAAAGATGCTTTCGACCTTATGGACGAAGTAGAGCAAAAACTTGGGTTAACAGTTACTCCTTTAAGTTTCCCTATAGGTATGGGGTATGATTTTAAGGGGATTTATAACATCTGGGAAAAAAACATCAACCTATTTAGTGGAGATAGCCGCAAAAACATTGAAGAAACCATAGCTTTTAGCGATATTAATAGTCCTGAGCTGGAAAATATAATTGGTACTAAACCTGCTGCAAGCCTTAGGGAAGAATTAGAACTTATTAACGAAGTTTACCCTCCGTTTAACAGGGAAGCTTATTTAGAAGGAAAACTACAACCTGTATTTTTTGGTTCTGCTCTTAATAACTTTGGAGTTCGTGAGCTTTTAGATTGTTTTATCGAAATTGCTCCTTCACCAAGACCAAAAGATTCTGATTCGCGAACTGTAAGACCGGACGAAGATAAATTTGCCGGATTTGTTTTTAAAATACACGCAAATATGGACCCTAAGCACAGGGACAGAATTGCATTCGTAAAAATTGTATCGGGCGTATTCGAAAGAAATAAGCCTTATTTACACGTACGTCTTAATAAAAATCTTAAGTTCTCAAGTCCAAATGCTTTTTTTGCTGAGAAGAAAGAAATTGTAGATATTTCTTACCCTGGTGATATTGTAGGTTTACACGATACAGGGAACTTTAAAATTGGTGATACTCTTACGGAAGGTGAAATAATGAGCTTTAAAGGAATTCCTAGCTTTTCACCGGAACATTTCCGATACATAAATAATGCCGACCCAATGAAGGCGAAGCAATTGGATAAAGGTATCGATCAGCTAATGGACGAAGGTGTAGCACAGCTATTTACCCTCGAAATGAATAATCGTAAGGTTATTGGTACTGTTGGTGCGCTACAATATGAGGTAATACAATACAGATTGGAACATGAATATGGTGCAAAATGTTCTTACGAAAATTTTGCTGCATTTAAGGCGTGCTGGGTTAAGCCCGACGATGCAAAAAATGATGAATTTGCCGAATTTAAAAGGGTTAAACAAAAATTTCTTGCGAAAGACAAATATGGACAACTTGTATTTTTAGCTGATTCTGATTTTTCGATTCAGATGACACAATCAAAATACCCTAGTGTAAAACTGTTCTTTACATCTGAATTTGATTAATAATTATAAATTATTTTGTTTTTTTATAAAACCTTGTAAAACGAAAGAAAAAAGCGATTAATTTTATAAATAATATTTTAAGCCTTACATCTAATAAATTGTTTTTTTACGGCTTTTCATGCGTAATACTGCTCTTTTGCAGCAACAGTACATATATAAATTTATCTTGTAATATCTTACTCATTTACAAGATAGTTAGTTTAATCGGGAAACTCAGGTTCATTAACAAACCCGATATACAATAGCGTGATGGCAGGGATTATATACTCTGCCTATCATTCGGTATTATAAACTTTTTTTAAATTTTATCTGTTGATCAGTAAACAATTTATACAAGCTTTTTATTTATTGGTATTATTTACCTGCATATCCTGTACTGATAAAAGTAAAACTGTCGGTAAGGCTGAGTATGGCTCTGCCCCAAACATTCATCAGCTAAATATACTAGCTGAACATTATGAAAAAAAACAAATTCCGGATAGTGCTTTTTATTACCATAATGCCCTAAAAACAGAATATCTCAAAAATAATAATCATTTCAATGCTGCGCTAAAATTGCTCAGAATGGCCGAAATACAGTTAATAGCCGGTGATTATATTGGTGTAGAAAACACTATAAAAGAAGCCTTACCCCTCTTAAAAAAAACTGGACACAAAACCCATCTTTCTAAAGCATATACAATTTTGGCTACCGCCTATAATTACCTCTTAAATAATGAAAATGCACTGCATTGTTACAGAAAAGCAAATGAAAACACAAAAGACTCTCTGAGTAAAATAAACATAATGTACCATATTGCCCGTATACATGCAGATACCGGCAATTACAAAACAGCTGTTACTATATTAAATACCCTTAAAGAATCAATATTAGTAACTGACCCCCCTCTTTTAAAAGCTAAAATAATTGACAAACTAGGGTATTCCCTTTTTAAACAATCTAAAAATAATGGGCTCGCCAAAATGCTTGAAGCCCTCGCTATAAGAGAAAAAGCTAAAAAATTAGATGACCTTTTTTTAAGCTACATTCATCTGTCAGAATATTATGGTCAATCAAATCATCTTATTGCAAAAGAACATGCCTTAAAAGCATATGCAACAGCTATTGAATTAAAAAAAAATGACTTTATATTAAAATCTCTTAGTCTTTTAATTCCATATAGTTCCGGAAATGAATTAAAAACATATTCCAACGAATACCTTGCTTTGGATAAAGAAATAAATAAGGCCGGGCAAAATGCAAAGAATCAATTTGATAAAGTAAAAAACGCTATCCATCTACAAGATATTGAGAACAATAAATTAATCGAAAATGTAGACCGAACCTTACTCCTTCAAATTAGTAGCGATCACAATAAATTACTATTATTAAGCCTGGTGTTTACTATATTTTGTTCTGTCATATTATACTATTTCATTAGATCAAGGCATAAAAAAGAACGGTTCATGGAGGCTTATAGTACCGAAACAAGAATTGCAAAAAAGGTTCATGATGAAATTGCTAATGAAATTTATGGCACAATTAATTATCTTACCTCAGATGAAGCCATGCCAGGAAAAAGCAAAGAAAAACTTATTTCTCAACTGGATAATATTTATCTGCTTACAAAAAACATATCGAGAGAAACGAACAATATAGATACAAGCAATTTATTCCCTGAGTATTTAAAGTTAATGCTTACGGCATATACAACAAACAATGTAAATATTATTACCAAAGGAATTAATGACATTAATTGGGAAAACCTTGATGAAGTTAAAAAAATTGCCACTTATCGCTCCTTACAGGAACTAATGGTTAACATGAAAAAGCATAGTAATGCCACTCTTGTTTTAATCGATTTTACTCTTGTAAACAAAAAAATAGAGATTCGCTATTCCGATAATGGATGTGGTGCCGAAAAAGATAAATTATTTTTAAAAAATGGCCTTTTAAATGTGGAAAACCGTATGGTTTCTATAGATGGGAATGTTATTTTTGACAATACCACAAATAAAGGATTTCATATTACATTAACCTACCCTGCCAACACCGCTTATGTTTCAAAAAATTTTAATAATAGAAGACATTGACAGTATTAATCTTGGAGTTACTGCAATATTAGAGAAAAACTTCCCTGTAGAGGTTCATAGTTCTAAATACTGTGATGATGGTTTGCTCAAAATAAAAAAAGCCATACAAGAGAACAAACCTTTCGATCTTATTATAACCGATCTGTCTTTTAGGGAAGACCATAGAGAAATTAAAATTTCTACAGGAGAAGAATTAATCAGTGCCATTAAAGAAGAACAACCCGGTATACAAATAATTGTGTACTCTATCGAAGACAGGCCATTTCTTATAAAATCGCTCTTTAAAAACAAAAGTATTAAAGCTTTTGTAGCAAAGGGCCGCGAAAGCAGTACCGAACTTTTGGAAGCCGTTACTACCCTTTTTCATGGAGGTACTTATATATCACCTCAATTTGCTAATATTTTTAAAGAACAAATGTTTCTTGAATTGGACAAGTATGATGTAGAAGTGTTAAAAATGCTTTCCGAAGGGTATACTCAAGAAGACATAAGCCTTGCTTTTAAAGAAAAATGCTATCCTTCACCCAGTACCAGTAGTATCGAAAAAAGAATAAATAAGCTGAAATTTTACTTTAAAGCTCAGAATAGTATACACTTAGTAGCAATTACAAAAGATATGCGGTTAATTTAAGTAAGAAAAAGATTATAAAAACATTTAACAAAAGATTTTGTTAATGTATTTAACAAAAATTTAAGATCGATTTACGGAAAACCGTAAGGAATATACATTTTATGGTTATAATTTTAAGCTGAAAAAATTACGTTTTTAGCAAAATACAATAGCTAATTGAGTACTGAAATTTAACAAAATAACATTTAATAGAATAAATAAATTTAAGAGTTTAATACGTTAATATTGGTTTTTCCATTGTAATTTCATCGCTAAATTTCTTAAAAAAAAATTAAAACATTAATTACACTCAATCTTCAATAAATACAATAACTACATAATAAATAATTAACCCCCACACATTATGGATAAAAACAAACCCTAACTAAAACCCCAGACAACCGCTACCACCTACCACACCAATTTAAAGAACCTAATTAACAAACCTAAACACTCTGCAATGAAGTATATAATAATTAAAGGAGCCAGGAGTTCCGGCAAAGCTGAGACAATTAATGAAGTCTGTAAGCGTTTAAAGCCAGAAGCCATCCGGAAAGTATATTTCTCTGAATCAGGAAAAGTATCTTTAGAAAGTGTTGTACCAGCAACAGGTATTTCTGACGGTACTTATATTGTAACTGTAAGGAAAAAGAATATCCTAATGGTATCCGGAGCACCTACAGAGCAAAAGAAAAAAATAACATGTATAATGGAATCGGTACTTAAACTAAACCAAAAACCCGATTTCGCAATTATAGCTATGCGTGGACTTGAAAAGATGAAAGATTTTTCTACATCAAAAGAGCTTGAAAGCTTTGGTAAGTGTATTTACGAAACAAAAATTTGGCGAATACCTTCTTATACTTTTCAACTCACAGAAGAATGGAATAAGCGAGTCTCCTACATTACTGCGATTACACTACATAACCTCTGATATATGGTACAAATTTACTTTAAAGGCTCCTACAGGAGCCTTTTTTTACTAGGGTAGCAAACGCCATACCTGAACACCATAGGGTGATAACTTTATACCTCTTTGCCCTTTAACAAAATTAGAATTTGGTGTACCTAATATAAGTTTAAGCTTATCTGTTCTTAAACTCCCGCTACTTAATTGTACAGTTTGTTCTACATCCGAAAGATTGATCATAACAACCGCTTTTTCAAACTCATACGTTCGTGTAAAAGAAAATACCATATCGTTGTTATTAGACAATTCATCATAAGTACCTAATGCCAGTGATGGTTGTAACTTTTTAAGACGAATAAGTTCTTTATAATAACTCCATAATGAATTAGGGTCTTTGTCTTGTTCTTCAAGCGAAACACCATCATTCACTTTCATATTGCGCTTGTCCCACCATTGTCCGGTTTCTTTATACCATAAAGCCATACCGGAGCCCGTTTCGTCAGCATACCATTCAAAAGCCTCCCTAACCGGGATACTATTTCCATCTGTTTCTTCTTTTAATTGTTCGCCTTGCATTCCTATCTCCTGCCCATAATAAACCAGAGGTATGCCTCCCAGTAAAAAATTAAGCACTGCTCCTGCTCTTAGCTTTGCAGCATTCATTTTTGATGCCGATGCAAATCTATCAGTATCCTCATTTTCGATATATACAACAGGGAATTTGTCTTTACCCAAATTAGAAAAAGTGCTATCTGCCGCCTTACTTATTTTCTGTTTATCAAAAGAAACAATAGCCTCCCTGAGCTTTAAAGCCAAAACTCTATCGGCATTTGCTTTAGTATAATACTCATTTTCAGACGTGTTACTATCCTTAGGCATTGCAACCAACTGTAAGTTCGGATTTATCTTTTTAAGGTTCCCAAACAATGGAGCCCAAAAGTCTTTAAGTAAATTATCCATTTTCCCGGATTTATCCAGCTTATCAACCATATTATGGAATAAAAAACCATCTATGCCTTCATAAAAGTTACCATCGGCATTAGGGTCTGTCCAATAAGTTAAGGCTTTATTCATCAGATCTTTTACCTTAGCATTTTTAAGGTTCAAAGCAACAACCTGTTCCTTAGTATTTTGATAGGTTGTAATCTCTGGTAAAGAAAAAGGTATTTCGTTTTTAGTATCTGTATAATAAATATAGCCACTGTAAGCCGATTTTGTATTCTTAAAAGAATCTGTAAACCACAGATGTTTAGCACTAATATACTGAAGATCTATTTCCTGGTACATCTTCATTTTTCTTCTGTGAACATCCTGAATCAAATCCCTGTATTCTTTAAAATTTCCATATTCAGGATCAATTTTCTCCAAGTCCGAAGCATATAAATTATGATAAAAATCGGATTGATATATAGGAGACAGCGATATAGTAGTTACCCCAAGATACTGCAAGTAGTTTAGTTTTTGCTGTATTCCGTTAATATCACCATGTCCATCTCCGTTACTATCAAAAAAACTACGGGTAACCACATGATATATAACTTCCCGTTGTGCGGTAACTGTTGTAATAGATAAAACACAAAATATAAATACAAGTAATCTTGACATAGCTATAAAGTTAGTTTTCAAATATAAGATATTTCTTTTTTGCTTTATATCTTCAACATACAATTGCCCCACTCCAAAAATGAATTGTAACTATTTTAAGGATTAGGTTGAAAAGGTTGTTATCATAATGTTATATAAAGTCAGAAAAATCATTATTTATATTACTTTTACAAAAACACCTCCAACCTAATATAGTATATGGAAATAGTACTACTAATTGCTATTGTAATTGTTCTGATCGTTTTTCTTACTAAGTTATCATCTAAACTTGATGTTCTTCAGCAAAATTTTTATGAAATGAATCGAAAGCTCGATCATTATAAAAATCTTGCCGAAAACCAAAAAAGCCAAGATACTAACATCGTACAACCTATTGCGGTACCAATACCTCAACCAGAGGCTCCGCCAGTTGAGTCAATACCTCAACCAATAGAAGTTGTAGAGGAAAAGCCTGCCGAAATCCCTATACCAGAGCCTCAGGAACAAGAAATACCAGAAGCTACCCTTCGTCCGGTAGCTATGCAAAAACCTGCTGAGCCCGAAAACATTCAAAGACCAGCGGTAGCACTCCCTAAGCAAAAAACATGGTGGGAAAACTTTAAAGAACAAAACCCCGATTTGGAACGCTTTATTGGCGAAAACCTCATCAACAAAATTGGTATATTAATACTTGTACTTGGTATAAGCTATTTTGTAAAATTTGCGATAGATAAGGATTGGATTGGCGAACCAGCACGTGTAGGTATTGGCATACTTGCCGGTGGAATTGTAATGCTGGTAGCACATAAACTACGAGTAAACTATAAGGCCTTCAGTTCAGTGTTAGTAGCCGGAGCCATTTCTATATTTTATTTTACCATAGTTGTTGCGTTTCACGACTACCATCTTTTTAGTCAAACCGTAGCTTTTATAATCATGGTAGTGATTACAGCCTTTAGTGCATTCATTTCTGTGTCCTATAACCGTATGGAACTTGCAGCACTAACCCTTATTGGGGGTTTTGCAGCACCTTTTATGGTGAGCACAGGTAGTGGCAATTATGTTGTATTATTTACCTACATAACCATTCTTAATGTTGGCATACTGCTAATAGCCTACTATAAAAAATGGGGCTTTATTAACCTGATGGCTTATATATTTACAGTTATACTTTATGGAGGATGGCTTAGTACTATAGTTGGCGGAAAAACGGCTCCTTACTTTGGTGCTTTGGTTTTTGGTTTTATTTTCTACCTGATATTTATACTAATGAATATCATAAACAACATAAAGACAAAAACATCTTTCTCTAATATTCAGCTTAGCATATTTGTTAGTAATACCTTTTTGTTTTATACCGCAGGAATGGTAATCCTTGAAAACTCATGGCCTCAGTATAAAGGAATTTTTACGCTGCTGTTAGGTGTGTTTAACTTTTGCTTTGCATGGTTACTGTACAAAAAACTGGATATGGACCAAAAAGTTATTTACATTCTTATTGGACTTACCCTAACCTTTGTTACCCTTGCCATACCAATTCAGTTTGAAGGAAACTATATTACCCTATTTTGGGCGGCCGAAGCTGTATTGCTTATGTGGCTTGCACAAAAATCGAAAATCGAGAACTTCAGGTTTGGATCGGTCATTGTACATATACTAATGCTTATTAGTTTAATGATGGACTGGGTACAAATTTATTATTATAATGAAACGCTAAACATAATTGCTAACAGAGCCTTCTTAACAGGGGCATTTGCCATAGCTTCTTGCATTGCTGTAATACAAGTATTAAAACATGATTCTGGCAATTATAAAGCATTCGGGATAGTATTTAATGTAGAAGGCTATTCTAAATTCATGAGGCTGTTTGTTATACTGCTAATTTACATAGTTGGGTTTATCGAGCTAAAATATCAGGCCAATTATTATCTGGAAAGTATTTATGCCGTTAATAGCCTTACCGTACTTTATCATCTTTTATTTAGTGTAGGAGTATTGCAATGGTTTTGCATCAGTAAAAGTTCAAACGCTCAAAATTTTGGAACTGTACTTGGCATAATAAATACAGTTATTTTCATCGTGTTATTTTCATTGTTCGCCTACTATGAAATAGAAGAATATATTGCCGGCCAAATTGAATCGAAGTTTGCATATTGGCTGCATTATGCAATGTTGGCAACTGTACTGTATACTGTAGTACAACTTTATAAAATTAATCGCGAAATTGTACTCGCGAGTTTTAAAGGACAAAGCCTGTTACCATGGATAACTATTTTCTTCTTGGTATATCTTGCAAGCTCAGAAATGATGCTTCACGGATTGGCCATAAGTCTTACTCCAATTACCCAGGAAGATATAAATAGTGCCCTTCAACTTTCACAATACAAAGGGTACTCAAATCAGTCAATAGCGTCTTTACTTGCCGATAGGAATATCACGACAGTAAGCAACCAGATTATAAAAACAGGCTACCCAGTATTGTGGGGTATAATGGCTTGTATGCTATTGCTTTTAGGGATAAAAAAACAGATGAAAAGCCTGCGTATTGCTGCCTTAATATTACTTGGTATTACTATAGCAAAACTGTTTATATATGATATCAGAAATGCATCTGAAACCGGAAAAATAATAGCATTTATACTCCTAGGTGTATTAATACTTGTGATATCCTTTGTATATCAAAAAATTAAGTTACTGGTTATTGCAGATAAACCGGAAGATAATACTATTGAAAATTCCAATGAAAATAATTAAGCTTTTACTACTTTTTGTTTGCTGTAATTCGTTTGCACAGCAATTCACTGTTTCTTCAAAATTATCTGAAGTTAAAACAGACGGACTCCATATCCTGAATTTAACTCCGGAATTTAGATTGTATTCTGACAGTAACACTGGTGGAATACGTATTTATGATAGTAAGAACAAAGAAGTTCCATATGCTGTATATTCTAAAAGCAATGATAATATTATTGTTAATGGGTTTACCAATTACCCTGTACTTTCCAGGAGCAAAGTTGCCGACACAAGCTCATCGGTAATTATAGAAAATATATCCGGAAACAAGCTACAGGAAGTCACTTTGGCGATAGCCAATACCGATGCTGTTAAAACGTATAGCATTAGTGGAAGTAACAATCAGGAAGAATGGTTTGGCCTGGTTAATAATCAGACCTTGGATCAGTTATATTCTCCGGAAGATATAATGGTTTATAAAACAATATCGTTACCTCTCAACAAGTATCGTTATCTTAAAATCGACTTTATAGATAAAAAAACACTTCCTGTAAATGTTATTGCTGTGGGTGTTTTAAAAAGTGGACAGATACCTCAACCAATTCTTGAGGCATTATCTCCGGAAATAAAAATAACAGAAGTTCCTTCAGAGAAAAAAACAAGAATAACCGTAAAATTTGATAATCCCATCGATGTAAATCAAATAGCTTTTACAATTAAAGAGCCGGCTTATTTTAAAAGGAATGCCCGCATATTGGTTTCGGAAACCGTTAAACGAAGAAGAAAAACAAAGACTATTTTAAATGAGTATACAAGCTTTCAACTAAATTCTGGTGGCAGTAATAGCATTGGAGATCTAAATTTATTAGAAACAGAATTTATAATAGAAATAGACAATAATGATAATCAGCCGTTATCAATTTCTTCAGTAAAAATATACCAGGCACCTATGCGCCTGCTTACCTATCTTAAAACAGGAGAACAATATACTATTAAAGCCGGAGACAATGAACTTGGTGCTGCCAGCTATGATATTCAGGATCTAAACAAATTACCTGAGAACATTCTACAGGTAACCATGCAGCCTGTTGAGAAATTAACAACCGCAAAAAGTAATGACAATCCAAAAAATAATTCATGGATTATGTGGTTGTGCATAATAGCCGGAGCATTAATTGTACTTTATTTCTGCGTGAGTATGGTAAAAGATATGAAGAATAAAGAAACCAGGTAAATTGAGATTATACCAAAAAGTTAACCTTAACCACGGTTTATAATTACTATTTTTGCACAAACCAAAACCTTGCGAAAAATGCTTATTATAGGAATTGCCGGCGGTACCGGAAGCGGAAAAACCACTGTAGTGCAGCAAATAATGAATGAACTGCCTCCTGAAGAAGTAGGCATTATTTCCCAGGACTCTTATTATCGCCAAACAACAGGACTAAGTTATGAGGACAGGGCCAAAGTAAATTTTGACCATCCCAGGGCAATTGACTTTGAATTGCTTTGTTCGCATATTAAAGCATTAAGAGAAGGCAAAACTGTTGAGCAGCCCGTATATTCTTTCGTAATTCACAACAGGACGGAAGATACTATTATAACACATCCAAGAAAGGTTATGATAGTAGAAGGCATATTAATTCTCTCTGACGCTAAATTAAGAGATCTCTTCGATATTAAAATATTTGTACATGCAGATCCCGACGAAAGGCTTATTCGTCGTCTAAAGCGTGACATTGCCGAAAGAGGTCGTGATATGGAAGAGGTTTTAAGCCGATATCAAAATACTTTAAAGCCAATGCATGAGCAATTTATAGAACCTACTAAGGCTTATGCTGATATTATTATCCCCCACGATAAATATAATACTGTAGCTATCGACGTAGTAAGAGCGGTAATACATCAGAAGCTCGGAAATCCCAAAAACCAAATCCCAAATAACAAACTTTGACAATCTTTATTCATAAAAAAATATGGGAGATAAGGTTTATGATTTAGAGCAAAGAACCTTTATTTTTGCAAGGGATTGCAGGTTTTTATTAAAGAGGTTACCTAAAACGATACAAACACAGGAGGATGGTAAACAATTAATCCGTTCTTCCGGATCTGTTGGAGCTAATTATATTGAAGCAAATGAATCTTTAAGCAAAAAAGATTTTTGCTATAGAATAAAAATATGCCGTAAAGAAGCAAAAGAGTCGCATTACTGGCTTAATTTACTTAAAGTATGTAATCCTGATTTTCAAGAAGATATTATTATATTAGTACAAGAATCAACCGAAATAAAAAAAATATTCTCTTCAATCCTGGAAAAATCTCAATAACGGCTCTCAAAGTTTGTTATTTGGGATTTGTCTTTTGGGATTTTGATGTAATTTAGCCGCATGAATCCATTCAAAAAAATAACTTCACGATATCCTTTCCTTAAAATAGTAGGGAACAGGTATGTGCTGGTTATTATTTTTGCCACCGTGTGGTTAATATTTTTGGATAATTATTCTTATTTCGAACATAGAATACTGGATAAAGAGATTCAGGAACTGGAAGAAAACAAAGAATATTACATTCAGGAGATTAAGAAGGACAGCACAAGTATAAGGCAACTGAACAACGGCGACCAAACCGAAAAATATGCGCGTGAGAAGTACTACATGAAACGCGACAAAGAAGATATTTACATTATAGAATTTGAGGACGACGTGCCTAAAGACGAGGACACGAAATCACTTTAAAATTTCACGCATGAGCGAAAACCTATTTAATGAATTTGAGCCCGTTTCTTCTAAACAATGGAAACAGCAGATACAGTACGAACTTAAAGGTGCCGACTATAATGACACTCTTGTTTGGGAAAGTCCCGAAGGAATTAAGGTAAAACCTTTTTATCATGCAGATGAATTTAATGCTGGTGCACATGTTGCAGGAAAAGCAACTGAATTCACCATTTGCCAGAATATTTTTGTACACGATACAGAGAAATCTGCAGGAAGAGCAGCCTCGACATTAAAGCGTGGTGCAGAAAGTATTCGTTTTACTATTGAAGACGAAAACACTGATGTAGAGAAACTACTTTCAATGACGCCGCAAGGAACACCTGTTTACTTTCATTTAGGTTTCCTATCAATCGATTTCGTGAAAAAATTAGATAGCATAGCTAAACAAAGAGGCGCAGATTTTTTTGTACAGCTTGACCCTATAGGCCAACTGGCAAAAGAAGGAAATTGGTTTACATCCCTTGAAAATGATTTTGAAGCATTAAACACTATTGCCATTTCCTGTACAAACCTTCATTTTTTAAGTGTAGACAGCAGCCTGTATCAAAATGCAGGAGCAAATATTGTACAGCAAATTGCTTATACAATGGCACATGCTAACGAATACTTTAATCGTGTAGCGACAATACACAAACCAATAGTGCTTCAGGTAGCTGTTGGCACAAACTATTTCTTTGAGATTGCCAAGCTTCGTGCTATGAGATTGTTATTTAATCTTCTCGCAGTAGAATACGATCATAATTATGATTGCCATATCATAGCAACTCCTACCAAACGAAATAAAACCCTTTACGATTATAACGTAAATATGCTGCGTACCACAACAGAATGTATGAGTGCCATATTGGGTGGTGCAAATGCTGTGGCAAACCTTGCATATGATTCTTTATACCATAAAGACAACGAATTCGGTGACCGTATTGCGCGTAACCAACTATTGGTTTTAAAGCACGAAAGTTATTTTGACAAGGTAAATAACCCTGCCGATGGTGCTTATTATATTGAAGAACTAACACAACAACTGGCAGAAAAAGCTTTAGCCTTATTTAAAGATATTGAAGCTAACAGTGGTTTTGTAACTCAGTTGGTAGAAGGAACTATTCAGCGTAAGATACAGGAAAGTGCGATTAAGGAACAGGAACTATTTGATAGCGGTAAAGAAGTTTTATTAGGCACTAATAAGTACCCTAATAAAAATGACCGTATGAGCCACGATTTGGAACTTTATCCGTTTGTGAAATCAAATCCAAGGAAAACATTGATTATGCCTGTCATTGAAAAAAGGCTCGCTGAAAAAACAGAACAGGAACGATTGGAGAGTGAAAAAGTTAGCAACGATCAGTAACAGCAGTGCAGTATAATGAGGAAAAACATACAACATATAAAACTTAACGATTCAGTAAATACTGAACCAAAAACTTTGGAAAACAAAGAGGGCTTCCTTTTTGCCGAAGGGATAGAAGTTAAGGAAAACTATAGTCAAAAAGATATTGAGAACCTGGAGCATTTAAACTTTGGAGCCGGTTTTGCACCTAACCTTCGTGGACCATATGCTACAATGTATGTGCGCCGTCCCTGGACAGTGCGCCAGTATGCAGGTTTCTCAACGGCAGAAGAAAGTAATGCTTTCTACCGACGTAACCTTGCAGCCGGACAAAAAGGATTATCGGTAGCTTTTGACCTTGCTACCCATAGGGGTTATGACAGTGACCACGATCGTGTGGTTGGTGATGTTGGTAAAGCCGGAGTTGCTATTGATAGTGTTGAAGATATGAAAGTACTTTTTGACCAGATTCCTTTGGACGAAATGTCGGTTTCTATGACTATGAATGGTGCAGTACTGCCTATTATGGCTTTTTACATAGTAGCAGCCGAAGAACAGGGTGTAAAACCTGAACTTCTTTCGGGTACTATTCAAAATGATATTCTTAAGGAGTTTATGGTGCGTAACACGTACATCTACCCTCCCGCCCCATCCATGAAAATTATTGCCGATATATTTGAATTTACGAGCCGTAAAATGCCAAAATTCAACTCCATAAGTATATCTGGTTATCATATGCAGGAAGCTGGTGCCACTGCCGATATTGAATTAGCTTACACTCTTGCCGACGGATTGGAATACATTCGTACAGGGCTTGCAGCAGGTATGGAAATTGATGTGTTTGCACCCCGCCTTTCTTTCTTTTGGGCTATAGGCATGAACCATTTTATGGAAATTGCCAAAATGCGTGCAGGCAGGATGTTATGGGCAAAGCTCCTAAAACAGTTTTCGCCTAAAGACGAAAAATCGTTAGCATTGCGTACCCATTGCCAAACAAGCGGATGGAGCCTTACTGAACAAGACCCATTTAATAACGTAGCGCGTACTTGTATAGAAGCTGCTGCTGCTGCCTTTGGCGGAACACAATCACTACATACCAATGCGCTTGATGAAGCAATTGCATTACCAACAGATTTCTCTGCACGTATAGCACGTAACACGCAGATATTTTTACAGGAAGAAACTAAAATAACCAGGACAGTAGACCCATGGGCAGGAAGCTATTATGTAGAAAGCCTAACCGATGAGATTGCTAAAAAAGCATGGGCTCTTATTGAAGAAGTTGAAGAGCTCGGCGGTATGACCAAAGCTATTGAAGCCGGAATACCAAAACTTAGAATTGAAGAAGCCGCAGCACGTAAACAAGCACGTATAGACAGCGGACAGGATATAATTGTAGGAGTAAATAAATACCGCCTTGAAAAAGAAGATCCACTTCATATACTCGATGTGGATAACCAAATGGTTCGCCGTCAGCAATTAGAGCAATTGGCAAATATTAAAACTACTCGTAATACTGAAAAAGTAAAAGAATGCCTTGCCGCTCTTACTGCTTCGGCAAAATCAGGCGAAGGGAATTTATTGGAACTGGCCGTAGAGGCTGCACGCCATAGAGCAACTCTAGGTGAAATAAGTGACGCACTGGAAACAGTTTTCGGAAGGTATAAAGCGCAAATTAAATCATTTAGCGGAGTGTACAGCAAAGAAATTAAAAACGATGTAAGCTTTGAAAAAGCAAAACAGCTTGCCAACGAGTTTGCCAAACTAGAAGGCCGACGCCCAAGGATAATGATCGCGAAAATGGGTCAGGATGGACATGATCGTGGCGCTAAAGTAGTTGCTACAGGCTATGCAGATGTTGGTTTTGACGTAGACATTGGCCCACTATTCCAAACCCCGGCAGAAGCTGCTAAACAGGCTGTAGAGAACGACGTACATATACTTGGAGTGTCTTCATTAGCTGCAGGACACAAAACACTTGTTCCACAAGTGATAGAAGAACTTAAAAAATATGGCCGTGAAGATATAATGGTTATTGTTGGCGGGGTTATACCCGCACAGGATTATCAATATCTTTTTGATGCCGGAGCAGTAGCCGTTTTTGGTCCCGGGACAAGAATAAGCGATGCTGCTATTAAAATACTGGAAGTCCTCATCAAAGGATTTGAAGAATAATATTTACACCTGACAAGCTTACTTGTCAGGTGTTTTTAAATATTAGAATGTCCAACAATTAGGGAGTAAGATAAACTACAATTATACATTTATTGGTATCTTTATCTACCTCTTAAAACTTAAGTCATGAATAAAATACTATTCTTATTATTGCTTGTTGTTTCTACTAATGCAGTAGCACAAGTCGATAATCCAAAATATGATAAAGCTTTAGCGGAATCATTAGGCGCAGATGCTTATGGCATGAAAATATATATATTGGTTATCCTTAAAGCCGGTACAGCTAAAATTGAAGATAATGATAAACTCAACCAGCTTTTTAAAGGGCATATGGAAAGCATCAACAAACTAGCCGCCGAAGGTAAACTTGTTGTTGCTGGTCCTATTGCGATAAATGATAAAAACTACAAAGGGATTTTTATTTTTAATGTAAAAACAGCCGAAGAAGCTACCGCATTGCTTGCCGGTGACCCCGCAATACAAGAAAAACTTTTTGAGGTAGAGATACTACAATGGTATGGCTCGGCTGCTTTGGGAGAACACTTGAAAGTGCATGAAAAAATAGAACAAAAGAAACATTGATGTTTTTAGAGCTTATACTATTTTTGACTCACAATACATACAAAAATGGACATTAAACAAATATTTAGAAACAACGAGGACTGGATCGCCAGACAGCTTGAAACGGATAGTAATTACTTTGAACATCTATCACAGGGACAATCACCTTCAATATTATATATAGGCTGTTCTGATAGTAGGGTTACAGCAGAGGAACTTATGGGTGTACAACCCGGAGAAGTTTTTGTACACAGAAATATAGCCAATCTTGTACCTAATACCGACTTAAGTGTAATGTCGGTTATTAACTATGCTGTAAGCATTTTAAAAGTAGACCACGTTGTGATATGTGGGCATTATGGTTGCGGAGGCATCAAGGCTGCCATGGAGCAGAGTGACTTAGGTATACTTAACCCTTGGCTACGTAATATTAGAGATGTTTACAGGCTTCATCGCAAAAAACTCGATGCGATAGAAGATGATAACCGTCGTTATGAACGCCTTGCAGAACTTAATGTACAGGAGCAATGTATTAATGTTATTAAAACCTCCGAGGTACAAAAAGCCATTAGTGATCGTAAGCTTACGGTACACGGTTGGATTTTTGACATTGGCACAGGCAAATTGATCGATCTAAATATTGATTTTGAAAACATCACTAAAGATATTACCGAAATTTATAGAATTAATTCGTCTCCAAAATCGATTTAGAGCATAATAATGTTATAATACAAAAGCCACTCGATGAGTGGCTTTTTATTTTTTAATGTACTATCGATAAATCGGTTTCACCAGATCCTTCTTTAATGAAAACCGCTACTTCTTTTGGAACAGAATTCTCTGATTCAGACCTAACGTTATATGATTTTCCGCATTTAACGTCAAAAGAATATAAGCCTGCCTCATCTGTCATCGTTTCACTGAGTAAAACATGATTCTCGTCAAATAAAATAACTCTCGAATTAGCAAGTACATCTCCCGATTTTTCATCAGTCACTATACCGGATAAACGCTGTTCACATTCAGACTTCAGTTCTATCAATTCCGTAAGACTGTAAATATCATCATATCCCCTACCGCTTCGTCTGTTAGAGCTAAAAAAACCTTTTTTAGTTTCCTCATTAATGATAAGGGCAAAATCATCCCAACGTCCATTTACCGGTTCTCCAACATTAATAACGTTCGAAAATAATCCATTTTCTTCTTTAGATACAAATACATCAAGACCTCCCAAACCAGGATGCCCATTTGACGCAAAGTACAATTTATCACTCGTTGCAAACGGAAAGGTTTCCTTCCCCTCAGTATTTATCCCCGGACCTAAATTCTCCGGAGCACTGTAAGTTCCGTCATCGTTAATACTCACCTTATAAATATCCGATTCACCATAAGTACCCGGCATATCAGATGCAAAATACAAGGTTTTTTCATCTGGGCTTAACGCCGGATGCGCAACATTATAATTATTACTATTAAAAGGAAGTTCTTCTATTTTTTGCCACTTTTTATCCTCAAAAACGGCTTTGTAAATTTTAAGTAGTACTCTTTCATTATCGTCTTTTTCTACCTTACCTTCATTATAATTATTACGGGTAAAGTACATAACCTTTTTATCTTTAGTGAATGTTGGAGTAGACATATGAAATTTGCTATCAATTCCACTTAAAAAAACCTCAGGTTTCCTTAACCCTCCATCTTTTGTGATGGCTGCCTTATAAAAAACGCTAAAAGCCCGATTTGTCCATTTATCCCTACTATTAACTATCCCAACACTATCTCTGTTTGAAGTAAATACAATGGTATCCCCATAAAAAGCAGAACCATAATCTGACACAGCAGAACTGGCGTCCGTAATTTTTATCTTGTATCTACCTGAATTATTTTTTATTACATCCAGATAGTTTTTATTTTTATCATAAAGTCCAGCTCTAAGATCTGCTCCGTTTCTTTTACTGAATTCGTTGAGCATTTCATTTGCCTGGTCATATCTCCCAAGAGATTTCAATGCCATTGCCATCCGGTAATAATAAATGGCTGAAACTTCTTTTTTAAGATAAAAAAGTTCACGATACCACCTGATAGCATTATCAGGTTCGTTTTTAAAATAATAAGCATCGCCTAGTTTTCCAAAAAGGGCAGTAGATCTATTTCCTTTTTTAGCAAGTTTTTCATATACCTTAATAGCGTCATTATAAGCATAGTTTTCAACCATCTTATCTGCTGCTTCAATTCTTTTTTCTTGTGCACTTATGGTTATTGAAATAAATAACATAAAAACCGTAAGTCTTATACACTTCAATATATTCATAATGCTTTTTAGAAGAACCTCGGATTCATTACTTTATCATACTTTTTGAACAATTCGAATCTCAGGAATATTTCGTGAGACCCAGAATTATATTCAGCCAGTTTAGTTGTTTCCATATCATAAGTATATCCTGCAAAAATACCGTCTGAAATTTGAAACCCAGCCAATGCACTAAATGCTGCATCCCATCTGTAAGCCAGTCCAAGAGTAAGTCTATCATTTATCAGAACGTTAGCAGTAAGGTCAATTTGCAAAGGAGCACCCTGCACCACTTTTACCAAAGTAGCCGGTTTAAACTTTAAATTATAAGCCAGATCAAAAACATGACCTGCCATAAAATAAGAGTGAAACCTTTGTTTTACTACAGATATATCATTTTGATCATAACGATCTGTTTCCAAAATAAAAGGTACCGATAATCCAACATAAGTATTTTCAGAATATAAAAAAGCACCTGCACCAATGTTGGGTGTTAACTGGTTGGATATATTATTTTGAAACCTCGGATCACCAGGATCATAAATATTAAGTTTAGTAAAGTCTACACTAAAAAGATTTAATGAAGCCTTAATACCAAAAGCAAGTTTATAAGTGTCTGATGCTTTAATTGTGTATGAAAAGTCACCCGCGATAACGTTAGTATCTGTAGGGCCTATCTTGTCATTAACAATAGTAAGGCCAAGGCCAACGTTTTTCCCCACTGGTGCATTAACCGACGCCGCACTCGTTACGGGTGCACCGGTTAATCCTACCCATTGTGTACGGTAAATACCAAAGATACTAGTAACACCTCGTGAACCCGCATAAGCCGGATTTATATTAATGGGGTTATACATGTACTGAGTATACTGGGGGTCCTGCTGTGCCCATAAGGCATTGTTACTCGAAATAAATAACAATAGGAGTACACAAATACATTTAAATTGTTTAATTCTCATTATATATTTTTAATATTAATCTGAACTTAAGTAAAGATATCCTGTTTTTGTAATAGTCCTTGTAGGAATTCCGGGTTTTTCGTAATCGTATTTGATGATATAAAAGTAAGTACCTGTAGGTAGTATTTTCGAATTTGTTATTGTAGATCTTCCATCAGAAAACCCTCTAAACACATTGCCATTACTATCATATCCTTTTGTCTCAAAAACCTTAACTCCCCAACGGTTATATATATCAACACTGTTTTTAGGAAAATCTTTAATATGGTCAATAATAAAATAATCATTATCACCATCGCCATCCGGGGTTACACCATTATAAATAACAATATCACCCGGCAGTAATAAATCATCTTTAATTCTTGCCAAAGTAAAAATACCATAACCCCTAACATTTACCGATGTAGTCACCGTACCTGTAGTCGAAGTAAGAGCATCTGCTACACCGCCTTCATCTACCCATAAATGCTGTACTTCATCCCATCGCACAATATGTATTTCTCCATAAGGCTGTGCAAATATTTCCGAAGGTGTGGTTGTAGTATCCCATGATAGTGTAAGCATTATATTAGCCTCACCACCTGTTTTCTCTATTTTCCAGTATTCTTTATTATCTATGAGTTCTATTACGCCTGTTTTGTTAGCATGTGGAAATTTCTCGTTCGAATTTTCATAGTAGTATTTACCTTTAAAACTACTAGCGTTTTCATTTGGAGCAGAAATAGCAGCATACCTGTAGTAACGTGCTTTGTTACCTATAGAATCCTGATCCCCGATTGGGTAAATAAATTCAGGGCTTCCATTTTTTACAACAAAGCCATCTACATGACTTTCATTACCCACATTAGTGTGAGTTGCATTATTTTCGAATACAATGATTCCCCCAAATACATCATCCTTGACAATTCCGTTAAAAAAATCTGCGTTACCGCTAATCGATATATCCCCAAACAATCGAAAAGCTGGCTCTGAAGCAGTGTTGCTAGAATTATTAAATAATACATCGTAAAAATCAGCTGGCATGCTGCCTGTAATATTCTGCTGTAAAACACCTTCGAAACGAGTATATCCTTCTCCCTTGGCAGGATTAAAAGTTATTATTCCGTCATTATTAAAATTCTTACGAAATATTACCTCTCCATTATTTTCATATTCGCCCATATCATCATTTTCAAAATCTGATAGTACGGTCATAAGAGTGCCCGGGCTCACGTACAAAGTGCCTTCGTTATATGTTTGCCCGGTGTTTTGGGCAAACAATGATGTCGAAAACACCAGTAACACGATAATTATTATACATTTTTTCATTCTATTCTTTATTAAAAACATTTATATAATGTTTTAATTAACTCTTTGATATATCATCGGATTAGTTATAACAACACAGTTTTTTGTTGCTACAGTAACTACATCCGTAGGTACAGATTCGCAAACAGCAGCAGTTACTCCTCCTGTAGTGGTTGAGGTTGCTATAGTAATACGCCTGTAATAAATTGTTTTATGTATTACGGGTGGTGCATAATTACTTAATGTGGCGCCAGGTATAGTTGTCCATACAGAACTAATATCATTTGTTGGAGACGATTCCCAACGATATACAACCGATGCGACTGGTGCTGTAACAGCATATGTACTACCTGTTAAAGGTGTAGGTTTAGTATCCATACAAATTATTTGACTTCCAGAAGTAATAGAACCTTTAGAAATTACAGGCAATACAGTAATTACTACCTCGTTAGATGGAAGTGATTCACAAGTAGCCGTTTTACCTGAAACAGTAGAAGTAGCAATAGTTATACGTCTGTAACGGGTGGTAGTTGTTAAGTTACCTGGTGAATAGCTTGCGCCTGATCCGGCTGTAACCCATGTGTTACCCGGTGCCGAAAATGACTCCCATCGGTAAGAAAGAGTTCCACTACCTGTGGCTAATGTACCCGTTGGGGACAAAGCTGTAGTCGTATCTCCATTACAAATGTTCTGATCTCCTGCAATTGTACCAGGAGTAGTTATGGCTGACACTGTTATTGTTACCTCGTTAGACGGAAGTGATTCACAAGTAGCCGTTTTACCTGAAACAGTAGAAGTAGCAATAGTTATACGTCTGTAACGAGTAGTAGTTGTTAAGTTACCCGGTGAATAGCTTGCGCCTGATCCGGCTGTAACCCAGGTGTTACCAGGTGCTGAAAACGACTCCCATCGGTAAGTAAGAGTTCCACTACCTGTCGCTAATGTACCTGTTGGAGACAAAGCTGTAGTCGTACCTCCATTACAAATGTTCTGATCTCCCGTTATTGTACCAGGAGTAGTTATGGCTGATACTGTTATTGTTACTTCATTCGATGGAATTGATTCACAAGTAGCCGTTTTACCAGAAACCGTATTGGTAGCAATAGTTATACGTCTGTAACGGGTGGTAGTTGTTAAGTTACCCGGTGAATAGCTTGCGCCTGATCCGGCTGTAACCCAGGTGTTACCAGGTGCTGAAAACGACTCCCATCGGTAAGTAAGAGTTCCACTACCTGTCGCTAATGTACCTGTTGGAGACAAAGCTGTAGTCGTACCTCCATTACAAATGTTCTGATCTCCCGTTATTGTACCAGGAGTAGTTATGGCTGATACTGTTATTGTTACTTCATTCGATGGAATTGATTCACAAGTAGCCGTTTTACCAGAAACCGTATTGGTAGCAATAGTTATACGTCTGTAACGGGTGGTAGTTGTTAAGTTACCCGGTGAATAGCTTGCGCCTGATCCGGCTGTAACCCAGGTGTTACCAGGTGCTGAAAACGACTCCCATCGGTAAGTAAGAGTTCCACTACCTGTCGCTAATGTACCTGTTGGAGACAAAGCTGTAGTCGTACCTCCATTACAAATGTTCTGATCTCCCGTTATTGTACCAGGAGTAGTTATGGCTGATACTGTTATTGTTACTTCATTCGATGGATCTGATGTACACACCGTACTACCATTTGTAGAAATAGTTGTACGTCGATAACGGGTAGTAGTTGTTAAGTTACCCGGAGCATAAGTTGCCGATGTCCCCGGTATTGTAGTCCATATATTAGTTGGTGCCGAAAATGATTCCCATCTATAAGTTATGTTTCCGGTCCCTGTTACTGTTCCATTTGTTGAGGAAGTTATACCTCCTGCAGGTGTAGTATTATTACAAATATTTTTATCTCCATCAATAACACCTGCAGTAGGTTTTCCATAAATCGTTACAGTAATAAGAGCTCTTGGACTTTCGCAGTTTCCGTTAATCTGACTAACCCAATAAGATTGAGTGCCTGCAGCGGTTGTAGTAGGTGTAGGTGCAAAATTTGATGCTGTTCCACCAGTTTCGGAGAAATACCATTTAAGGCTATAAGTACCGGTTGCCGTAAGCTGGCTGGCTGTTTCTCCTTGACAATAAAAAACATTACTTACTCCTGGAGTTGATGGCATAGCATATATCCAACTGGATGCGGTATTATTAGATCTGTTACTCGCAACTTCTGCAGAACCCCCGTTATAACCGGTTGATGATGATGTTGCAAGCCTGTAAGATACATCCGCTTCATCTTTATAATTAACCCCTGGCGGTATATTTATAGTATATTTAATAGGAGAAGTAGTTTCATAAGTAGCACCTGCCGCTAATGTTTGATCAGAATTTCCACTAGGATATCTTGCTACATATGTATAAGTCTTATTAGTTCCACTTGTTGTTTCATATCTTGACCAACGTGCTGTGCCATCAGTAGTAAATCCGTTTGGTGTAGCACTATCGTCATAATTATAACTAGTCGGTACAGTTTTAGTTACTACTATACGTTGTCCAATACGCCCTATCCTTCTATATGTTGCTGCTATCGTTCCAACGTTAGCAACACGTAATTCAAAAGATTTTGGAGTAGTACTAGTTCCAACGCAAGCGTTATCAAGATCTATTTTATTAAGTACAAGGTCAACATTTTCAGAGATAACAGGAGTCTCTACTTTATACGTATTATTATTCAAGTCATCATCAAATCCCGCCGGAGGGGTTACAGTAACTGTATTAATTAGCAAATTACCTTGAGGAATCATACCTATTAGCTTACCTTTTACAGTAATAATCCCTGTAGCATTGGGAGCCAGGGCTAACGTACCAGTAATTTCGCTCGTAGTGCTACTGGCAGTAAGCGAGGCAGATATAAAACCTGTTGCTGTTATTGTTGGATCAATATAAAAACCGGTAGTAGTACCGTTACTCCTTGGTATTAAAACCCCATCAGCATCTCTAAGTCCATCTAAAAAATTTATATTTGGTACATTAGAAGTAGAATTAGTAGCATTAGTTACTTCTATAGTATATGTTATTTGGTTTTCAGTGCCTGTACCTGATACCTTACTTAGTATTTCTTTATCCGCTCTCTTAACCACACGTATGTTATTAGGTGTAGTAACTAATAAATTTCTAATTTCATGGTAATTTACTCCACCACCCGTGGCAGCAGCAAAACCAACTTTTAATAAACCAGGTGGTATATCAGTAGTCTCATAACTTAAAATTTCACTAAAAGTAGTATCTGTTGGTTTGGTTTTCCATCTTACAATAATGTTATAGCTCCCATTAGCAAGAGGCTCTATTTCAATCTGTACCCTCCTATAAAATTGATTATCAGTTGGGCGAGTTGAGGTGTTTGCATTAAAATCTATAACATCGTCTGTTCTTAGGCCGGTAGTAGTAGTAATATCTTGATATAAAAAGCCCGTACCATTTGGTATTATTGTTTTACCAAGAAGGTATCTATTAGTAGTAGCATTACTTGTTGTTGGTCCTCTTAATACAACAGAGTTTGGTCGTTCACCAGGCCCCCCAGGTTTTGCACCATCATCAGGATTAGCAAAATTTCCATATTCATCAAATCCTATCCCGATATAACCTTTATATAAGCCTGGAATTGCGTCTTTTTTTGAATAACCCAACGATCCACCATCACCTCCTAGTACAAATGAGTTTTTATCAACTGTACCATCAAAAAGAAATATACTAAGACCATCTGCACCTCTATAAGTGTTGTCATTAACATCTCTCCATGTTTTATATTCAAAATCTACAAGAACTCCTAAAGATGAAGGAAAGGACTTGTCTATAAATGCATAACCCTTCGAGTTAGTTGTGGTCCTGGTTAAACGCAACCAGCCCTGATTAAGAGGATCTGCGACACCTGATGTAAGAGTAGCGCTATTTCCTAATATAATATCCGGATTGCCTCCTCCACGAAAATCTTCCATTACGGTAAACTGTGCAAGGACATTAGTACTGCTAAGGGCAATAAAAACCCATAGGCATATGGCCAATGTTTTTTGCATGAAACTAAAACGATATGTAAATGTAATTTTCATATTTGTGTTTTTAACCGGTTAACCCACTATTAGTCTGTTAACCGGTTATATATAATTTATTTTACAACAAAAACAATGTTCATATAAGAAGCTTCTGTACCCGAACCTACAATATCATAGGTCAAAATACCATTGTCATCTATCTGAAGATTTTGAAATACTGTTGCATCATAATATGTTATATAATAATATAGTTCAGTAGCATTAACAGTATGAGGTATTACATTAGCTGCACTTGTACTTTTCACAAAACCAGTTGTATTTGCTCCACCCAATGAACCTCCGGTTACAGTGTTTTCAATAAATATCTTTCCTGTAAACTGAGCAACATATTCTAAATGTAAATTCCTTTTCTTACCATTACCTGGAGTCGATGTATTAAAAATTACTGCCGGCATATAGAACACTTTAGGCATTGCTGCATTTGACCATGCTACTGCACCGTTAGTATCAGTTGTCATTACTGTATTATTGGCCCCTGGAGCGATCTTAGCTGGAGTAATACCAGCATTTGCAACACTTACTCCTGCATTTAACAATGTAGCTCCTGTCCCAGTTGTAACTGTTATCGAAGAATCTCCTGATAATGTTCCTGCTCCGGTAAGCATACTCGTTGTAAATGGATTGTAAGTAACAACACCATTGGCATCCGATACAGCAACACGATTAGCATCTCCTGTTCCTCCATCTAATTTATCTTTAGTAACATTTCTATCAGCTATTTTAACCGTTGTTACTGCATTTGTTGCCAAATCATCATTCTTAACTTCACCATTTAATATTTTGGCAGATGTAATACCATCGTCTTTAACCGATACTACATAAGCAGCTGCTTCTGTACCAGATCCAGTCACTAATATTCCATCTCCAGCAGTTGTTTTACCTCCAATACCTGCTATACCTTGTGCACCAGTTGCTCCTTTAGGACCTGTTGCTCCCGTTGCTCCTGTTAATCCTATTGGACCTTGAACTCCGGTTGCTCCGGTTAATCCTATTGGACCTTGTACCCCCGTTGCTCCTGTCAATCCTATTGGACCTTGAACTCCGGTTGCTCCGGTTAATCCTATTGGTCCTTGAACTCCGGTTGCTCCGGTTAATCCTATTGGACCTTGAACTCCCGTTGCTCCGGTTAATCCTATTGGACCTTGAACTCCCGTTGCCCCGGTTAATCCTATTGGACCTTGTACTCCTGTAGCTCCGGTTAATCCTATTGGACCTT